>Ga0105096_10000185_pt1 | contig 18172 bp, 14 predicted proteins | sample PPLLak3cmMay2015_FD_87036 | JGI IMG/M metagenome (GOLD analysis project Ga0105096, IMG submission 87036) | Freshwater sediment microbial communities from Prairie Pothole Lake near Jamestown, North Dakota, USA - PPLs Lake P7 Core (1) Depth... | ecosystem: Environmental > Aquatic > Freshwater >... | reverse complement strand
TTTATCCATTTGCCCGGATTTCTCAGCCAAGGTATCGACTATACCTGCTAATGACCTCAGCCCCTCTGCCACATTTTGTAAAAAAGTTTCTAATTCCTTCATACCTGACCTTACCTCCTGTTTAAAAAAGCGTCATCAGATTAGTTTTTCCGGCAATTTAACTTTTGACTTAATTTTTTTATATTTTTTTGTACTTTCAGAATTGAATGTCTCTACATTATCTAATCTTAATTTTTTTTATGAATATAATGAGATTTTAGTCAATCTAATATGCAAAATTTTATTTGTAAAGAGCTTTTTTGTTAATCACAAAGAGGCAAAAAATAAATTATGAATAGCAAACTGCAGCCTTGACCTTTAAGCATTAAGGTGGCAATAAATATCTATTATTGTTTAATATGATAAAATGGTCAAATAAGGATTATTTACAATGAAGATAATCACAACTCCTATTGATGGTCTTTTGGTTTTGGAACCGGATGTTTTCAGAGATGAAAGGGGGTTTTTTCTGGAAACGTTCCATGAGCAAAAATATGAGGATCTAGGGATTAAAAGTAAATTCGTTCAGGATAACCTGAGCCTTTCATCCAAGGGAATACTCAGAGGACTCCACTTTCAGTACCGACACCCACAGGCCAAACTTGTTCAAGTAATTTTGGGAGAAGTTTTTGATGTAGCGGTAGATATTCGCCAGGGTTCCCTGACTTTTGGAAAATGGTTCGGCATTATGTTGTCTCAAAACAATTTATATCAAATGTTTATCCCTGAAGGTTTTGCTCATGGGTATTGGGTCGTTAGTGAAACCGCACTTTTCGCCTACAAATGCTCCGATTTTTATTCGCCGGCCGATGAAGGTGGCTTGTTATGGTCCGACCCGGATATCGGTATCCAATGGCCTGCTTCAGAGCCGGTATTATCCCAAAAGGATAGCAGACTGCCTCGCTTGTCCGAATTTCCAAAAGACTGGCTGACTTTCGCCATATAGGTTAAAAAAGGAATCCTTATAATGAAGATATTGCTTACAGGATCAAAAGGGCAACTTGGCCGGGAAGTGGTAAAAGCGGGTATAAATGCCGGATTGGACATTATCTCAATGGATTTGCCCGAAATAGACATCACGGATTCCGAAAAGCTAATCAGGATATTTTCCGAGTTAAAGCCCTCCATAGTAATTAATGCGGCAGCATACACAGCGGTGGATCTTGCCGAAACACAGAAAAATCTTTGCTATGCAGTAAACCTGGACGGCCCGGCTAATCTGACAAGGCTTTGTGGTAAAAACAAAGCGCGTTTAATTCATGTCTCCACCGACTATGTATTTGATGGCAAGGCCGATAAACCTTACCGGGAAATTGATCCTGTCTCTCCGGTCAATGTTTACGGCCATAGCAAAGCGGAAGGTGAAAAGGCTGTGTTGGCCGGACCTGGTCAACATATTATCCTTCGCACATCATGGCTTTACGGAAGATATGGTAAGAATTTCATTAAAACCATGCTGCGATTGGGACAGGAGAGGAAAACCATACAGGTGGTAAACGATCAGTATGGTTGCCCGACATGCGCATATGATTTGGCGGAAGTTATTATCGTTATCGCCCAACAGCTTATGGAAAATCAGTCAAACAATTCGGGTATATATCACTATTGCGGCAACGGTATTACCACATGGTATGAATTTGCGATATCAATATTCCAACTCGCCGGTGAACTTGGATTAAAAAATATGCCCTTGGTAACGCCGATTACCACATCTCAATTTCCTACTGCCGCCAAAAGGCCTCTTTATACAGCTCTTGACTGCTCTGTAATCGGAAAAAGTTTTGGGGTTGAACTAAAGCCCTGGAAATATAGTTTAAAAAAGACAATTCATCAAATTATCGATAGTCAAGGCTGGAATTTTTGAAATCAAACCCATGTCGCATAAAAAAAAAATAGAACTTCTGGCACCGGCAGGCAATTTTGAAAAACTTGAAATTGCTGTTCATTATGGTGCAGATGCCGTTTACATCGGTGGTAAAAATTTTAGTCTTCGCAACTTTTCAGGGAATTTTTCCAAAAAGGAACTCCAAGAAGCTATTCAGTTTGCACACAGAAGAAATGTCAAAGTTTTTATTGCCTGCAATATCTTCCCCAGAAATCATGAAATATCTCCCCTGAAAGAATATCTTAGCCATTTGGCCCAGATTGCCCCTGATGCCGTCATTGTGGCTGATCCCGGTGTTTTTATCCTGGCAAGGAACGTGGCACCCAAAATAGATATTCACTTGAGCACTCAAGCCAACACTACCAACATCGAAAGTGTTCGATTCTGGCATCAACTGGGGGCCAAAAGAATAAATCTTGCCAGGGAGCTTTCCCTTTCGGAAATTCAGGCCATTTCCCAGCATGGCGAGATTGATATCGAGGCTTTTGTCCATGGCGCCATGTGCATATCATATTCGGGAAGATGCTTATTGAGCAGTTTCATGACCATGCGGGACAGCAACAGAGGCATGTGCAGCCATCCTTGCCGATGGAAATACGCGGTTGTCGAAGAAAGCCGACAGGGCCAATACTATCCGATTGGAGAAGATTCAAGAGGGACTTATGTATTCAACTCCAAGGATCTTTGCATGATCGAACATATACCGGAAATGGTCAGTTCCGGCATAAATTCTTTTAAAATCGAAGGCCGGATGAAAGGCATTAATTATCTTGCCTCCACCGTCAAGGTCTATCGTGAGGCATTGGACACATATTATCGAAATCCGGACACCTATGAGGTTAAGCCGCAATGGAGAAAAGAACTGGCAAAAGTCGGCGCCCGAGAATTCTGCACTGGATTTTATTTTGGAAATCCCTCCGAAACCATACCTTTTTACCAGGTGGATCAATCGAACAATCATCAGCTTTTTATCGGTAAAATACTTCGCACAATCGACCGCAACAAAGCCTTGGTCGAGGTCAGAAACAAAGTCTTTAAAGGCGAATTGGTTGAGTTTTTAGCGCAAAAAGGCCCATCCCGTGAAGATGTCATTTTGGACATGGTGGCTTCTAATGGTGAAAGACTGGACTATGCACAACCGGGAAGCCTTATAACCATGTCTTTTAATAGCCACTGCTTTGCCAACGAACTTTTAAGAAGACACGAAGCACGGCTATAAAAGCTTAAGATAAACCGCCCCTCATAAACATCCCTGGTCCTGTAAATAAATCATAGCCCGTTGCCCGAAGCTGGTTACCCGGCTAATGGCGTTGGTCAGGTGGAAACTTGACTCTTCCGGAACCTTCGACCGAACCATCACCAGAGCCATATTGATGCTCTCCCCGGCTTCAACCCAGGCTTTTTCCCGAATCATATTTTCTGTTAACCGGGTTTCATGACCAATCATGTCAATAAGTGTCTCAAGAATTTTTTCAGCTCCATTTCGTTGGTTTTGAGGAATCGATTCACAAATCTCCGATAAATGAATTGCCCAAATCAAGCCGGATTTGATTTTTTCACTTTGGGAAAAGGATAAAATTGCTTCAGATATATTCATGCTGCCTCCGTGTTGTATTCAAAATCGAGGGGGATGATATTGTTTTTTCTTTGACACGAAATCAATTTCCCATTAAAGCATATAACAATCAATAAATATTTAATGTCATCGATCGAAAATAACCAATTACCAACTTCAGGAACCAGGAAAAAAATGAGCCCGATTAAAAATAAAATTTCAAATCGTTTCTCCAAAAACAAAAAAATGGATGAGGGGGTTTCCTCTGAAATCGAAAACGAATCCGGGATTATGGAAGAAACTACGGATGGAGCAGCCATCAAAGATAATTCCAACACCGAAGGAGATGGGGACTATGACACCGAGTTCGAAAATGATACTACGGTGCAAGAAGATTTAGAAGCCGATCCTGAATGGGAAAAAAGAGTTTTGTGCAGCGACGGCAATTGTATCGGTGTCATCGGCCCGGATGGACGGTGCAAGGAATGCGGAAAACCTTATGATGGAACCGAACAAATATACGACAATGACGACAATGAGCAGGAAATATACAATACACCCCCGGATGAAGGGTTAATATCCGATGAACAGGATTTTTTCCCCGAGGATTCGGACAAACACAATAACCATTTTGATGAGTCAAGCCCGGAAACAGATTCGGAGTCGGAGTCTGAGTGGGATAAGCGAATACTTTGCAGTGATGGCAATTGTATCGGGGTTATCGGACCGGACGGACGTTGTAAGGAGTGCGGAAAACCTTACGAAGAATAATCGACGCTATTGGTTCTTCCTTTAAGCTTAAAGAAAAATTTCAATCCTTTTTTCATCATATTGAAAAATTTTTTAGTTGGAAAATAACTACATACAATACATGACTTTCAGAACATGGGACATTTTAACAGCACACCCACGAAATTTTCTATCCCCGGAATCGCCGGTTTGAAACTTTTTCTGGCACTTTCCAGAACACCCCACGGCCTTTTAGACATGGCAACCCCCTGCTTTGCGGCCCTCCTGTGGCTTGGAGAATTTCCTTCGCTTAAAATTATCCTTATCGGATTGATCACTGTTTTTGCCGGATATACCGCTGTATATGCGTTAAATGACCTGGTAGATTATCGAATCGATCAGGAAAAAATTACCAATGGGAAATACTGCAATCCCGATGACTATCTGGATGCCATGATGGTTCGCCATCCCTTGGCCCAAGGCTGTCTGTCTTTCAGACAAGGTCTGGCATGGGCTCTATCCTGGAGTACCGTTGCCGTCATGGGAGCTTATTTATTAAATCCGGTTTGTGTCCTTATTTTTCTTGCAGGATGCTGTTTAGAAACTTTTTATTGCATCATGTGGCGAATCACGCCTCTAAGAGCGGTAATCAGCGGCGCAGTAAAAACTTCCGGACCCATTGCCGGTATTTTTGCAGTGGACCCGACGCCCTCTCCTGTTTTTGTCATGGTCCTTTTCCTCGCCCTTTTTTTTTGGGAAATTGGTGGCCAAAATATACCCGCCGACTGGACCGATCTGGAATCAGATCGCCGTTTGAAAGCGCAAACCATACCTGTTCGGTTTGGTACTCAACGCTCCGCTGAATATTTACTTTTATGTCTGATTTTTGCCCTTGTGTTAATGGCGATCTCTTTTCAATTGTCAAAATCAGGTTTTGAACCGATTGCCGCCGCAATTTCCATGCTTTTAGGTATGTACCTTCTTCTCATTCCTGCTATTCGGTTATATCAAACAAAATCCAGATCCGATGCCATGGTTTTATTCAACAAGTCCAGCTACTACCCTGTTGCGCTTCTCACAACGGTGCTGATCAATTTTATCATTTAAATCCGAAGAACTTTTCATAGGAGCCGTAAATGAAAGAGTTTACCTTAAAAATGCTTGCTGAAAACAATGGTGAAAACGATAAACCCATTTATATCGCTCACAAAGGTAAAGTGTACGATGTCAGTGAAAGCAGACTTTGGAAAGGCGGCGTTCACATGAAACGCCACAAAGCCGGAAATGATCTGAGTACGGATATCCAGGCAGCACCCCACGAAACAGATGTTCTGGAAAGGTATCCTCAGATCGGTGTTTTGGAAAACAAGCAAGAAACACTAATGCCCATGCCGGAATTTCTCTCGCGCCTGCTAACACGCTTCCCCATGCTTCGAAGACATCCCCATCCCATGACAGTACATTTTCCTATTGTGTTTATGTTTTCCGCAACTGTCTTTACAATTCTTTTTTTAATGACGGGAACAAATTCTTTTGAAACCACCGCATTTCATTGTTTAGGTGCCGGCGTGCTTTTTTCGGTAGTAGCCATCGCTACGGGATGGTACACATGGTGGCTCAATTACCAGTCAAAACCTTTAAAAGCAGTTACCATAAAAAAACCGGTATCGATTATCATGTTGGCAACAGCCGCGTCGGCTTTTATTATTCGCGCCGCTGTTCCCGATATTCTCTATCCTTTCAGGGGAATCAGTCTTATTTACCTTATTCCGGTACTTTCCCTTTTTCCTTTTGTGACAGTGATCGGCTGGTTTGGAGCATCCTTGACATTTCCCATAGAAAAGGAATGAAGAAATACAAACAGAAGCAAGGGTGTCGGCTTCAGGATTTGGAAATAATGTTATACTCTCACCATCATAGGAGGTAACCATTTATGAACTCACAAAATCTTGATTCATTGATCAAAGAGGCCGTTTCTCTAGCGGGAACATGGCAGGACCGTGCAAACGAATTATTAACCTCTGAAGAAAAGGCCATTCAGGAGCAAATGGTGCGACTTCTGACCCACCCTATGGATAAGGTGATTTTAACCAAAATGATCGACCAGAGCTTTCGTTGCCATGACATTACAAGAGTTGCGGATCAGGTGAACAGCTTGCTTAGAAAATTCGGCGTTCCTGATTTTTTTTCAAAAGTCGACAAATTGTTGATACAGATGTTTTTGGGACTGGGAAGACATTTTCCTGCTTTGACCGTCCCCAAGATGATCGAAAAGATGCGTCATAACAGCAGCCGCGCCATTATTCCGGGTGAAGCCGAGATCCTTCACGCTCATCTTCAAAAACGAAAAAAGCAAGGGGTCCGGATGAATATCAATCATCTTGGAGAGGCGGTTCTTGGGGAAGAAGAAGCCCGCAGGCGACTCGATACCAATATCGCTGATATGAAAAACCCTGAGATTGAATACATATCAGTTAAAATCTCAACGATTTATTCTCAAATTCACCCTCTTGCCTTCGACCATACCGTCAATGTTTTGACAGAAAGATTGACACAACTCTATAGTGTTGCCAAAGACAATTTTTTTATTCGGAAAGATGGAAGCAAAGTTCCCAAATTTGTCAACCTTGACATGGAAGAATATCGGGATCTTGACATTACGACCACCGCATTTAAGCAAACCCTTGACCAGGAAATCTTAAAAGATTATTCAGCTGGAATTGTGCTCCAGGCGTACCTTCCCGATTCATACTATATTCAGAAAGAACTAACTGAGTGGGCTAAAAATCGCGTGCAAAATGGCGGCAGTCCTATCCGGGTACGAATCGTCAAAGGAGCAAACATGGAGATGGAACAGGTGGAATCGGCGATATTCAACTGGCCTTTGGCGCCTTACAATAATAAACTCGAGGTGGATGCCAATTTCAAGCGAATGGTGGAATTTGGAATGCGCCGGGAAAACACAGAGGCAGTTCGATTGGGAATTGCCTCTCATAATCTGTTTGAACTTGCCTTTGCCGCAAAACTTGCAGAAAAAAGAAATCTGACCGAATATTTTTATTTTGAAATGCTGGAAGGAATGGCCGATCATGTGCGCCGAGCCCTTACTGAAATATCCGGGGATGTACTTTTGTATGCACCGGTTGCCAAAAAAGAAGAATTTATCAATGCCATTGCCTATCTGATTCGACGTTTGGATGAAAATACCGGTGATGAAAATTTTCTCCGATATGCCTGCAATCTGAAAACAGGTTCCAGTCAATGGAACTTTCTGAAAGAACAATTTCTGAAATCCTGTCAATATATGGATAAAGCATCCACCACGCCAAACCGGATTCAAAACAGGTCAAAAGAAACTTTTCAGAAAAGAATCGGAACTTTTTACCATAAAGAATTTACCAATGAACCAGATACCGATTGGTCACCGGTACAAAACCGCAAATGGGCTGAATCCATCCGGGAAAAGTGGAAGACTGAGTTCATGCACAATCCGATTAATATTCCGGTCGTGGTGGCCGGCAAAGAAATCCATGAAGGTCGCAAAATTTGCGAGTGTTTCGATTTGTCACAATTCGACACAAAAGAAAATAAGAAGGTATGCGTTGCCCGTTATGCACTGGCAAATGAACAGGATGTCATGGATGCAATTGAAACAGCCAAATCAGATCCGGACATGTGGAAACAAAAAAGCTGCGAGGAGCGCCATAAAATCCTCTCCCAGGTCGCCGTGGAGCTTAGAATGGCCAGAGCCGATCTTATCGGCGTTGCTGCGGCAAACACCGGCAAGGTTTTTGTTGAATCGGATGTCGAGGTTTCCGAAGCCGTGGATTTTTCGGAATACTATCCATACTCGGTTAAAATCTTTGCCGATTTTAAAAACATTCAATGTATAGGCAAAGGTGTTGCCCTGGTGATTTCTCCCTGGAACTTTCCCATCGCCATTCCCTGTGGAGGTATCATATCGTCTTTGGCGGCGGGCAATACAGTGATATTTAAACCGGCTTCATCCGCAGTTATGGTGGCATGGGAACTATGTCGATGTATCTGGAAAGCCGGAGTTTCAAAAAAGGTTTTACAGTTTGTCCCATGTTCCGGGTCCAATACCGGCTCAAAACTAACCAAACATCCGGATGTGGATTATGTTATTTTAACCGGCGGCACAGATACGGGGCTGCAAATCTTGAAAAATCGACCCGACATATTCCTGGCTGGTGAAACAGGGGGCAAAAACGCCACCATCGTTACAGCCATGGCCGACAGGGACCAGGCCATTAAAAATGTTCTTCACTCAGCCTTCAGCAACTCCGGTCAGAAATGTTCCGCCACTTCTCTTTTAATCCTGGAAAAAGAAGTCTTTGAGGATCAACATTTTAAAAGACAGTTGATCGATGCTGCCAAAAGCTACAAAACCGGGTCGGCATGGAAATTTGAAAATAAAATGGGCCCATTGATTAAAGAGCCTGACGGCGACCTGAAAAATGCACTTACAAGATTGGAGCCGGGTGAATTATGGGCATTAAAGCCTGAAAATATCGGTAACAATTCATGTTTGTGGACACCGGGAATCAAATGGAATGTCAAACCTGGAAGTTACACCCATATGACCGAATTTTTCGGGCCGTTACTCGGAGTAATGTGCGCAGACAATCTTGATCACGCCACTGAACTAGTGAATCAGACCGGCTATGGATTGACTTCAGGATTGGAAAGCCTCGACATTCGTGAACAGGACCAATGGAAATCAAAAATCAATGCCGGGAACCTCTATATCAACCGAGGAACCACGGGAGCGGTCGTACTGAGGCAACCATTCGGCGGTATGGGAAAATCCGCCTTGGGGGCAGGCATCAAAGTCGGAGGTCCCAACTACGTAGCCCAGTTCATGGACTTTGAGGAAACAGGACCGCCGTCAATCGGCGCTATTCGGCAGGATCACTATTTGCTTCGACTTGCTCAGGAATGGCAACTGGAAATAAGATGGGGCAAGCACCAGGAATTCAGGAACGATCTCAAAAAAACAGTCAGGGCTATTAAAAGTTACCTTTATTACTATGAAGAGGAGTTCTCCAGGGAAAAAGACTATTTTCATCTCCGGGGCCAGGACAATATGCTTCGCTATATTCCTGTCGGCAGAGTCGTGGTCCGGCTGCACGAAAATGACACCTTATTTGATACCCTTGCAAGAATCGCAGCGGTAAAAATTTCAAAGTGCGGCCTGATTGTCAGTATTCCCTCAGATTTAACAAATAAAATTTCGGAGTTTTTGCATGACAAAGAAGGCGCAAGACTTCTTGCGGATACCCGGGTTTTATATGAAACAGATGCGGAACTGATTAAAAAAATACCTGAATTTCAGCGTATTCGTTATGCGGCTCCGGAACGTGTGCCTCATGCGGTATTTGAAGCGGCAGCCAAAACAGGATTTTTCATTTCACGAACAAAAGTATTGATGGAAGGAAGAATCGAATTGTTGCAGTATTTCAAGGAACAAAGCATCTGTGATAATTATCACCGGTATGGCAATTTGGGAGAGCGAGGGCTTCTGAAAAAATAATTTAGCACGCAAAAAGGGCGCCGAATATGGCGCCCTTTTTTTTAGATTAAACTATCTTGATAAAAAATTAAAATCCGAATCAACCAGCTTCAATCTGACGTCTGTCAGACATATCCAGAAGCACTCTTTCACGGGCCTTGTCAATACCGAGGGCTTTGCGTTTTTTATCGATATGGGCGATCATCATCTTGGCCATATCATAAGGATCTACGGCAAATCCCCATTTTCCGAAACCTTGCTGTTCCAGCCCTTCAAATAAAAGCTTGTGAAATTTGGTGTCCTGGACAATCGGGAAAGTAGCTCCGAAGACGGTAAATACTCCTGATGCTACGAAATAGTGCCCAATGGAAATCGCTTTTTCGCTCATCCATTCGGGTGCTGCGCCTACTGCGGGAAGATCCGCAATGCTGTTGCCCAGCCCACCTGCACGAACCATAGCGGATGCGGCAATGAGAATGCGGCTGTTGTCAACACAAGAACCTAAGCCCAAAACAGGAGGCATACCGACTGTTTCACAAACTTCGCTCAAACCGGGACCGGCCAGATGAGCGGCTTCCGGAGTCAAAAGTCCGGCCTTTGCCAATGAAATCTGAGAACAACCGGTTTGAAGTACCAGAACATCATTTCTGATCAGTTCTTTAACCAATTCTACATGGACATAATCTTGTTTTACTCTGGGGTTGGTGCATCCGACCACACCGGCAACACCGCGAATACGTCCATTGATGACATTGTCATTCAATGGGGTGTATGAACCGCGGAACGTTCCACCCAGCATATAGTTGATGTACTCATGGGAAAATCCGTGAATTCCGACATTGGTAATGTTAGGAATTTCAACGGGAAGTTTTCGGTTTTTGAAGCGGGAAATGGCTTTGATGACGACTTCATCCGTACATGCACGGGGATCATGCTCATGCAGTTCAATGTGAGTTGCCCCTTCGATCTTACACCTGGGATTGGTGGTGAAAATCGGGGTGTTATAGCATTCACCTACTTTGACCAACCCTTGTTTGATACATTGAACGTCGACGCACATGGCATCCACGGCACCGGTAACAATGACCGCTTCGGTGGACATAAAGTTACCGGCATGGGGAATTCCGTGGCGGGAAAGCATTTCCGCTCCGGAACAACACATACCTACCAGGTTGATACCCTTAGCACCCGCTTGTTTGGCTGCATCTATCAGTGTCGTCTCATTTACCGACATCAACATGGATTCAAACAGATTTGGCTCGTGACCATGAACAATAATGTTGACCATATTTTCCTTGAGCACACCCATGTTGACTTCCGCCGAAGTCGGAACAGGAGTTCCGAAAAGAATGTCGGAAATCTCCGTAGCAACCATGGATCCGCCCCATCCGTCGGCCAAGGCCGTACGGCTGCACTGTTTGGTAATATTGTTATAGTCCTGATCCACGCCCATGTGAGTTCTGTGCATCAGTTCCATAATTTCACGCATGGCGCCTCGCGGAACAATTCCGCTTTTTCGCCAGGTTTCCAATGTTTTTTCCGGTACCCTCATGGCAAAAGGAATTTCGCCATCTACCTGGGTGTAGGTGCGCTCCAATTCTTTGTAAAGATCCATGGCAATGTCTTCCATGGCACGGTCTTCCGTTTCAATTCCTATGGAACGGGCGACTTCTTCAAGCTTCATTACATCTTTGATCTTGTAATCGGTAATATGACCCTGAACGACTTCGCGAAACACATCCAGCATGGCCATACCATGGTCCGTATGGGCCGCGGCACCACTGGCTACCATACGAGCAAAGTTTCTGGCCATAATCGTATCGATGGTGGCTCCACAAACACCGACTTTGCCGTAAGGGTCTTTAGAGTTAAGACGGCAAGGCCCCATAGAACAATGCTTACAACAGGCCGAATCCGCCCCGATGGGACATGCTTTCATGTTTACGGCACGGTCAAAGGCTGTTTCCACACCGTCCCGTTTGGCCTTTTCCAGCATTTGGATGGTGGCATCACAAGTGGTCAGGTCTCTGAAATTGATCTCTTTCTCCTTTTTCTTGGAGATAATTTTTTCTTCCGCCATTGATTTTTCCTCCTTGGAAAGATTGATTTATGGGTTGTGATGATACTTAATAGTAATCGTTACTATTAATTACAATTATAAAAATCGGATGTCAAGCACTTTTAAAAAAAGATTTAAGAATATCGGTTTTTGTTGTTTCAGAAGTTTGCCATGCTTTGAAATTATTGTTATCAAAATCCTTGAAAAATTTAAGTTCTGAAAAATCACAACAAGAAAGACGATTATGAATTTTTTCCACACAAAATATTGTCATGGCAGAAAAAATATTAAAAAAATTTCGGACAAAGGCTGCATTCTGATTTTTGTCCGGGCACCGGAAATGGGAAAAGTGAAAACCCGTTTGGCCAACGTAATAGGTCACGATGCCGCATTACGTCTATATATGAGTTTCGTGGCTGATGAACTGGATATGGTTAGGGATTTATTTGTTGATGTGATCATCTGCTTTCATCCCCATACTGCGCGAAAAAAGGTCGGAGACTGGTTGAATGATGAGTTTGATTTCATGGCACAGTCCGGCAAAGATCTTGGAGAACGGATGAAAAATGCTTTTGAAGAGGTTTTTTCGCGGGGCTATCACCAGGCATTGTTGATCGGTTCGGATATACCGGACCTTCCTTCTTCAACGATTCTTGATGCTTTTGATCATTTAATCAAGCACGATGCGGTTATCGGTCCTTGCGAAGACGGAGGTTACTATCTTATCGGCTTTCGCCCGGATACCTATTGCAGTGAAGTTTTTATGCAAATTCCCTGGGGAACCGCCCAGGTTTTCGACCAAACACTTTTGCGTTTTCATGAAAAAAACCTCAATTGCTATACGCTTCCCACATGGCGGGATATTGATGATTATGAAGATCTGGTATTGTTGAAAAAATCCTTGGACAAAAGCCCAACAACAGCAAAACACACGTATTCATGCATAACAAATCTTGACCACGCCTTTTTCTGAAGTTGTCGATCACCGGCGAGCTTAGTTTTCCGAAAATTTCATTGAATATGCTCTTGCAATGTATTAGTTTGAATTTTAGAATTTTTTTTAGTTGTAAACACCATTGCTGAGGTTAATTTTAGGACACATTAAAAGGGTGTTGGGCAATATTTAATTAACCCTGTTTGAATTAAGTGATTGTTCTGGTGTTTTAATGAGATAAACCATCAAAGAAAGGATTGAGTTCATGGATCAGCCTAATGTTAAACTATTTTCTTTAAGTACCTGCAGCCATTGTAAATCCACAAAACAGTTTCTGAACGAGTGTACGGTGAAATATGAATTTGTCGATGTGGATCTTTTGGATGGAAATGAAAGAAAGGCCATACTCGATGATATTAAAAAATTTAACCCTCGGTGTTCCTTTCCAACAATTATTATCGGTGAAAAAGTGATTGTCGGTTACAAAGAAGATGAAATCAAGGAGGCACTAGGACTATAATGGATACACAACAATTGTATGAAGCCCTAAAAAAAGTTCAGGAGCCCAAGGGATATTATTTCAACAGCGACAAGAAACGTGTGTTTGAACTTCTGGATGCTCTTTTAGTCAATAAGAATCGCTATGGGTATATGGGTTGCCCGTGCCGTCTGGCTTCGGGAAATCGCGAAAATGATAGTGATATCATATGCCCATGTGTTTATCGAAAGCCGGATGTGGAAGAATTCGGAAGCTGCTATTGTAACCTTTATGTTTCAAAAGAGTGGAATGAAGGAAAAATTCATCACGAATATATACCGGAACGTCGTCCACCCGAAAAAATAATTTTTTAGATGGTTATACTGTCGTTTTAACCTCTGGAATACTGTGCAATTTATTACTTTCAAAAAGTAACAAATGAAAAAATGGCGCCTCATTGTCCTTAAAAACCAGATGGTATTTGGAAATTTTATTTCCAACCTTGTGGGTACAATGGTAGTGGGGCTTATTTCCTTACATTCCATAGATCCACCTACCTCGAATCTTCAGCACTTATCAGAAAGTGTTGACTCCATTTTTCTTCCGATCGTATGGTTGTTGATATTCTTGTTTACCCTTTATTACGAAAGACCGATTCGAAAATTTATAGATCAAAAATACCGATATAAACAACCTATTGATGATTCATTAGAAACAACGGCAAAGCGCAGGCTTTTAAACGAACCGTTTGTTCTGATTGCCGTAGATCTGCTGGTATGGTTGATTGCGGCAGCTATCTATCCTCTTGTTTTTTTGGTTGCTTACGAAGGTGATTTTAATTGGCATCGAGTAGTTTTTCGAACCCTGATGGTATGCATGATCACTCTCATTGTGGCATTCTATTTTTTGGAGCACATTTTACAGAAACGAATGGTTCCACATTTTTTTCCGGAAGGCGGTCTTTCCAAGATATCAAAATCTCACAGGATTCGAATTCGCTTAAGAATTGCAGCCTTAATATTGGCTTGTAACATCATACCATGCATTTCGTTTATGATGATTTTGCGGGAGACTTCTCGAATCTCATTGGAACCGGAAATTCTCCTGGATTCGCTGAGAAAATCCATTTTTACCAATTCGTTGATATTTATTATCACCGGTTTATTTCTGGCCAGACTTGTCAGTTTAAACCTTTCAAAGCCTTTGGAAGAAATTATTTCCGTGGTAAAAAATATCCGCCGGGGAAATTTTGACTCCAAAGTCAGGGTCATGTCCAACGATGAAATCGGATATACTGGAGATGCAATCAATGAAATGGCAAAGGGGCTCCAGGAAAGGGAAAAAATGCGACGATCCCTTGATCTGGCAAGAGAAGTACAGTTGAACCTGTTGCCCAAATCCCCTCCGAATATAAAAGGCTTGGATATTGCCGGACAAAGCATTTATTGTGATGAGACCGGAGGGGATTATTTTGATTTTTTTGAACCTGATGGTCAAAAAAAAAATCAATTGGCCGTCTTGGTAGGAGATGTCTCAGGGCATGGGATACCTTCCGCACTGCTGATGGCATCGGCGCGGGCTTATTTAAGACTTCGTTCTTTTTTGCCGGGAAACCTCGCACAGACCGTAACGGATGTGAATATTCAGCTATGTCGCGACGTTGGATATTCCGGGCAGTTTATGACTCTTTTTTTTATGGGAATTGATGCCGAAACCAGAGAAATTCATTGGGTTCGTGCAGGTCACGATCCCGCGATTTTGTATGATCCGAGTTCGGACTCATTCGAAGAACTTATGGGAAAAGGTCTTCCCATGGGTGTAGATGAGCACTTGAAATATGAGGAAAATGGAAAAATCGGCATTCCCGAAGGTCAGGTGCTTATTATCGGCACGGATGGCATTTGGGAAGCACGGGGCCCGAATGGGAAAATGTTCGGAAAAGATCCCTTGTATAAAATTTTGCGACAAAAAAGTGCATTTGGTGCTGAAGAGATTCTTAATGAGATAATGTCCACCCTGAAAGATTTCAAAAATGGACTTCCCTTAGAAGACGATGCAACCCTTGTGGTGATTCGGTTCACTTCTGATTTGAAACCCTCAGAATGACAAATAGGCATATTGAATCCGTCTCTTGACCTTATTGGTTAGGATCATTAGTTTTTCATTACAAATTACACTAATGGTTATAATCATAAGTCTTGCCGGGAAACCAAAAGCAAGATGAGGCAAAGCAAAAGAAAGACGGTACACTATGAATTATCGACCTACACCCGGAACAATGGGAGCATTGACGTTCGACAATCGCTTTACTCGAACGTTGCCCGCCGACCCTGATACGGCCAATCGGCCCCGCCAGGTGATTGGAGCGTGTTACTCGAGGGTCAAACCAACCCCTGTCACCGCGCCAAACCTGGTCGCATACTCGAGGGAAGTAGCGGAATTGCTGGATCTTTCGGATGAAACTTGTACATCCGATCATTTTACAAAGGTGTTTGCAGGCAATCGTCTATTGACGGCAATGGATCCATTTGCCATGTGTTATGGTGGACACCAGTTCGGTCATTGGGCCGGACAGCTTGGCGACGGTCGTGCGATCAACCTGGGTGAGATCATCAATCAACGTTCGGAACGCTGGGTCCTGCAACTCAAGGGCGCCGGCCCTACACCTTACCGCCGGGCGGCGGACGGCCTGGCGGTCTTGCGTTCATCGATTCGCGAGTTTTTGTGCAGCGAGGCCATGTTTCATCTGGGGGTACCCACCACGAGGGCGCTGAGCCTTATCCTTACAGGAGATCGGGTAGAGCGGGATATGTTTTACGACGGTCACCCAAAGCTTGAACCAGGGGCGGTGGTCTGTCGAGTTGCTCCTTCATTTATAAGGTTCGGAAATTTCGAAATATTTGCCGCGCGCGGTGAAACCGGAGTTCTGAAACAATTGGTGGATTACACTATTCGCACGGATTTTTCCCGGTTAGACTCTGCCACACCGGGAGTTTATCCACTGTGGTTCGAAGAAGTATGCCGCGCGACCGCTGATTTAATGGTGCACTGGATGCGGGTTGGGTTTGTCCATGGCGTGATGAACACCGACAACATGTCCATTTTGGGTCTCACAATCGATTATGGCCCCTACGGTTGGTTGGAGAATTACGACCCCAATTGGACCCCCAACACTACCGACGCTGTCGGCCGCCGATACTCCTTCGGCAATCAGCCTCAAATAGCACTATGGAACCTCGTTCAACTGGCCAATGCGATTTATCCGTTGATCGGACAGGTGGAACCTTTACAACGGGCACTGGAGATTTTCCAACGACGCTACCAAGAGAGGTGGCGGACCATGATGGCCCAAAAACTGGGTCTGAATGGCTTTGAGAACAGCCACGACGATGACCTGATCAAAGAGTTGTTGTCTGTTTTGTCCTTGGTCGAGACTGATATGACCATTTTTTTCCGCCGGCTGGCAATGCTGGATATTAACGCAGAAAACTTAAATGATATCAGTGACGACGCTCTTATGGCTCCATTAGAGAGTGCCTATTATTTACCGGAGCAGTTGACATTAGATAAGAAAAATCACATCGGCAAATGGCTGCGAAGTTATATCTATCGACTCAGACAAGATGCAACCCCGGTCACAACTCGCCGTAAAAATATGAACTCGGTCAATCCCAAATATGTCCTGCGAAACTACCTGGCTCAACTGGCTATTGATAAGGCTGAAAAAGGTGATTTTTCGATGGTAGGCAAATTACTTGATCTGCTTCGCCGCCCCTATGATGAGCAGCCCGACATGGAAAAGTTCGCCCAAAAACGTCCCGACTGGGCGCGTCACCGACCTGGAAGTTCAATGCTGTCTTGCAGTTCCTGAAATCGTTGAATTTATTTTCCAAGCCTATTTGGCGATTTTATCGTGTCAAAACCTTACCGTAATTTATTGCAAGTCGGAATTTGACGGATCGGACAAATCAAGATTTGTTTTAATCCGGCATTTTAATCAGATCAATCAAATCCTCACGGGAAAAGCTTTTTAGAAGTCCGGGATCGTCTTCGGTAATCACGTCTTCAATAAGCTTTTTTTTCTTGGCGATGATGGCGGATATTTTTTCCTCAAGGGTTCCTTCCGTAACCAGCTTGAATACTTGAACACCACGGGTCTGCCCAATCCGGTGAACCCGATCGGTAGCCTGGTCTTCCTTGGCCGCATTCCACCATCGGTCATAATGAATCACCACCGATCCTCCGGTCAAATCAATCCCGGTGCCACCGGCCTTGAGACTGCCTACGAACACCCTGCATTCCGAATCATTGTTGAAACGGTCAATCTGATGCCCCCGTTGACGGGTCTTTCCGGTAATACCTGCTGTGATGATATCCCGGTTTTCGAGGTAATTGACAATTATGTCGATCATTTTCACAAACTGGCTGAAAACTACAATTTTCAGACCGTTTTCAAGGCAGGTATCCACCAGTTCCACAAATAATTCCCATTTTCCGGAATCAAGAGGTTGGTCACCGGCGACTGCTTCACTGTGAGGAATTGAGGCCGGGTGATTACATATTTGTTTCAAAAGGGTAAGCAGAGCAAAAATATGGATATAAGGAATATCCTTATCACCGCGCTGGAGGCTTTGAAGCAAACCTTTGCCACGACCGGAAACCGCTTGGCGATAAAGCCTTACCTGGGTATCCGTCAATCGACAGTAACGGATATCTTCTATTTTTTCAGGCAGTTCACTTAATACCACTGCCTTGGTCCTGCGAAGGGTAAAAGGGCTGACCAGTTTTCGTAAACGTTCTCGATTGCGCTTTTCTCCCAGTTCGTATTGCTGCTGAAACTCGTTTTCGCTTCCCAGATAACCCGGCAACACAAGATCCATCAAAGCCTTCAGATCTCCCAAACGGTTTTCAACAGGCGTACCGGTTACCACAACCCTCAAGTCGGCTCTTAAATTATCAG
>Ga0105096_10000184_pt1 | contig 18195 bp, 15 predicted proteins | sample PPLLak3cmMay2015_FD_87036 | JGI IMG/M metagenome (GOLD analysis project Ga0105096, IMG submission 87036) | Freshwater sediment microbial communities from Prairie Pothole Lake near Jamestown, North Dakota, USA - PPLs Lake P7 Core (1) Depth... | ecosystem: Environmental > Aquatic > Freshwater >... | reverse complement strand
GGTGCACGGCGCATCGGCAGCATCGCGTGGCCGATCTGCCGGCAGTTCGTGGCCGGTGCCCATCTGGTCGACGACGCGCCCATCGTCGCGGCGCAGCGGCTGTTGTGGCGGCAGCTGCGGCTGGCGGTGGAGCCGGCCGCTGCCTTGCCGCTGGCTGCGTTGCAGTCGGGACTGATCCGCCCCGTACGGAACGAGCGCGTGGCGCTGATCCTGTGCGGCGCCAATTTCGACCCGGCCAGCCTCTGATTCGGCGCGCCCTACATCTTCTCCACCGCCGTCTTGATGCCGGTATCGGCCGCGCCCGGCGCCAGGCCCAGCGCCGGCCGCCGGCCTCAGACCCGAGGTGCCCTCGCAGCATCCGCGTCGTCACCGACCGCCACGGGCCGTCAGAAGGTCGCCCTGGTACTGACCAGGAACTGGACCTTCTGGATGTCGGGCGTGGCGTTCAGAGGGATTGCGATGTCCACGTGGATCACGTTGCCGAACGCCGAGCGGTCGCTGACGATGCGCAGGCCCATGCCGACGTCGCTGAGCCAGCCGGGATTGGCGGTGTTGACGTTGTCGCCACCCCAGGCGCGGCCGGTGTCGACGAATGCCGCGCCGCCAATGCGGAACAGGCGCCAGAGGTAGGTGTCCGTGTAGAAGCGCTCCTCGGCGGTGAACTGGACACGCCGCGTCCCGCTTTGGTAGCGCAGCGGGTAGCCGCGCAGGCCGTTATCGCCGCCCAGCAGCAGGGTCTGGTTCACATCGGGGTTGGTGAGCAAGTCCCCCGCGGCTGACGCGTAGAACAGCCAGCGCTTGCCCTGGGGCCGGTAGTATCGGACCTCTCCGCCGAGTTGCTGACGTTGCACGCGCCCTCCGGTGAGCTGGCCGGAGATCCTGGCCGACGCCATCAGCGTCTGCTCCGGCCCCGGTTCGAAGCCGCGGCTGACCGAACCCGCATACAGCACGGCATCCTGGCTCGAACCCAGGGCCGTGCTGGCCCATCCGAGCTGCACGGTCGAGGCCAGGCCCAGCGCAAAGAACTCCGGCCGCCCGATGAGGTTGCGGTTCAGCTGTCGGTCGAAGCGGTCCTCGATCAGCTGGTAGCCGACGAACGGCCCCACCAGCTTCTGGGCGGTCGGCAGCTGGGCCGGCGCGACCCGGTCGGGTTCATCGCTGTAGCTGTCATCCTTGGCGCTCAGACCCAGCGTGTAGCGCTGGACCCAGCCGTTGGCCAGGCCGGCCGACCAGCCGCCGAAGACCTGCGCCAGGCTTCCCTCGTGGCGGTACTCGCTGGCGACCTCGCCGGCGTTGTAGATGGCATCGATGCGGTCGAACCTGGACGCAGTGATGCCGGCGGCCCAGCGCGTGTCCAGGGCGTAGAAGGGCCGCACGACGGCCAGATCGTCGCTGCCGCCGTCGCTGTTCTCGGCGTGGCTGTAGCGCGCCGACGTCCGCGTTCCGAACACGCGATCGTTGGCCAGCTGGAACTCGTTGCTGGAACGGTCGACGTCGTTGGTGCGGCTGAAGCCGAGCGTCGTGCCGGTGCCCAGCAGGTTGTGCTCCGTGATCCCGATGCCACTGGCGTTCGCGCCCCCGGCGCGGCTGGCGCGGACCCCGAGGTCCAGCGACCAGGTGTCGCGCGTCGCGACCTCGATGTCGACGACGCCGTCGCGGACGGCGAGCGGCCGGATCCGGACGTCGTAGAGGTACTCGTAGGTCCGCAGCAGGCGTTCGGTCTCCTCGATCAAGCGTGCCGAGAGCGCATCGCCAGACCTGAACAGCAGCGCACGTTCAATGATGCCGGGGCGCGTTTGAATGTGCAGCGCATTCGCCCACCGGAACAGCAAGTAGTCTTCCCTGGGGTCGTCGGTGTCGAAGATGTCGAAGGCGACGACGGTGATCCTGCCAACGGTCGCGCCAGCGCCTTCGAGCTCGGCAAAAGTCGGCAGCGCGGCGGCCGTCCGCGCTGGCGCTTGCGCTGGCGCGGGCGGCGCCGGCTCATCGGGCCACGCCGCGCCGCCGCAGGTCAACCCCAACGAGAGCGTCAGGCCGCGGCAGACCGCGTAGGCGCCGCGTTGCGTGCGGACGGCCAGGCGTGCAATGAACGGAAATAGGTGCAAAGTCAATGACGCTCGAAAACCGCGGACGACAGCTGCTCCTGCGCGGAACCGTCCGGGTCGAGGCGAGCTTAACCCGGTTGCGCCGGGCACAGCGTGGCGCTCGGGGCATCGTCCCACCGCGACGCCGGGCAGCCTCAGCCATCGTGCTCGGCGGCACGCGACTGGAGCCCGCGGCCACGTTGTCCGAGCTCCCCGGCTGCCAACAAGACGTCACCCCTGGCGTGGAAGCTGCCACCAGGGGCCGGGGCCGCACGGATAATGCCTGGCAGGCCTGTTGTCGCCTGCCCAATCCCCAGGGTGTCCGATGAACGATGTTGTCAAGGTCGACGTGCAGCGCACCGGGCGCCGGTTCGAAGCCGAAGCGGTGCTCGATCTCGCCGCCGATGCCCATACCGTGTGGGAGACCGTCACCGATTACGGCGCGCTGCCGCGCTTCATGCCGGGCATCAGCGCCTGCCGAGTCATCGAGCGCAAGGCGCTCGGCGACGGCGATGGCGACGAGCGCCTCATCGTCGAGCAGCAGGGTGAGTTTCGTTTCCTGCTCTTTGCGCAGACCATGAAGGTGCTGCTGAATATCGACAACCTGCGCTTGCGCTCCACCGAAGCCACGGCGGTCGACTTCCAGCTCGGCATGTTCTCGCGCCGCGCCATCGACGTCTTCGTGGGGCGCTACGACCTGCAGCCGCTGCCTGCGCGCCGCGGGCCGCCGCGCACGCAGTTGCGCTACACGGCGCAGATCGGGCTGCGCCTGCCACCGCCACCGGCCGTCGGCAACGTGGCGGTGCGGCAGAACCTGACGCACCAGCTCGAAGCCGTGGCGGCGGAGATCGGGCGGCGCAGCGGCGCAGCCGCGCCCGGCGCCCGCCGTCGCTGAGACGTGTCCGGCCGGCGGGCGCTCTCCATGACCCCGGGGCGCCTCAACGCGTCATCCAGCGCCGCACGCCGTAACTGAGCACGTCCACCAGCGCCACCAGCAGCAGCATCGCGCCGAGGATGGTGGCGGTCTTGCCCATGTGGAACAGGCCCATGTGGAAGGCGAGGAGTTGCCCCAGCCCGCCCGCGCCCACCACGCCCAGCACGGCGGCGGCGCGGATGTTGTTCTCCCAGCGGTACAGCGTGTAACTCATCAGCTGCGGCAGCACCTGTGGCAGCGTCGCATACAGGAAGACGCGCAGCGGGCCCACGCCCTGGGCGCGCAGCGCGGCGCCAGGACCCGGGGGCACGTTCTCGACGGCTTCGGCGAACAGCCGGCCGAGCACGCCCGTGGTGTGCAGTGCCAGCGCCAACGTGCCGGCGAAGGGGCCCAGGCCGGCCGAAACCAGCAGCAGCGCCGCCCACACCAGCTCGGGGATGCTGCGCAGCGCATTGAGCAACAGACGTGTCGGCGACCGGCTCCAGGCGGCGTCGCCCTCGTGCAGCCGGCTCGCCGGCAGCGCCAGCACGACGCCGGCCAGCGCAGCCAGCGCCGTGCCCAGCAGCGACATCGCCAGCGTCTCCCAGGTGCCCACCGCCACCTTCCAGGCAAAGGCCGGCGACAGGTCGGGCGGGAAGAACTCCCCCGCGAAGCGAGCCATGCTCAGCGCCGCATCCAGCGACAGGAACTGCGCCCACTGCAGGTCCAGCGACCAGAAACTCGCCAGCACCAGCAGCACGAGCGCGGCGCTGAACCAGCAGGCCTTGCAACGCGCGTCGAACAGCGGCGGCGGCAGCCGGTACGGTGGGTTGGCGGCCAGCGGCTTCTTCATCGCCATGTCAACCCAGCGCCCGTCGCAGCCACGCGCTCACGCGGTCGGCCAGCGCCACCAGCGCGATGAAGACCCCCAGCATGGTCGCCACCTCGCCGCCGTTGAACATCTTCATCGAACTGTCGAGCTGTTGCCCGAGCCCGCCCGCGCCGACGAAGCCCAGCACCACGGAGCTGCGGATGGCGCATTCCCAGCGGTAGACGGTGTAGCTCGTGAGCTCGGCGGCGTTGGTCGGCAGCAGGCCGTAGGCGAAGGCCTGAAGGCGCCCGGCGCCGTTGCGCAGCAGCGTTTCGGTGGCCTGCGTCTCGCCGCTCTCCAGGATCTCGCCGTAGACCTTGCCGAGCATGCCGCCGTAGGTCAGCGCGATCGCCAGCACGCCGGCCGTGGCGCCGAGGCCGACGACGCGCACGAAGACCAGCGCCCACACCAGCTCCGGGATGCTGCGCAGCACGATGAGCGTTGCGCGCACGGCCTGGCGCAGCCAGAACGGCCCGCGCGCCATGCGGCCCGACAGCGCCGAGACCGACAACACGCGCGTCGACAGCAGCGTCAGCGGCACCGCCACCGCCAGGGCCAGCGTGATGCCCGCGGTGGCAATGGCCACCGTGCGCCAGGTCTCGCGCGCCACCAGGGCGAGGAAGTCGCTGCCCAGCGCCGGCGGCAGGAAACTGGCGGCGAAGCGCGCGCCGACCTTCAGGTTGTCGGGTTCAAGCAGCACCCAGGGCCTGAATTCGGTGGCCACGCCCAGCGGCCACAGCAGCGCCAGCGCGGCCGTGGTCCAGAACAGCCGCGGCAGCCAGGTCGGGTCGCGATCGGGGGCCTGCCGCGCACCGGTGCCGGCCGGGCGGTTCACGGCGGCGCTCCTCGCCGGCCTGGGTGCACCCACCGACATCACGGCCTCAGTCGGTGACGATGTCGCCCGACAGGTTGTCGACCACGACCGGGCACTCGAGGTAGCTCAGCGCCGGGTCGGCGCCGTACTTGCCGCGCACGAAGCCCTTCCACTCGTCGGAATAGACGCGGTCGGCGTCGTCGCGTGACCGCCAGAGGTAGATGCCGCCGGCCTTGCGGCCGTCCTCGGACAGGAAGTAGTACTTGCGGATCAGGCCCGGCATGCCCAGGTAACGCGGCGCGGTGCTCAGGAAGGTGTCGCGCGCCTGGGCGCTGGTCATGGGCTGCGGCAGCGGGAATTCGACGATGACGGTGATCATGGCGGTCTCCTGGGGGGGTGGTGCCGGCGCTGCCGGCGGGTCGGGTGGGACCGTTCAGCGGCAGTGCATCACCGCCGGTTGCGGCGCCGGCGGCGGCGTGTCGGGCGCGGCGGGGCCGGGCTCGCCGCGCAATTCGTGCTCGTGCTGCGCATACAGTCGCGCCAGGCGTTCGCGCGTCACCTGTGCGGCCGGCAGATCGAAGGCCAGCGCGCCGTCGCGCAGCCCGACGATGCGCGGGAACCGTGCCAGCGCCACGTCCACCTGGTGCAATGTCGCCACCAGCGTGATGCCGCGTTCGGCTGCGCCATCCAGCAGCGTGGCCATGGCCTGGCGCGAGCGCGTGGGGTCCAGCGCCGACAGCGGCTCGTCGACCAGCCAAAGAGTTGCCGGCGCCAGCAGCGCGCGCGCCAGGCCCACGCGCTGGCGCTCGCCGCCGGACAGCCGGTCGACGCGTTCGAACAGTTTCTCCGCGAGGTCGAAGCGGTCGAGCGCGTCGTGCGCGGCCGGGATGTCGCTCGGGTAGAACAGCGAGCGCAGGCTGGCGGCCAGGCCCATCGCCGGCAGCCGGCCTGCCAGCACCGAGGTCACCACGCGCTGGCGCGGCGGCAGCGGCGGCACCTGCGGCGCCAGAAACAGGCGCCCGCGCAGCGCCTGCAGCGCGCGGCGCGGCAGGGCCCAGGGGTCCTGCCCGTCCAGCGTCAGCCGGCCCGCCACCGGCGGCAGCGCGCAGGCCAGCACCTGCAGCAGCGTCGTCTTGCCGGCACCCGACGGACCGATCACCGCCACCTGCTCGCCGCGGCCGACCTGCAGGTCCAGCGCCTTCAGCGCCGGCGCCGCGCCCAGCCTGGCCGCCGGGTGGCGCGCAGCCACCGCCTGCAGTCGGATCTCCATTGCCCGCGCGTGCCGGTCAGAGCAGGCCGGCGCTGCGCGCGGCGGTCTCGATGCCCTTGTAGTTCTCGGCCTTGCTCGGCACGAAGCGCGTGGCTCGCTGCAGTTCGAGGATCTCCCTGCCTTCGGCGGAGTCGCGGCTCAGCGACAGCAGCGCCTGCGTCAGCTTCTCGCGCAGTGCCGCGGGCATGTCGGCGTGCACGGTCCAGTTGTAGTCGTAGTAGGTCGGCGTGGTGTAGAAGGCGCGCACCTGGGCCGGGTCGACCTTCTTGTCGGCGATGAATTTCTCCCACACCGAGATGTTCAGCGCGCCCGCCTGCACCTTGCCCGAGGCCACGGCAGCGATCGTCGCATCGTGCGCGCCGCTGTAGGCGACGCGGCGGAAATCCTTGTCGGGGTCGACGCCGGCCTGCAGCAGGAAGCTGCGCGGCATCAGGTGGCCCGAGGTGCTGCTCTGCGAGCCGAAGCTGACGTCCTTGCCCTTGAGGTCGGCGAGTTTCTGGATCGCCGGGTCGCCGGTGATGAAGACCGAGCGGAATTTCTCGTCCTCTTCACGCTGCGCCACCGGGATCACCTTGCCAGCCGATCGCGCGTTTGCCTGCACGAAGGTGAAGCCGCCGAACCAGGCCAGATCGACCTTGCGATTGACCAGTGCCTCCACCGCAGCGGCGTAGTCGGTGACCGGCGTGTACTCGACCTTCATGCCGAGCTTGGCTTCGAGATACTTCATCAACGGCCCGGCTTTGCGCGCCAGCTCGGTGGGCGACTCGTCGGGGATCGCGGTCACGCGAAAGACCTGCTGCGCGTGCGCCAGGGCGCCGAAGGCGAGCAGCACGCAGGTCAGCAGCGACCTGAGCGTGCGCGAGGGGGACAGGCTGATCATGGGGCACTCCCGGCGGGGGTTGAACAAGTGGGCGGGATGACGACACGCGGGTCGCGTTCCAGACCGCATTGGAACCCATCGCCGCGGAGCTTGCGCAGGGGCTGCTACATTGCACGTCATCACAGGCGCGGACGCGGGCGCATCCGCCACGGCGACGCACCTGCCTCGACCTGCCGGACCCACCGATGCTGGCGCCTCGATTCATCGACTGCCGCACCCCCGACGCCGCGCCACCGGCCGCCGAGGCCGCCGCCGGGCTGCTGGCACGGCCGGCGCGGCTGGCGCCGAAGTTCTTCTACGACGCACTCGGCTCGCGCCTGTTCGACGCCATCACCGAACTGCCCGAGTACTACCCCACGCGCACCGAGGCCGCGATCCTGGCGCAGCACCGCGACGCCATCGCCGCGGCCGTGCACGCCGCCGTCAGCCGCGGCGCGACGCTGATCGACCTCGGCGCCGGCAGCTGCGCCAAGGCGGCGGGCCTGTTCGCGGCCTTCGGCACCGGCCGCTACGTGGCGGTGGACATCTCGGCCGGCTATCTGCAGGGCACGCTGGAGCGGCTGCAGCAGTGCCATCCAGCGGTCGAGATGGTCGGCGTCGGCCTGGATTTCTCGGCCCGGCTGGTGCTGCCGCCGGACCTCGTCACGGGGCCGGGGCTGGTCTTCTATCCGGGATCGAGCATCGGCAATTTCGCGCCCGATGGCGCGCTGCGGCTGATGCGCCAGGCGCATGCCGTCGCCGCCGGCGGGGCGCTGCTGATCGGCGTCGATCGCGTGAAGTCGCCGACCGTGCTGGAAGCGGCCTACGACGACGCGCTCGGCGTCACCGCGGCCTTCAACCTCAACCTGCTGCGCCACCTGAACCGGCTCATGGCGACTGACTTCGACGTGCGCCAGTGGCGTCACGTGGCGCGCTACGACCGCGCCGCATCGCGCATCGAGATGCACCTGCAGGCGCGCCAGCCGCTGCGGGTGTGTTGGCCCGGCGCCGAGCGGGCGTTCGCCGCCGGCGAATGCATCCACACCGAGGACTCGTACAAGTGGGAGCCCGCGGATTTCGAAGCCCTGCTGCGCGCCGCCGGATTCCGCCAGGTCCGCCAGTGGAGCGATGAACAGGGCTGGTTCTCGGTGATGTTGGCGCACGCCTGAGTTCTCTGTGTGGCCGTCCCGCGCAGGCCCGTGCTGCGACCTCGACCTCAGAGCGCGCAACTGCGCAGGCCAGCGAAGACGTCGTTGCGCACGGCGGGAAAGTAGTTACGGTAGCGCGGTGAGCGCATGCGCGGCTGGGTCGCGAACGAGGCCCCGCGCAGCACCGGTCGACCGTCGAACCCGGGCGTCGAATAGTCGCGGTAGGGGTGCGGCGTGAAGCCCGGGTAGGGCGCAAACGGGCTCGCGGTCCACTCCCAGACGTCGCCCCAGCGAAAGTCGCTCGGCCATTGCAGTGCCGCGGCTTCCCACTCGGCTTCGGTCGGCAGCCGGCGTCCGGCCCAGGCGCACCAGGCCTGGGCTTCGTGCTGCGTCAAGTGGCTGGCGGGCAGGGCCGGGTCGAGCTCGGCCCAGCGGCCGTGCTGCCACTGCCGCCAGCCGGCACGGCCACGGCGCAGGTAGCGCGGCGCCTCGGCGCCCGTGCCCGCCAGCCAGGCACGGCCGGTGTCGGTCCACCAGCGATCCTGGGCGTAGCCGCCCTGCTCGACGAAGGGCAGGAATTCGGCCCAGCGCAGCACCTGGCGGGCGATGCGGCAGGGCGCCAGTTGCACCTCATGGGCGCCGAGTTCGTTGTCGAACGCGAAGCCGGCGCCGGAGTGGCCCAGGCGCACATTCCCGCCATCGAACGCCAGGTCGTCCGTCGGCACCGGCAGTCCACGGGCCTGCCAGCGCGCATCGTCGATCGGCACACCCAGCGCCTGGGCCATGTACAGCGCGGCTTCGTGGTGCATGTCCTCGTGAACCAGAGCCAGGCGGAAGAAATACAGCGCATCGTCGCCGTCGTCGGCCACGCTGCTCAGCAGCACCAGGCTGCGCGCGAGCTGTGCCGCGAGATCGGCGCGTGTGGCCGTGGCGTCGGGCAGCGGCAGTGCCCAGCGGCTGTCGTGCGCCACGGCGCTCGAGTCGTAGAGCGCGTCGGCGGCGGCGCGCACGCCCGGCTGTCGTGCCGCGTCGGGATCGGCGGTCACGCCGCGATGGCATTGCGCGTTGCGTGCCAGCCACCGTTCCTGGAACCAGCCGACGTGCCCCAGCTCCCACAGCGGCGGATTGAGCTCGTCGCGCTGCGGCACCTCCAGCCCGGGCAAGGCGCTCTCGAAGGCGGCGAAGGTCGCCAGCGTATCGGCGCGGCCGGCCTGCAGGGCCGCAGCCAGGGCGCGGCGTCCGGTGCCGCGCGCGTCGGCGGCGGGGACTGCGGCGGGCTCGCTGAGGGTGCGGTCGCTCATTCGCGGTAGGCTCCTGCCGGTGAAGCGCGCGGACATCGTGATCGTGACGCCGGCCCTGGCCGACGCCAACAACGGCAACTGGCAGACGGCGCGCCGCTGGGCGCGCTTCCTGGCCGGCGATTATCGGGTGCACCTGACCGATGCCTGGTGCGGCGGCCGCGGTGCCGCCGACGCGGCGCTGATGATCGCGCTGCACGCACGGCGCTCGGCGCCGTCGATCGCGGCCTGGCACGCGGCGCATCCACGGCGGCCGCTGGTGCTGGTGCTCACCGGGACCGATCTGTACCGCGACATCGACACCGATGCCGACGCCCGCCGCTCGCTGGCGATGGCGCAGCGGCTGGTGGTGCTCAACGAGGCCGGCCCGCGGCGCCTGCCCGCGGAGTTGCGCGAGCGTGTCACCGTCTGCCTGCAGTCGGCGGCGGCGCGCCGGCCGCGATCGAAGACGCGGCGCCACCTGCGCGCGCTGATGGTCGGCCACCTGCGCGAGGAGAAGCTGCCCGGGACCTACTTCGAAGCGGTGCAGGCGCTTGCCGGACGCGAGGACATCCTGTTCGACCACATTGGCGGCGGCCTCGATCCGGCGCTGGCGGCCCAGGCCCGCGCGCTCGCCCGGCAGCAGTCCCGCTACCGCTGGCTGGGGGCACTGCCGCACGGCGCGACGCGCGATCGCATCGCGGCGGCGCACCTGCTGGTGCACCCGAGCCGCATCGAGGGCGGCGCGCATGTCGTGGTCGAGGCCGTGGTCAGCGGCACGCCGGTGCTGGCCTCGCGCATCGACGGCAACGTCGGCCTGCTCGGCGCCGATTACGGCGGCTATTTCGAGCCCGGCGATGCGGCCGGGCTGGCAACCCTGCCGCTGCGCGCGCGCGACGATCCGTCTATGCTCGCGGGACTTGCCGCGCAGTGCGCCTTGCGCGCGCCGCTGTTCGATCCGGCGCAGGAGCGCCGCACCCTGTTGTCGCTGGTGGCCGCGTTGCTGCCGCCCCATGCCCCGGAGAACCCCGATGAACGCCCCCGAAAGACCCGCTGAGCCGCGCCTGACCTCGCTGTCGCACGGCGGCGGCTGCGGCTGCAAGATTGCGCCGGGCGTGCTGTCGGAGATCCTCCGTGGCACGGCCGGCATGGCGATGCCCAAGGAGTTGCTGGTCGGCATCGAGACTGCCGACGACGCCGCGGTGTACCGGCTCAACGACGAGCAGGCGCTGATCGCCACCACCGACTTCTTCATGCCGATCGTCGACGATCCCTTCGACTTCGGCCGCATCGCCGCCACCAACGCCATCAGCGACGTCTATGCCATGGGCGGGCGGCCCATCATGGCGCTGGCGCTGGTGGGCATGCCGATCAACGTGCTGTCGACGCAGACCATCGGCCGCATCCTGGAAGGCGGCATGTCGGTGTGCCGCGAGGCCGGCATTCCGATCGCCGGCGGTCACACCATCGACTCGGTCGAGGCCATTTACGGCCTCGTCGCGATGGGCCTCGTGCACCCGCAGCGCGTGAAGCGCAACGCCGATGCGAAGCCGGGCGACCTGTTGGTGCTGGGCAAGCCGCTGGGCGTGGGCGTGATGTCGGCGGCGCTGAAGAAGGGCGAGCTCGGCGACGCCGGCTATGCGCAGATGATCGCCACCACGACGAAGCTCAACACCCCCGGGCCGGACCTCGCCGCGCTGCCCGGCGTGCACGCGCTGACCGACGTCACCGGCTTCGGCCTCGCCGGCCATGCGCTTGAACTGGCGCGCGGCGCCGGCTGCCAGGTACGCATCGACTGGGCGCGCGTGCCGCTGCTCGACGGCGTGCGCCGGCTCGCCGGGCAGGGCTTCGTCACCGGCGCTTCGGGTCGCAACTGGGCCGGCTACGGCGCCCAGGTGGCCCTGCCCGACGGCTTCGCGGCCGAAGACCAGGCCCTGCTGTCCGACCCGCAGACCAGTGGCGGCCTGCTCGTGTCCTGCGCGCCCGCGGCCCTGGACGAGGTGCTGGCGGTCTTCCACCGCCACGGATTCGCTGCCGCGGCGGCGATCGGCGAGGTCGCTGCGGCGGCCGACGGCGCGCCGGGTCTGCGGGTGCGCTGAAGCGCCCGGGCCGGGCGCGGTCAATCCAGGCCGAGAAAGGCCTTCACGGGCGCGACGCTGCGCGCCGGGTCCTCCTCCTGCGGCACGTGCCCGAGTTCGTCGAAGACGACGAGGCGGCTGCCGGGAATCTGCTGCTCGAAGATCCGGCCCGCCGCCGGCGGGATCAGGCGGTCGCGCGCACCCCAGAGGATCAGCGTCGGCTGCCGGATCGTGGCGATGCGCGCCGCATCCTCGCCAAGACCGGCCTGGCGCAGGCGCAGGCGCAGTGCGCGGCGGTTGCCCTCGCGCAGCGCGAGCTCGAAATAGCGGTCGACGAGTTGTGGCGTGACTTTGGTCGGATCGCCGTAGACGTCGGCAACGCTTTGCGCCACCACCGAACGCGGCAGCGCCCACTCGGTGATCCGGCTGAGGCCAGGCACGGACGCGACCACGAAGCCCAGCGGCATCGACTCGGGCGCGGTGGCGGTGCCGGCGGCGTCGACCAGCACCAGCGCGGCCACGCGCTCTGGCGCCATCACCGCCATGCGCCAGGCGATCTCGCCGCCAAGCGAGTTGCCGCCGACGACGGCGCGCGGCACGCGCAGCACGTCGAGCAGGTCGAAGACGAAGCGGGCGTAGGTGTCGCCACGGTAGTCGTCGAGCGCGTACGCACCGGCAAACGGCCCGGTGAGGCCGAAGCCCGGCAGGTCGAAACTGATGACGCGGCGCTGACCCTTCAGTGCGCGCACCCAGCCTTCCCAGGTGTGCAGGCTGGCCGAGGTGCCGTGCACGAGGACGATGGGCAGCGGATCGTCGCGCGGGCCCTCGTCGCGCAGGTGCACGACCTGGCCGCGCACCTCGACGAAGTCCGACGGTGGCAGCGCCCAGTTCGCCACCAGCGTCGCCACCGGCCGGTCGGGCGCACGCGACAGCGCCAGCGCCACGGCGCTCAGCAGCAGCAGCGCGCCGACGATGCGCAGCAATAGGGCCATCAGGCGCCCCCGGTCGCCACGGGTACGGCTCAGGCGCCGACGCCGGACAGGGCCGCCGCCAGCGCCGCCTGCAGGCGTTCGACGATGCGGTCCAGGTCGTCGTCGCTGGTGATGAAGGGCGGCGCCAGCAGGACGTGGTCGCCCCGCAGGCCGTCGATGGTGCCGCCCATCGGATAGACCATCAGCCCGCGCGCCATGGCTTCGCGTCGGATGCGCGCGTGCAGCTTCAGCGCCGGGTCGAACGGCGTCTTGGTGGCGCGGGCGGCGACCAGCTCAAAGACGCGGAACAGGCCGCGGCCGCGCAGGTCGCCCACGTTCGGGTGCGGGCCGAAGGCGGCCTGCAGGCGTTCGGCCAGGCCGTGGCCCCCGCGCTGCACGGCGTCGAGCAGGCGGTCGCGCTCGATCACCTGCTGCACCGCCAGTGCCGCCGCGCAGGCCACGGCGTGGCCGATGTAGGTGTGGCCGTGCTGGAACAGCCCGCTGCCGCGCTGGAACGACTCGACGATGCGCTGCTGCGCCAGCACGGCGCCGATGGGCTGGTAGCCGCCGCCCAGGCCCTTGGCGATGGCCAGCAGGTCGGGCACCACGCCTTCCCGTTCGCAGGCGTGCAGCGTGCCCGTGCGGCCCATGCCGCACATCACCTCGTCCAGGATGAGCAGGATGCCGTGCCTGGTGCACAACTCGCGCACGCCCTGCAGGTAGCCCGGCACCGGCACCAGCGCGCCGGCGGTGGCGCCGACCACGGTCTCGGCGACGAAGGCGATGACGTTCTCGCCGCCGATGCGGTCGATGGCGCCGGCCAGTTCCTGCACCAGCCGAGCGCCGTACTGCTGCGGCGTCTCGTCGGCGCGGCGGTCGCGGTATTCATAGCAGGGCGAGACGTGGGTGACGTCGATCAGCAGCGGCGCGAACTGGCGCCGCCGCCACTCGTTGCCGCCGACCGCCAGCGCGCCCAGCGTGTTGCCGTGGTAGCTTTGGCGGCGCGCGATGAAGCGCGTGCGCTGGGGCTGGCCGATCTCGACGAAGTGCTGGCGCGCCATCTTCAGCGCCGCTTCCATCGCCTCGGAGCCGCCGCTGACGAAATAGGCGTGGCTCATGCCCGCCGGCGCGCCGGCCACCAGGCGGTCGGCCAGCGCCTCGGCGACCTCGGTGGTGAAGAAGCTGGTGTGGGCGTAGGCCAGGCGGTCGATCTGCGCGTGCATGGCGGCCAGCACGTCGGGGTGGCCGTGGCCCAGGCAGGACACGGCGGCGCCGCCCGAGGCGTCGATGTAGGAACGGCCCTCGCGGTCGACGATCTCGATGCCGCGCGCACTCACGGCCACCGGCAGCGTGTGCGCGAACTGGCGGTGCAGGACGTGGGTGGATGCGGTCATGGACGGGCTCCGGCGCTCGGGTTGGCACATTCTTCCAGAAGCACGGGCCGTGGCCGCGCCGAGCGGCTCCCTAGAATGCCCGCATGGCCTTCGTCCACCTGCGCATCCACACCGAATATTCCGTCGTCGACGGCACGCTGCGCATCGACGCGGCCGCCGCGGCGGCGCGCGCCGACGCCATGCCGGCGCTGGCCATCACCGACCTCGGCAACTTGTTCGGCACCGTCAAGTTCTACAAGGCCTGCCGCGGGGCTGGCGTCAAGCCGCTGATCGGGGCCGACGTCTGGCTGGAGCCGCCGCCCGGCGGTGGCGAGAAGGCCGCCAGCCGGCTGCTGCTGCTGGTGCAGGACGAGGCCGGCTACCACCATCTGTGCGAGCTGCTCGCCCGCGCCTGGGTCCAGAACGCGCAGCGCACGCAGGCCTGGGTCAAGTGGGACTGGCTGGCCGAGCTCGGCGGCGGCCTGATCGCGCTGTCGGGCGCGGACGGCGGCGCCGTCGGCGCGGCGCTGCTGGCCGGCGACGATGCGCGCGCCGAGGCGCTGGCGCTGCGCCTGGCGGCGCTGTTTCCGCAGCGCTTCTACCTCGAGCTGCAGCTCGCCGGGCTGCCCGGCAACGAGGCCCACGTGCACGCCGCCGTGCCGCTGGCGGCGCGGCTCGGGCTGCCCGTGGTGGCCACGCACCCGGTGCAGTTCCTGGCACCCGACGACTTCGAGTCCCACGAGGCGCGCGTCTGCATCGCCGAGGGCGAGACGCTGGCCAACCCGCGGCGCGCGAAGCGCTTTTCCGTCGAGCAGCACTTCAAGTCCCAGGCGCAGATGGAGGCCCTGTTCGCCGAGCTGCCGTCGGCGCTGGCCAATACGGTGCAGATCGCCCGCCGCTGCAACCTGACGCTGCGGCTGGGCAAGGCCCGGCTGCCCGATTTCCCGACCCCCGAGGGGCAGCCGATCCAGGACTATTTCCGTGCCGCGTCGCACCGCGGCCTGGAGCGGCGACTGGCGGCGCTGTATCCCGACGCCGCCGAGCGTGACGCCCAGCGCGCGCGCTACGTCGATCGGCTGGAATTCGAGATCGAGACCATCGTCAGGATGGAATTCCCGGGCTATTTCCTCATCGTCTCGGACTTCATCGTCTGGGCCAAGGACCACGGCTGCCCGGTGGGCCCCGGGCGCGGCTCGGGCGCGGGTTCGCTGGTGGCCTACGCGCTCGACATCACCGACCTCGACCCCTTGCGCTACAAGCTGCTGTTCGAGCGCTTCCTCAACCCCGAACGCGTGTCGATGCCAGACTTCGACATCGACTTCTGCCAGGCCAACCGCGACCGCGTCATCGACTACGTGAAGGACAAGTACGGCCGCGACGCGGTGAGCCAGATCGCCACCTTCGGCACCATGGCCAGCAAGGCCGCGCTGCGCGACGTCGGGCGCGTGCTGGGCATGGGCTACGGCCACGTCGACAGCGTCGCCAAGCTCGTGCCGGGGCTGCCGGGCAAGACCTACACGCTCGCGCCCGTGCCCGCCGAACCCGACCCCGGCCTCATCTACGTGCGCAAGGAGGTGCCCGAGCTCGAGCAGCGCGAGGCCGCCGAGGAAGAAGTGGCCGAATTGCTGGCGCTGGCCACGCGCGTCGAGGGCCTGGTGCGCAACGTCGGCATGCACGCCGGCGGCGTGCTCATCGCGCCGGGCAAGATCACCGACTTCTGTCCCCTGTACCAGCAGCCCGGCAGCGACAGCGCGGTGAGCCAGTTCGACAAGGACGACGTCGAGGCCATCGGCCTGGTCAAGTTCGACTTCCTCGGCCTGGCCACGCTCACGATCCTGGAGCTCGCCAAGGACGCCATCCGCGCGCGCCGGCCGGGTCGCACCGATTTCAGCTACGAGGCGCTGCCGCTGGACGATCAGCGGGTCTACAAGCTCTTCAGCGACGGCCTCACCGAGAGCGTGTTCCAGTTCGAAAGTCGCGGCATGCAGGGCATGCTGCGCGACGCGCGGCCGAGCCGCATCGAGGACCTGATCGCACTGAATGCGATGTTCCGGCCGGGGCCGATGGAGAACATCCCGAGCTTCTGCGCACGCAAGAACGGCCGCGAGCCGATCGCCTACCCACACCCGTTGCTGGAGCCGGTGCTGGCCGAGACCTACGGCATCTTCGTCTACCAGGAGCAGGTGATGGAGGCCGCGCGCGTGCTGGGCGGCTACTCGCTAGGCGGCGCCGACCTGCTGCGCCGCGCGATGGGCAAGAAGAAGGCCGAGGAGATGGCCGAGCAGCGCGCCATCTTCCGCGAGGGCGCGGCCAGGCAGGGCATCGGTGCCGACAAGGCCGACGAGGTCTTCGACCTGATGGAGAAATTCGCCGGCTATGGCTTCAACAAGAGCCACGCCGCCGCGTATTCGCTGCTCGCCTACCACACGGCCTGGATCAAGGTGCACTGCACGGCCGAGTTCTACGCCGCCAACATGAGCGTGGAGGCCGACAACACCGACAAGCTCAAGGTGCTGCTGGCCGACGCGAAACTCTTCGGCGTGGCCTTCGAACCGCCCGACGTCAACCGCGGCACGCTGCGCTTCGAGCCCGTCGCGGATCACACCGTGCGCTACGGCCTGGGCGCCGTCAAGGGTGCCGGGCACGGCGCCGTGGAGGCCATCGTGGCAGCGCGTGAAGGCCGCGACGGTGGCGGCGGCGGGCCGTTCCGCAGCCTGTTCGACTTCTGTGCCCGCGTCGACCGCCAGCGCATCAACAAGCGCGCCGTGGAGGCGCTGGTCAAGGCCGGCGCCTTCGACGTCGTGCACCCGCAGGGCCTGGCCGGTCGCGCCGCGTTGCTCGCCAGCGTCGGGCTCGCCTTCGACTGGGCCGAGACCCAGGCCGCCAATGCCTTGCAGGTGGGATTGTTCGACTTCGGCCCCAACGACCAAGATCGGCACGGCAGCAGCACGCAGGAGCCGGCGCTCGTGCACGCGCCGGCCTGGGACGTGCGCGATCGCCTGGTCAACGAGAAGGCGGCGCTCGGCTTCTACCTGTCGGGCCACCTGTTCGATGCCTATGCCGAAGAGGTGCGCCGCATCGCGCGTGGCGCCATCGCCGATCTCGTGGACAACCGCGAGCCGCTGCTGCTGGCGGGCATCGTGACCGATCCGCGCACGGTGGCCAGTCAGCGGGGCCGCATGTTCATCTTCAAGCTCGACGACGGCAGCGAAACGATCGAGGCCTTTGCCGGCGAGGAGGTGTTCGAGGACCGGCGCGAGCTGATGCAGGAGGACCAGCTGATCGTCGTGCAAGGCAGGCTGCAGCCGGACCGCTTCGCCGGCGGCCTGCGGCTGAACGTGATGCAGGTCTGGGACCTGCCGGCGGCGCGCGCGCGTTTCGGCCGCTACATGGCGGTCGACGTCGGCGGCGTCGCGCCGCCGGTGGCCGACGTGTTGCGCCTTTGGCCGGCGCGCCGCGTGAGCAGCGAACACGGCGACCTCAGGCAGGGCCTGGCGGTGCGGCTGCGACTGCACAGGCGCGAAGCCACGGCCGAACTGGACCTCGGGGACGAGGTGCGCTTCTGGCCCAGCGACGAGGCCCTGAGCCGCTGGCGCAGCCTCGCGCAGGGCGGGACGGCAACGATTGTTTACGACCAGTAACGCGACGACGCGGTGTTGTCCGACATCGAAAGTGCCGCCTGGCGCGTTGGATTGTCACCATCGTCCCGAGGATCCGTCATGAAGCGTCTTGCGCAACTCGCCCTGTTCGCCGCCAGCCTGCCCGCCTGCCTGAGCGCGGGTGCCGCCGAGATCGGCGTCTCGGTGCAGATCAGCGAGCCCGGCCTCTACGGCCGCATCGACATCGGCCGCTTTCCGCAGCCGCAGCTGGTGATGCCACAACCGGTGATCGTGCTGCCGCCGCACGCGCGGCCGCCGCAGCCCGTCTACATGTGGGTGCCGCCCGGCCACCGCAAGGACTGGAAGAAGCACTGTGGCGCCTACGGTGCCTGCGGCGTGCCGGTGTATTTCGTCGACGATGACTGGTACCGCCGCAACGTCCAGCCGCACGCCGGCGACAAGGGCCACGGCAACGGCAAGGGCGGAGGCCACGGCAACGGCAAGGGCAAGGGTCAAGACTGAAGCGCGGCGGCGCCGCCGTCGGCTCCCGGCCCTGGCCGCAGCGCTGGCGATAAAGTCGGGGCATGTTCGAGACGCCGCTCACCGGTCTGGTGCTCAGCGGCGGCGGTGCGCGTGCCGCCTACCAGGTCGGCGTGCTGCGCGCGGTGGCGCGCATGCGTCGCCAGGCGCTGGGTCCCGTCGCCCGGCTGCGTACGCCGTTCGGCGTCATCTCCGGCACCTCGGCCGGCGCGATCAACGCCGCGGCGCTGGCCTGCCACGCCGACCGCTTCGACAGCGCCGTCGAACTGATCACCAAGGTCTGGCAGAACTTCTCGGCCGAACAGGTCTACCGCGCCGATTCGCTGGGCGTCATCCGCAGCGGCGCACAGTGGCTGACGATGCTCTCGGCGGGCTGGCTCATCGCGCGCTGGCGGCGC
>Ga0105096_10000183_pt1 | contig 18274 bp, 19 predicted proteins | sample PPLLak3cmMay2015_FD_87036 | JGI IMG/M metagenome (GOLD analysis project Ga0105096, IMG submission 87036) | Freshwater sediment microbial communities from Prairie Pothole Lake near Jamestown, North Dakota, USA - PPLs Lake P7 Core (1) Depth... | ecosystem: Environmental > Aquatic > Freshwater >... | reverse complement strand
TAAAAATCATGAACGTCCTTTAAAGTTGCATTTTGCAAATCTTCAAGTGCACCAATTGTAGTCCAGTTGTATGGATGGCCCTCGGGATAAAGTAACTTACCAATAAGGTAACTCGTTTGTCCGTATGGTTGATTATTGTAATTCTGTCTTTTTTCATTCTGCACGACTTGCTGTTGATTTAAGAAAGCATCATATGTTACAGTTGGCAGCATAAATCCCATTCTGTCTGATTCAAGCCATAAGGCTAACTCCAGAGCGCTGTTTGGCACGATCTCAAAATACATAGTGCCATCTTGCCAGGTTCCACCGTTTAAAGTCCCGCCACTGCCCTGTATTAGCTTAAAGAATTGATCTTGAGGAACGTGCTGAGATTCCTGAAACATGATGTGCTCAAACAAATGCGCAAAACCTGTTTTGCCTGTAGTTTCACGATTAGAACCTACATGGAATTGTATTGCAACCGCAGCAATCGGATCAGATTTGTCTTGATGAAGAATTACCTGCAACCCATTTACTAAAGTGTACTTCTCATATTCCAGTGTAAAATCTGTTTGAGGTTTAATCGAAGTTATTAGAAACAGAAATAATAACAGATACGATTTATTAAATAAATTAACTTGCATTTCATCTCTCCTGTAAATTGTTCCAAAATTTTTCTCATCAAATATACAATAGTCATAAAACAAAGTAACATGCAATAAAAATGGTAGAATGTGCAATGGTAATTATAAATTGGGAATTTATGGTTCGAGGTATTGAAATCTTATTTGATAATTCAGATTCAAATAGATGAGGGATTAATTACTTTTACAAAATACTCTTATTAACATTGAAAGCAATACAATTATCAGACTTTGTCGGAACGGCGGGATTTGAACCCGCGACCCCTTGAACCCCATTCAAGTACGCTACCGGACTGCGCCACGTTCCGAATTTTATAATTTTGAAACTAAAAATTCTAATAAACTTTTAACTTCTTCAAGATCATTTTGAAGTGATGATTTTTCTCTCTTATAATTTTGAGGTTGTTCATTCTCAATCACATCTTTTTCAACTTCACTAGTTTGCAATACTTTTTCTGGTGCATAATTTTCCAAAATCTTTTTTGCACCCTCAATAGTGTATTTACGTTCTCTCAATAAAGTTTTGATGTGTAGGATAAGCTGGATTTCTTTATTGGTATAAATCCTGTTGCCAGCTCTGTTCTTTTGGGGTTTTAACTGTTCAAACTCAGTTTCCCAATATCTAAGAACATACTGTTCTATGTTTGTAATTTTGCTTACTTCACTTATTGAATAGTAAAGTTTCTTTATTGACAAATCCTTCATAGGCTTCTCAAAATTGTTTAATCGAAAATAACTAATCCTTTTAATAATATCAACTTTATAGACTTATTTAATTTTATTATTAGTGGATCTAACTAAGTCATATAAATTGAGTAAATATCATGATTTGGTGATCAAATTGATTTAAGAAATTAGGGAATATTTATTTACATAATTTCGCAAGAAGATATGCAGCAGCAAGGTAACTATTTTCTTTGAATCCAGAAATGTAACCATTTGTATTTTTAGCAGTTAGTAAGTTTTGTCTGTATTCTTCTCTGTTGGCAAGATGTGATAGATGGACTTCTATTTTTGGGATTTTACAAATTTCAAGTGCATCCATTATGGCAACTGAAGTGTGAGAATATCCGCCAGGATTTATGATTATTCCGTCATAATTTTCATCCGCTGATTGAATTGCAGAAACAAGTTCACCCTCAAGATTTGATTGGAATGATGAAAATTTTATTTCAGGAAATTCTTCTTTAAGGAGATCAATTATCTTTTCCAGATTTAAGGAAGTGTATTTAGTTTGATCTCTCCTTGATAGCATATTTAAATTAGGCCCGTTTATAACAAAAATTTTCATTTTAGATCTCCCATTTCCTCAATTAACTCTCTCAGTTTGGGATTAAGATAAATTTCATCAACGCCAAGTTCTTTCAATGCAACAGATAGAATCATCGCTTTACGTTGTAGATTTGCATTCTTATTAATTACGATAACCTTACTCTCTTTTAAAAGACAATAACCACCCTTAAAGTCACCTTTCTCAAATCTTACCGAAGCACCAAGTTGATCAGCAACTGATCTCAAATCCTGTATTATTTCTTCAAATTCTTTTTCTTTTAATTTCATCTTAATAAAAATCTAATTTTTTTTTGTAAGTGGTTGAAATACTATAAAATAATAAAATGAAATATATGTTAATATTGCCACAATAGAATAACTACTTAGATCTTTAATTCTATCCCTTAGTAAATTTAAAACAATGTTCGAATCAAACGAATTGCTGTAAAGCATCATAATCACTTTGTAATCTATCAACATTAAGTAGATTTCAAATGGTGTGGTTAAAAGAATTGCTATAAGAATAATGAACAACCATCCGTTGAACCTAAGATTGATTTTGGAAGTCAAATAAAACAGGATGGTAGCTATAAACATTATTATAAATGCAGCAAAATGTACTACAAATGAGGGGAACATTGAGAATAATATTCCATTAACATTTTCATTGTTAATATAACTTCTAAGTATTAAGTCGGGTCCTTCAAATAATTGATACACAAAAAATAATCTGGATATGTATGAACCTATCCAAATAGCGGCGGAGATTAAAGCAAGTACTGCAAATATTTTTGATAATATTGAAATATTCTTCATAGTTGACTCAATAAGTTATAGCGAAAATAAATAAAAAAGTTGATACTTTCTTTGAGTTATTTCTTCACTCCAAATTAAAATAACTCTACTAATATCGTATTTGGCTTGACAATTTTATATGATTTATTTGAATACATAGTTATGTAGTTATGATCGGGAGCAAGTGTGTAAGTTGAATAAAGCGATAAGTATAATTTTATATTCTTCTAGTTAAAGAAATTATTTTTCAATAAAAAAATATAATTTATTTTATTGCTATAAACTATATTAGATATACTTGATAAATAATTTATTATAAATCTATTAAATTTTTTATATAATTTAGATAATAGGTTTAAACTCTTCTATTTTTTAGAACAGTATTTCCTATTTTGTCAGAAGTAAATGAGTCAGGATAATCAATTGTATAGTGCAATCCCCTGCTTTCTTTTCGTTGTTTAGCCGATTTAATAATAATATGGGAGCAAGTTATGAGATTTCGCAATTCTAAAATTTCCTGAAAAACAATAGTTCTTTTATATAATTTTTCTGTTTCTGAATAAAGATTATGAATTCTCCGCTCTGCCCGTTCCAATCTTAAATCTGATCGAACAATCCCAACATAGTCCCACATAGTTTGTTTCACTTCATTTATACTATGAGTTATTAGAACTTTCTCATCGTAAGTTAGCGTTCCAGACTCATCCCAATCCAATAATTTGGGAATTTTAATTTCTGTTTTAGTAAGAAACTCTTTAATAGAAATTGAACATCTGTAAGCATAAACTAGGGCCTCTAAAAGAGAGTTACTTGCTAGTCTATTTGCCCCATGTACACCTGTCATTGTCACTTCTCCGCTTGCATACAACCCTGTTAAAGAAGTCTGTCCTTTTAAATCAACCACTATTCCGCCGCAAGCATAATGTGCAGCAGGTACAACTGGAATAAATTCTTTTGTAATATCAATTCCATTCTTTAAACAAGTTGAATAGATATTGGGAAAGTGTTCAATTATATCTTTAGCGTTTTTGTGAGTTAAATCGAGGTAAACAAAATCATCTCCTCGCTTTTTTAATTCATTATCAATGGCTCGTGCAACAATGTCCCTTGGTGCTAATTCCTTTCTTGGATCGTAATTCTCCATAAACAGATTACCGTCTTTGGTCCGGAGTAATCCACCAAATCCTCTTACAGCTTCTGAAATTAAAAATGAGTGTCCATCGTAATCAGAATTTGTTTTGGTGCTATAAAACGAAGTAGGATGAAATTGAATAAACTCCATATTTCCAAGTTCAACTCCTGCACGGTAAGCCATTGCAAATCCATCGCCTGTGGCAATTAGAGGATTAGTTGTATGAAGATAAACTTGTCCCAATCCACCTGTAGCTAAAACCGTTGCCTGAGCAGTAATTTTTAGTACTTCATTTTGAGTTGAATCCAAAATATATGCTCCCCAACAATTCTTATTTTCATTTAATGATTCTGATTTACCGGAGATATTGTGTTCTGTTAAGAGATCAATTGCAATTGCATTTTCATAGATTGTTATATTTTCTTTTTCCTCAACTGACTGAATCAATGCTCGTTCGATCTCTTGTCCGGTTAGATCTTTCGCGTGAAGAATTCTTGCAATCGAGTGTCCGCCTTCTCTTGCTAAATCAAAATCTTTACCCTTTTTTGTGAAAATTGTTCCAATATCAATAAGATCATTAATTCGGTCGGGTCCTTCCTTTACCATTGATTCAACTGCTTTACTATCACATAAACCAGCACCCGCTATTAAAGTATCTTCAACATGCTTTTCAAACGAGTCATTAGGATCAATAACAGAAGCAATTCCACCTTGCGCGTAATTTGTATTTGATTCCGCTTTATTTTTCTTAGTAACAAGAATTACATCTGCATATTCTGATATTTTTAGTGCTGCGAATAATCCTGCAATCCCACTTCCGATAATCAATACATCTGTTTTAATTGACATTTTAAATCCAATTATTTTCTGTTAAATAATGAGTTAAAATACTTATTTAAGGATAATTAAAAAGAATATTATAAAGTAAAAATAATTTTTGAGGAAATATAGAGTGCCGCAAACCAAGTTAGAAAGAAAGATGTGGTTGTGAAAAAAGAAAATGTTTTGCTCAAGTTTATTATTACAATGCTTCTATAAATCAAAAAGAATGACCATATGATGGTAATAAGTTCAAACCCGATTAAGATGTAAGTAATTAATGGTTTAATCTCAAATGAATATGGATTGTTCGAGAAAATATCGCCTCCCAAAACAACTAACTCAACAGGGAAAATAAAAACTAATCCAAATAGATAAGGAGTAAATGAGAATGTATTAACTGCATAGAAATCTTTAAATCTTAGTTTAATATCTTTTTTACTGTAAATATTTTTCTGTACTAAACTGAATGATACAATCAAAAGTGAAGTTACAAGTATTATTAACACTAAGCTTAGGACAAACGATGTTACTACTCCATTTATTCCCAATTCCGGGACTGAGAAAAACCTCGCAACTATCAAATTTTTGATTGCAATAAAAAATGTTATAAAGATTATAAAGTTTTTATGCTCAGCAAAAATGATTTTTCTGAACGACTTTTCTGGATCTTCAATAATTAATCGAATTGTATCCCATAAATCAATATTTACAATTCTTTCTCTCAGGTAGGATTTACATTCTGAACAGATGTTTTTATAAGGAGGATTTACGTGATTGCACTTTTTACATTTTGTATGTTCAAATAGCATATCTAAAATTTCTCTTAAAAATTAACTCTTACGTTTAACATTTTTGTCCCGGTCATATAATTTTCATCAACACTAAAATCAAAAAGATGCGCATCTACATAAGCATCAACAAGATTTAGGAAATAGGTTAATAAGAGATATATCGCAAATTCATCCCTCTGATCGCGATAAAAATTTCTGTAATCCAAATATAAGGCATCACCATTTTGAGAGTATAGATTTTTATAATCAATATAATTATTGTTATTATCAATCCACCCATACACAAACCATCCCATTACACCCCAGATAACAGGGGCTTTCCAATAAGATTCGTTGTAGATTTGTCCCCACCCAGGCAAAATCGCACTTCTTCCAACTGCGCCCCAAGAAGACTTTTGCATAACAAAAACATCTGAGCTAATTGTTGTGGTATCTTTAACTTCAGTTGTATCCTGCTGTGAGAATAAACTTAAATTAAGAAAGGTGATAAGTGAAAGTATCTTAATTGTATTTGCTATCAATGATTTCAAAAAGTTCAAACAATCTTTCTAATTCATCGTTAGAGAAAAACTCTATAATAATTTGCCCGCTGCCAGTCTTATCTTGTTTACAGTGAACTTTTGTACCAAATATTTTTCTCAACTTATCTTCAACATCATTAAGGTTAGAGTTAGCAGTTTTCTTTGGTTTGATACTGAATGATTTTTTACGTGGTATTCCTTCAGCGATAAGTTTTTTTGTAAGATATTCTACTTTTCTTACGGATAAATTATCCGCAAGAATTCGTTCAAGTGCATAAAGTTGTAAATCTTCTCCAGGTAAATTTATCAGTGCTCTTGCATGTCCAGCAGATATGCTTTCATCAACCAAACATTGTTGAATTTTATCTGGAAGCTTTAAAAGTCTTATTGAGTTTGCAATTGTAGTTCTGTCTTTTCCTACTTTATCAGCAATTTGTTCCTGTGTTAAATGACATTCATCCATCAATCTTTTAAAGGCTCTGCTTACTTCAATCGGATTTAATGTTTCTCGTTGAATATTTTCAATCAATGCAAGAGCAAGCATTATTTCATCGGATTCAACTTTGATTATATAGGCGGGAATTTCCTTATAGCCAATATTCGTATAAGCACGCAATCGTCTTTCGCCTGATACTAATTGATATTGATTGCCAGCAACCCTCCTTACTGTGATAGGCTGAATTAAACCATTTGCAATTATTGATTTCTTTAGTTCTTCAAGGGTAGCAGGATCAAAATTTAATCTTGGTTGGAATGGATTTGGAGATATGAAATCAACTGCAATTTTTGCAAGAACATCAACCTGTTTTCCATCATCAAATTTAATGTTAGAATAATCTGGATTCTTTTGTTCATCATTTTCATTAAATCTGTTAGGATTAATTAACGCATCCAATCCTCTACCTAAACTTGATTTCATCTTACTCATTGTCTTTAGTTGTTTAAAATACTTGAATTATTTTCCAGAAATTCGGAGGCTAATGCCATATAATTTTGCGCTCCGCTTGATATTGCATCATAAAGAATTATTGGTTTACCGTAACTTGGTGCTTCTGAAATTCTAACATTTCTGTTAATTACTGTGTTATAAACTTTATCACCAAAATACTTTCTAACTTCTTCCGCCACCTGATGTGATAATCTTAATCTTGTATCAAACATTGTAAGCAATACACCTTCGATTACAAGGTCTTTATTAAAATGCTTTTTAACTATGTTTATTGTATTAAGTAATTGTCCCAATCCTTCTAAAGCAAAATACTCACATTGAACAGGAATAAGAACGGAATTTGAAGCCGTAAGAGAGTTAAGTGTTAGCAATCCTAAAGATGGCGGACAATCAATCAGAATATAATCATACTTATCATTTACTTCTGCAAGGGCGCTTCGTAAAAGCGTTTCACGATTCTCTAAATCAACCATTTCTATTTCTGCTCCAACAAGATTTATGTTTGATGGAAGCATATCAAGAAAAGGCATAAATGTATTAATTATTACTTCGTTAATATTTCTGGTACCAACTAATACTTCATAAACCGATGGAGTTTGGTTGGTTACACTTAATCCAGAAGATGAATTTGATTGTGGATCGATATCTACAAGTAAAGTACGCTTTTCTGCAGCTGCCAGCAATGAAGATAAATTGATGGTTGTGGTTGTTTTGCCCACTCCACCTTTCTGATTTGCTATAGAAATTATTTTTGCCATCTAAATAGAATTGTTAAAAAATTGAGTTCTAAGATAATCCAATGAAAGTTATATATAAACACTTAAAAGCGCGTTTTGAAAAAATAAATTGAAATGTCATCCTGAATTTATTTCAGGATATCCGATCGAGATTTTAAAATAAATTCAAAATGACACTCAGCAGCTATTTTTATTTTTCAAAAGTCTTTAAAATTATAATTCTATCTCTTCACCAAAGGATAGTATTTTACATTTTTTTCCATTGGACTCTACAAGTGCTTTAAATTCTAGTGGATCAGAAATGATAACAGGAAAAGTATTATAATGAATAGGAATTGCTATTTTGGGATTTGCTAATTCCACGGCTTTAGCTGCGTCTTTAATCCCCATTGTAAAATTATCACCAATCGGGAGCAACATATAGTCTATAGGATTCATTTCACCAATTAATTTCATATCATAAAACAATCCCGTATCACCTGTGTGATAAATTGTCTGCCCATCGATTGTAATCAAAACTCCTGATGCTTCTCCCGTATATTGATTATCGGGTGAAAGCGAACCATGATGTGCGATTGTAAATTTAACTCTACCAAATTCAAAATTATGTGATCCACCAATGTGCATATTATGGGCGTTAAGTCCTTTAGATTTAACCCATTCGGCTAATTCATTAACACAAATAAATAATGAGTTGCATCGTTTACCAATTTTCAAGCCATCACCAACGTGGTCACCATGTCCGTGAGTAAGAATAATAAACTCTGCTTCAACATCTTTAGACTTTACAGGACTTACAGGGTTATCATCCAAAAATGGATCAATTAAAATTTTAATACCACTTTTAGTTGTAATCTGAAAAGCTGAGTGACCAAAATATCTTAGTTTCATAACTTTTTCTCCTCTGTTAAGATAGTTGTTTTAAAAAATCTTTTAAGATTTTACTTAAGGTAAATTTCAATAATTCTAATTTAAATTTTTCCTCAAGTAAAATTTTTTTTTCTTTTGCTTTTAAAATTATCTCATTATCTATTTTGATATGATTATCAGTAACTAAATAATTAATATTTTCTAATGAAATATCAACATCTCTAACATTACCAGAAAGATCCTGGAGTAATTGAATCTTATTATAAAACTTTATAAATATTTTCTTATCATAACATACGATGAACAACTCCATAGAATATCGAACTCTTCGTAAAGCAATTCTAACATCGTGTAAATTTTCAACAGATAAGTTCTTAAAATATTTTTCCGTATAAGACAACAGACTTTCAATTCGGATTCTTAAAATCAGGTCTGCTGATTTCTTAAACTGTTTTGTTACTTTTAACTTTTCAATTTCCCATTTGCGCTTCATAATATCTTACTTGAAGAATACTTTTATAAAACCAAATATTGCTTTAACAGAATTCATTTTACTTTTTTCATTTCCATAAATTGTAGAAATATTAACGAATCCTATCTTAAATCCTGATCGAGCAGCGTATATTATCATTTCACTTTCAGCTTCATATCCATAAGAATAGGATTTTACAATTTTTAATAATTCTGCTTTATAACCACGGTAGCCACATTGGCTGTCCAAAATCTTTTGCCTGGTTTTTATAGTTAATAAAGACGATGTAATCTTATTACTCAGTATTCTCTGGACAGGCATATTTTTAGTATCATTTAATCTGTTGCCAATTACAATATCAAAATAATTAAGTTGAGAAATAAATTCAGGAATGAATGCAGGATTATGCTGTTTATCAGCGTCTAGTGTAATTGCAATATCAAAGTTTTGTTTTATACTTTCATTAAATCCTACTTGAAGAGCGTAACCCTTGCCATAATTATGATTTAATGAAATTACCTGCACTTGTTCCAAATTATTGATAGTTTTTTCTGAGCCGTCAGACGATCCATCATTTACAGCAATTACTTTATCAACAAAATTTAGAGTTTCAGAAACAACATCAAATAAAAAATCATTTTCATTATAAAAAGGAATAACTGCACAAACTTTAGGTTTTTGATTTAAGCTGTTCAATTAAACCTTTCCATCCTCTTTTCTCAGGGCCTTTTAAAGACTTATTCAATATTCGTTTAAGAGCATCTTTTGACAAACCTTTTGTAAGCACACCATCCTCTGCAACTGAAATACTTCCCGTTTCTTCAGATACAATAACACTGATAACATCTGCTTGCTCCGAAATTCCCAATCCAGCTCGGTGCCGCATCCCTAAACTCATACCTTTAACAGAAGTCTGCTGTGAAAGCGGCAAAGTACATCTTGCAGCCTCAATAAAATTTTTATTTACAATCACTGCCCCATCGTGTAATGGTGATCTTGGATATAAGATAGATGTTAGAAGTGAAGCACTCAATCGCGCATTTAGTATTTCACCAGTCTCAGCAAACCCTCTTATACCAGAGGATTTTATAAGCACAATTAAGGCACCGTGCTGATTTTGTGATAAGCGGAATGCAGCATCAGCAATAATATCCGCAACCTCGTGCGAACCAGCTTTAGCAAATACTTTAAAGAAAGGATTACGTGCTAATAAAACTAATAATCTTCTTATTTCTGGCTGGAATAAAATCACAAATGCAATAACCCAAATATCTGTTATCAATCTTAACAACCAGCTCACTGCTCTAAAATTTAATACCTGAGCAATAAATGAGACTAAAATAATTATAAGCAATCCAATAAATATTTGCGCCGCAATGGTTCCGCGAAGAGTAGTATAAAGTTTGTAGAAGATGAACGATACAATTGCTATATCAATTACATCTGATAATGTTATGGTTACAAAACCTATTTTGAAAAGATCTATCATTATATATTAAAGAATGTGTGAAGCTAATTTAACTAATTGATTACAATATTTTACATTATGGGTACGAATTATTCTTGCGGACTTTAGAACGGAAATTGTTTCAAGTATTATTGTCCCAATTTCTCTTTGATCATTCTCAAGATTTAAAGTTTTACCAATGAAAGATTTTTTGGATAGTCCAATCATTACCGGATAACCAAGCGATTTAAAGTATTCTAAATTTTTAATCAAAGTAAAATTATCTTCGACCCGTTTGCCAAATCCAATTCCCGGATCTACAATTATTTTATCAATTCCATTTTGTTTTGATTTTATACTTTGAACTAATAAAAAATCATAAACTTCTTTTACAACATTACTGTAATCAGGATTGTCTTGCATAGTTCTTGGAGTTCCTTTTATGTGCATAATTACAATTCCTGCATCATATTCTTTAGCAATATCAATCATCTTTTCATCAAAAGTTAAACCGCTTGTATCATTTATTATTTCAGCACCGGAATCCAGAGCCTGTTTTGCGACTTCGCTTTTTGTTGTATCAATGGAGATAATTATATCTTTTCTATTTTGATGAATACTTTTTATTACAGGGATAGTTCTTCTTAATTCCTCTTCCAGTGAGACAGGATCTGAACCCGGGCGAGTTGATTCACCTCCGATATCGATTATATCAGCACCATTATCAATAAGTCTTAATGCATGATTAACAGCATCATCAATGGAAAAATATTTTCCACCATCAGAAAATGAATCGGGTGTAACGTTAACAATTCCCATTATTTTAGGAATATTAAAATTAATTATCTTATCGTTAAAGTTGTATTCAATGCTATTCATTACTGTAATAAATATTTTTCAGTTAAAATTAAATAAAACTAAATAAAAAAAGCGGTTATAAGCCGCTTTGTTTCAATTAAAACACAAATAAAATACTAAGATGAAATCAGATTTTTTAATTCGGCGGTTGCAGCGGAAATATTATCCGTATGAAAAATAGATGATCCTGCAACAAAAACATCACAACCAGCTTTCAGAACCGACTTTATTGTTTTGTTATTAATTCCACCATCAACTTCAATTAAAAATTTTGCATTCAAAGAATTTCTTAGTTCAACAGCTTCACTAATTCTTCTTTCAGAATTTGAAATAAAACTCTGTCCGCCAAACCCGGGGTTAACGGTCATAATTAAAAGTAAATCAATATACTCTGCAATATCCTTTAATGATGAAACAGGAGTAGAGGGATTTATCACAACGCCAGCCTTTGCACCTAATTCCTTAATTCTATTTATCGTTCTATTTAGATGAACGACTTCTTCAAAATGAACTGAAATAATATCGGCACCAGCGTTACGAAAATCTTCTAAAAAAATATCTGGATTTTTAATCATCAAATGAACATCAAGTGGAAGCCTAGAACATTTTCTGGCGGCTTTAACAACAACGGGACCAAATGTAATATTTGGAACAAAATGCCCATCCATAATATCACAATGAATCCAATCAGCACCACTCATTTCAACTAATCTTATTTGTTGGGCAAGATTAGAAAGATCGGCAGATAATATTGATGGTGCTAAAAGTTTCATTTAATTCTCCTAAGGAAATTCTTCTCTTTCCTGTATTGTTCCTTCTTTAGTAATAAAAAGATCAACCGTATTACCAGAATTTAATTTGTTTCCAGATGCCGGATATTGATCGAGAACAGTATTTGGAAGTAGTGTGCTGGAAATTTGATAATTAACTTTTCCAACAGTTAGGGTGCTGTCGGAAAGAATTCTTCTAGCTTCAGTTAAAGATTTCCCTATTAAATCCGGAACTTCAATTTCCCCTTCACCTTTACCAACGCTAACAGATATGCCAACACTCTGTCCTTTTCTAATATTTGTACCTTCTGCAAATTGTTGATCAAATACCATATCCTTTGGATGCGTTGAGGCTACTTCTTCAATTGATCCGAGTTTTAATCCAATTCTTTCTAAAGATAATCTTGCATCTCTTACGGATTTTCCTTTTAATAAAGGAACTGATATAACTTGTTCACCACCGCTAACAAATAAATAAACAGTTCTACCCTCTTTAACCAGTTTTCCTGATTCAGGTTTTTGTAAAAATACTCTGCCAGGCGGCAGTGAAACTCCGAATGATGTATCAGCAATCGAAGGATTAAAGTCTTCATCCTCTAAAGTTTGAAAAGCTTCTTCTTCAGTCATTCCGACAACGTTGGGAACACTAATTTCTGAACCGCTGACATATAACGGTAACAAAATAAAATCGAAAACGAGAATTACGGCAATTAGTATTCCTAATGCGGTAAGAAACTTTTTAACTAATGGATATTGGAGAAGCTTTTTCATTGATTCAAATATATCAATAGTGAGAATTTTTAACAAACTACATTTGTATCTGTAAATCTAACTTTAATTCATAAAATAATTAGATTGCATGTAGTAAAGAGATTTAATTTTATGCATAGAAGCTATTACTATCTTAACAGGTTAACGCTCGAACTTAATACCATTTTATCTGGAAAAAAAATTGTCAGCATCTTTTCCCAGGATAAAGATCGTTTGATTGTACAGTTAGATGGACCTGAAGAATTATTTATTGAATTCTCTGTCAATCATTCCGAGCCTTTTATTAATATCAGAAATAAATTTGCACGAGCAAGGAAAAACACAATTGAGTTCTTTAGCGAATTAATTAGTAAGACCATCAAAGAAGTTTTGATAGCTTCTGATGATCGGATAATAAAACTTGTTACAGACACAGGTGATTTAATTTTTGCGATTCGAGGTAAATACACCAATCTATTTTTTAATTCGATAAATCTTATTTCATTTAAAAATGAGAGTGAAGAAAATTTAATTAAGTTTAGGCAGGAATTTGAGCATAAATTTTTTCATAAAAGTTTGAATATTCCTGAATCGGATTTTATTGAAGGAAAGAGTATAGAAGAAATAAGGAATAAGTATCGATTCATCGGGCGTGAGATTGAGAACGAGGTTAATGCAAGAAAATCTTATGGAGAAAGAGATTCCGAAATATTATTAAATGTACTTCAAGATATTTTTACTGAAACTCCGGCAGTTTATCTTGATGACAATTCAGGCGAAGTACATATTGGATTTAATTCACTAAAAGTATATTCAACATTTGAGAAACATTTATTTGAAACTATTATTGAAGCCTTCAATCATTTTTTAATTCAGAAATTTCTACACGAAGAAAAAAATAGTAAACTAAAAAAAGCATCTTCATTTTTAGAAAGAGAACTAAAGAAAATTTCTTCCCGATTAAATAATCTACTTATTGTTATTGAAAAAGGATCACAGGAAGAACAATTGAACAAAATTGCCAATCTGCTATTAATAAACTTAAACAAAATACATTCCGGAATTTCAGAAATAGAAGTTGATGATATTTATTCATCTGGATCAAGAGTGAAAATTAAATTGGATACTAAGTTATCCCCTCAAACAAATATTGATAGATATTTTGAAAAATCCCGTGACAGTAAAATTAACTTTGAAAAATCGAACAAGTTATATTTTAGCACTAGAAAAGAGTATGAAAAATTACAATCATACAAGCAACTAATAGATAAAAATCCAATTCTAGAGGATATAAATAAGATTATGAAAGAATTGAAAATCACAGATGAAGAAAAGCAAAATTATAATGAAGATATAAGCTCAAAATTCAAACATTATGTAATTGAAGAGAAGTATCACGTATTTGTTGGCAAAGATTCTGTAAATAACGATTTATTGACAACAAGATTTGCAAAACAGAATGATTTCTGGTTTCATGCAAGATCGGTGTCTGGTTCTCACGTAGTATTAAGAATTAATAATGCTAAAGAAGTTGTTCCAAAGAGTATTCTTAAAAAAGTTGCTTCTCTTGCAGCTTACCATAGTAAAGCAAAAACAGCCGGTATTGTTCCTGTCTCCTATACCTTAAAAAAATACGTTGTAAAGCGTAAATCGCAACCTGCTGGTGAAGTTTCTTTGTTAAAAGAGGATGTTCTGTTGGTCAAGCCGGAAATTCCTTCTGATGCAGATTTCTTAACAGAGTAAATTATTTATTGTATTTGTTTTGTCTTTTGATATAATAATTTTATCTTTTGCACGTTATCTAAAAGAATTTGTATAAAAACAATAAAAATCTAAAGTACACAATTTCATTCATAAAATGAGGAAAAAAATGAAAAAACTAATTTACTTGTTCGTAATAGTTGGTTTGGTTGCAATGAGCCAACAAAACTATGCACAATTTAAAGATTGGGGAACAAAATTCGGTATTCGTGGAAGTATATTATTCCCTGAAAACGAATTTGCAAATTTAGGATTCAGTGGAAATGATAATACGTCATTCGACTGGTTTAAAACATCCTACTTAGGTGAGGCTTTCTTTGGTTTTGAATTATCAAAAGCCTTAGAATTATCAATAAACGGCGGTTACGGTAAATATGCCGGTGTTGCTATGCAGGAAGAAGGAAGTGATTTTGGTGAATACGAAACCACAATAATCCCGATTTCCTTACGTTTTAAAGTTAGTCCTTGGGATCTAAAAGGATGGAATCCTTACTTCTATGTAGGCGGCGGAGTTATGAATTTTAGCGTTGATACAAAACCTGATCTTGTTTCACCAGGCTCAGTTGAAAAAGATGGTTGGGTTGCAGTTATTCCTGCAGGTATTGGTGCTGAATTTGCTCTTAGCGAAAGAGTATGGTTAGATTTTGCTCTTGGTGGCGCAATGTCTTCAACTTATGATCTTGATTCATACAGAGGTGCTACTGAAGATATTTGGGATTCTTATCTAAATGCTTCATTAGGTCTAACCTTTGTTGGTGAAAACTGTAAATCCGATAGAGATATGGACGGCTTAGGTAAATGCGATGAAGTAAAAATCGGAACAAACCCAGAAGTTGCTGATACCGATGGTGATGGATTATTAGACGGTGAAGAATATCTTACATACAAAACAAATCCTTTACAGGCTGATACAGACTTAGACGGATTAACAGATTATGATGAAGTTAAATCTGCTGGTACCAATCCTTTAATTGCGGATACAGATAATGACGGATTAAATGATGGTGAAGAACTTAATAAATACAAAACTGATCCTTTAGTTGCTGATACAGATAAAGACGGATTAAGCGATGGATATGAAGTTATTACCAGCCTAACAAACCCATTAAAAGCTGACACAGACGGTGACGGTTTAACTGATGGTGATGAAGTAAATAAATACAAAACTAATCCACTTATTGCTGATACAGATGGTGATGGTTTAAGTGATTCTGAAGAAGTATTAACTTATAAGACTGATCCATTAAATGTTGATACAGATGGTGGAACAATCGATGATGGTACTGAAGTTAGAAGAGGTACCGATCCATTAAATCCTGAAGATGACGTTGTTAAAATTGGTGTTCCAATTGTACTTGAAGGTATTACCTTTGATGTTAACAAAACAACCATTAAACCAGAATCAGAAAATACATTAAGAAAAGCTCTAAAAACCCTAACAACCTATTCAGATATATCTGTTGAGATAAGCGGACATACTGATAGCGATGGTAGTGCAAAGAGCAATCAAAAACTTTCTGAAGGCAGAGCTAATTCTGTTAGAGACTGGTTAGTTCGTCAAGGTGTTGATGCTAACAGAATAACAACTGTTGGCTATGGCGAAGACAAACCAATTGCAGATAATAAGACCAAAGAAGGCAAATCTAAGAACAGAAGAATAGAGTTCACAAGAACAAAATAATTCTGATCTAAGATTAGATTTAAGGGTGTCTTTCGAGACACCCTTTTTTATTTATACTAAAAATACTTGTTTAATTGTGTTGTGCTGGATTTAGAGATGATTGCTATTTGTCTTGTAGATAGAAATAAATAATTAATTTAGCCTGTTGAAGAGTTTGTGCCTGAAAGGTTACTCCCCTGATATTCATACAACAAATTATTTACAAACGATATTAAAGTTAAATTGTTTCCCGAAATTCAAAAATTCTATTTAGTCTTACTTTAGATAAAATATCATAAACATTTTTACTTACTCCGGCTAAAATAAATTTTGCACGGCGATTGGTAACAGTAGTAAAAGCATGAACTAACATTCCAATTCCCCAACTAGCAATATATTCCACCATTGACATATCTACTACGATTGAGTTTACCCCTTTGTCTAGAGTTTTTTGAACTGTTTCCTGAAATACTTCTCCTTCTGTACCAAAAACACTATGCTTATTAAACTTTATTATGGTGCAGTCTTCACGATCATTAATATTTATTTCCATATTCTATCCTTAAAAGTTTAATATAATTGCTTGCTCTAAATACAAAAAAAATCCTGCAAAAAAAACGCAAGTGTTGTTTATTTCTACTTTACTTTTATCACAACAAATGTTATATCATCATCAGGTTCAGCTTCATTTGTCCATTGTGATGCTGTGTTTCTTAGTTCTTCAATAATATCATTTGCAGATTTGTGAGCTATTGATCTGAACTGCTCTTTTACTCTTGTATAACCATACTGCTCACTTTGTGGATTTTTTAATTCAGCAAAACCGTCGCTCATCAGTAAAAACGTATCACCTTTTTCATAGTTGATCTCTTTAAGTAAATATTGTGTCCCTTTCATTCCTCCTAATGGCAGATTATTACTAACAAATTCACCGGCTTTTTGAGATTTATTTCTAAAATAAATTAAAGATGGCATTCCTGCATTTGTGGCAATAATTTTTTCTGAGGTAATCTGAATGCCTATTAGCCCCATCATTAATCTACCCAGCTGCATATCTTTTATTGAATTGTTTGCATTCTCAAAAAACTGTTTCAATTCAATATTTGCTTTATTAGAAATAAAAAATGATTTCATAATAGATACCATCATACCAGACATCATTCCGTGACCGGTTGCATCACCCACAATAAAAGTTAAAGTGCCATTGGCATCGACATTAAAATCATAATAGTCTCCACCGACTTCTGTTGCTGTTTTCATATACACAGCAATATCAAGATGCGGAATTTTTGGCAGTTCACGAGGAAGCATTGCCAATTGTAATTGTCTTGCATCTTCAAATTCTTTTGTCTTGCGGTCATTATCTGCCTGGATGATTTTATTCTTTTCTTCAGCTTCCTTGAGATCTTCAAATCTTCTGTAAGCAAGATCAAACACACCTGCGAACCTTGCCAATGTTGTAACCGATTCTTCAGGCGGATTGGGAACTGTGCCCGGTAAGCTGAATCCGATTTCGCCGTGCGTGGTACGAGCCATAATAAAAGTGAGACCGCCGATATGGCGAATGTCATCCAATGTCGGCGCCTTTGGATCTACCTGTTGAAAATCACCAAGAGTGATCATTTTTTCTACATACTCCACAGAAGTATCTACATCCATAGCAAAGACAAGTGTGGGCTCATCACTCTTTTCCCAATCAGCTACAAGCTTCACATCTCCGTGTATATGTCGGGGCAATGTCATTACCATGCCTATACGAGTACCATCGCCGGAAGTCATAGCTTTGTCATATCTATCCGGCAGCCAGCGCATATGCCAGAAATAATGTGCTTCGTGATCGAGTGCTACGAACTCTGAGCGCATCGTTACAACAATATCCAGCAGTTCGGAAGATTCTCTCATAGCAGTTACTTTTGCACGTATGCGTTCCAAAGAAAGTTCGATCTGTGCTTCTCTTGCCTGCGCTTCTGCTTTTTGAAGATCGAGGAAACGGGTGTAGGTTTGCTGGAATACTTTTCCAAATCGCATAAGCGTGTTATTCTCT
>Ga0105096_10000181_pt1 | contig 18301 bp, 17 predicted proteins | sample PPLLak3cmMay2015_FD_87036 | JGI IMG/M metagenome (GOLD analysis project Ga0105096, IMG submission 87036) | Freshwater sediment microbial communities from Prairie Pothole Lake near Jamestown, North Dakota, USA - PPLs Lake P7 Core (1) Depth... | ecosystem: Environmental > Aquatic > Freshwater >... | reverse complement strand
TCGTCGGGAACGATGATGCGGGTACGCGCCGGGTCGACGTGGACCGAGGCTGAGCTCTCCACCGTGTCGGCGACGCACTTGAAGCCGACCCAGCAGCCCGAGTAGCGGCTCATCGCCCAGCCGTGCAGCCCGAGGTCGAGGATCTCCTGCACCGACGAGGGATACAGCACCGGCATCAGCGCGGCAGAAAACGCGTGGTCGGACTGGTGCGGGATCGTCGACGACTTCGCCGCGTGGTCGTCGCCGGCGAGTACCAGCACCCCACCGTGCCTCGATGTGCCTGCGTAGTTGGCGTGCTTGAACACGTCGCCGCAGCGATCCACGCCCGGGCCCTTGCCGTACCACATCGAGAACACGCCGTCGACCTTCGCGCCGGCGTGGAGGTTGAGCTGCTGCGTGCCCCAGATCGCCGTGGCCGCGAGGTCCTCGTTCAGACCCGGTTGGAAGCGCACGTTGGCGCGGTCGAGGAACTTCGCTGCCTTCCACAGCGCCTGATCGAGTCCTCCCAGGGGCGATCCGCGGTAACCCGAGACGAACCCGGCGGTGTCGAGCCCCGCGAGGCTGTCCCGCTGCCGCTGCAGCATCAGCAGCCGGACCAGCGCCTGCACGCCGGTGAGGTAGACGCGGCCGGATTCGAGCGCGTACTTGTCGTCCAGCGCGACTTCGCGCAGGACGGGGGCGGCTGGCGCCATGGGCATAGTGCTCCGCAAAAAAGATCGTGTCTTTCGGGACGCCGCGGAAGCCCGTTCGGTTCCGGTGCGACGTCGCGGGTACCCTTCGTGGGGGCGTCGCGACTGGGCGCGGAGTTTACGCTTTCGTCACACGCCTGAACAGGTCACAATCCCGACGCGCGCGCCAGCCGACCGACGGACCGCCGCTCACTGGACTACCCTTCGCGCTGACGCGCTCCGGGATTGATTCGCCCTCGGGGCGGCCCATCAGGCTCATCGACCGACGTGACCGACTTCGCGCTCCTTCCCGCCGTCGAGATCGAGACCGGACCGTCGCCGGATGCCACGGTGATCTTCCTGCACGGTCTCGGCGACGACGGCTACGGCTGGTCCGACGTCGTCCCCGCGCTCGGCCTGCCGTCCACGATGCGCGTGCGGTTTCTGTTTCCGCACGCGCCGGAGATGGCGGTCACGATCAACGGCGGCTACGTGATGCCCGCGTGGTACGACCTCCTCGACAACGACTTCAACGCGCGTGCCGATCTGTCCGGCGTGCGCACTTCGCGCGTCCACGTCGACCACCTGATCGCGCGCGAGCGCAAGCGCGGCATCGCGCACCAGCGCATCGTGCTGGGCGGCTTCTCGCAGGGCGGGGCGATCGCCTTGTACGCGGGGCTGCGCCACCCGGTGCGGCTCGCGGGACTGATCTCGCTGTCGGCCTACGTGATCGATCCGTCGTCGCTCCCGGCCGAGGCCGCGCAAGCCAACTGCGACGTGCCGATCTTCATGGCGCACGGCAGCGAGGACGACGTCGTGCTCTATCACTGGGGCGAAGCCTCGCGATTGCTGCTCGAGCGCGACGGCTGGTCGGTCGCGTGGCACCGCTATCCGATGGGCCACGGGGCGATCGCCGAGGAGATTGCCGCGATGGGACGCTTCATCGAGCAGGTGTTGCCGCCCTGACCGGGTGCCGGGGCGGCCGCCCGGCAAAGCGGGGCCGGCGCACCCCGAGGCGGCCCGGATCGGTGCGCCAGAGGGCGTTCAAGGGCTCGGCTCCCGAGGCGTATTGGGTGGCGGCGCGTCGGCCTTGCCCGGGAGGGCGCCGCGGCGGGCCAGCGCGTCGCGCAGCAGGTATTCGACCTGGGCGTTGACGCTGCGCAATTCGGCATGCGCAAGGCGCTCGACGGCTGCCCACAGCAGTGGGTCGACGCGCAGCAGGAAGGCCTTGCGTTCCGCCATCGACGGGCTAGCGACGATCCGGGAGGCGCCGGAACCGCGTCTGCATCGCGATCACCGCGCCGACGACCGTCGCAACGAAGGCGCCGAGGCCGGCAATGAATACGGGTTCGTTGAGCCGCGGCGGCGATTGCGCGTGCGCGGCGAGAATCGCGGCGTGCAGGCCGATCGCCAGCAGCGCCATCAGCAACGCCAGCCCGACGCCGAACGCCCGCAGCCAGGCCAGCGTCGCCGCACGATGCGGGGGGGCAAGCCACACGTCGCGATGCGGCAGGTTCACGAAGCGCTCGAAACGATACGGCAACCACCCCACGCTGGCGAAGACGACGAGCGGCAGCAGGAGCGTGAGCAGCATCGCGAAGATCGTGTAGCCGTCGCGCGACATCCAGCCGTCGGCGACGCCGCCGGCGCCGAAGTGCGTGGCGACGATCGGCGGGAGTTGGGTGGCGGTCATGCCGACGAACGCGAGCCCGCCGAGCACCAGCGCGACCAGCAGCCATGACGCGAGCCGGAGCATCGCGGTCAGCCGTAGAGCGTGCCGGTGTTGATCACCGGCTGCACCTCGCTCTCGGCACAGAGCACGATCATCAGGTTCGAGACCATCGACGCCTTGCGATCGTCGTCGAGCGTCACGACCTCTTTCGCCGAGAGCTCCGAGAGCGCCATCTCGACCATCGACACGGCGCCGTGGACGATCTTCTGCCGCGCGGAGATGATCGCTTCGGCCTGCTGGCGGCGCAGCATCACCTGCGCGATCTCCGGGGCGTAGGCGAGGTGGGTGAGGCGCGCCTCCTCGACGACGACACCGGCCTGGTCGAGTCGCGCCTGCAACTCGCGCTCGAGCGCCTTGGCGACGATGTCGGCCGAACCGAGCAGCGTCGGCTCACGGCGGTCGCCGGCGGTCTCGTCCTCGTCGTAGGCGAACGACGAGGCGAGGTGACGCACGGCGGCCTCGCTCTGCACCTTGACGAACATCTCGTAGTCGTCGACGTCGAAGGCCGCCTTGGCGGTGTCGTCGACGTGCCAGACCACCACCGCCGCGATCTCGATCGGGTTGCCGCGCTTGTCGTTGACCTTCAGCCGGTCGCCATTCAGGTTGCGGGCGCGCAGCGACACCTTCTTGCGGGTGTAGAACGGGTTGGTCGCGCGCAGGCCGGGCACGCGGCTCGTCCCGCGGTAGGCGCCGAAGAGCTGCAGGATCGCCGCTTCGTTCGGCTGCAGCGTGTACAGGCCGGCCATCACGAACGCCGCGAGGCTCAGCAGCCCGACGACAGTGGCGATCCCGCCGGGCGTGGGCCGTCCCTGGCCGAGCTGCGACCACAGCGTCCAGCCGGCGAGGGCGAGGAGGGCGAGGCCGATCGCGAGGACGATGAAGCCGTGGACGGTGCCGATCGGCAGTTCGTTGCTCGCGGGGGGGTGCGCGGTCGCGGTGCGATTCAAGGTCGTCTCCCGGGTTGGTTCGGGTTCCGGTCGCGGCAGGCACCGGTCCGGATCACGGGAAAATGATATCACGACGAAATCTTCACGCAATCATCGCCGACGGACGGTGTGCGACCCCCCAAAAGCGCAACGGGCCCGCGAGGGGCCCGTTGCGGGGTGAGCGAGCTGCGACCGATCAGCCGATGCGCACCGGGACGAACAGGCGGGCGTCGTCACGCTGGATCAGCAGCGCGACGCTCTTGCCCGACTGCGCGACGAGTTCGCGCAGCTTCTCGACACTGGTGACCGGCGTCCGGTTCACCGCGACGATCACGTCGCCCGGCTGCACGCCGGCTTTCGCCGCCGGGCCCGCGACGCTTTCGACGACCACGCCGCCGTCGAGCTTCGCTTCCTGGCGTTCCTCCTTGGTCAGCGCACGCACGGCGACACCAAGCTTGCCCTGTCCTGCGGCATCGCCCGCGTCGGCGAGTTGCTTCGGCGCATCGCGCTCGCCCACTTCGACCTCGAGCTTCTGCACCTTGCCGTTGCGCCACACTTCGAGACCGGCCTTCGTGCCCGGCCGCGTCGCCGCGACCATCGCGGGCAACGCGTCGGAGCGATCGACGGCCTTGCCGTCGTACTTGAGGATCACGTCGCCGGGCTCGATTCCAGCGCGCGCGGCTGGGCTCGCCTTCTGCACCGATCCCACCAGCGCGCCACGTGGCCCCTCGAGGCCGAAGCTCTCGGCCATGGCCTGGTCGACGGGCTGGACGTTGACGCCGAGCCGGCCGTGGGAGACGCGGCCGTGTTGCTGGATCTCGTCCCTGACGCGCAGCGCCACGTCGATCGGGATTGCGAACGCGAGGCCCTGGAAGCCGCCGCTGCGGCTGAAGATCTGCGAGTTGATGCCGACCACCTCGCCGTCGAGGTTGAACAGCGGGCCGCCGGAGTTGCCGGGATTGACGGCCGCGTCGGTCTGGATGAACGGCACGACGGCATCGCCGGGGAGCGCGCGCGACTTCGCGCTCACGATCCCCGACGTGACCGTGTTCTCGAGGCCGTAGGGCGTGCCGATCGCGACGACCCAGTCGCCGACGCGGAGCTTCGCCGGGTCGCCGAGCCGCACCGTGGGCAGGTCCTTGGCATCGATCTTCAGCACCGCGACGTCGGTGGTCGCGTCGCTGCCGACGACCTTCGCCCGGAACTCGCGCTGGTCGGTCAGCATCACGGTGACCTCGTCAGCGCCGGCGACGACGTGCGCGTTGGTGAGCACCACGCCGTCCTGGCTGACGATGAACCCCGACCCCTGGCCACGCTGCGGGCCGGGTTCGGGCATGTCGGGCATCGGCAAGCCGCGGAAGAACGGCGGCAGTCGATCCGGATCCATCTGCGACCCACCCGCCCGGCCGTTCCGGGAGGCCTCCTTCACTGCGCTCACGCGCACGACGGACTTGCCGTGCTGCGCGACCAGGTCGGCGAAGCCGGGCAGGCTGCGCGCGGCGGGAGTCGCGGGCGCCGCAGTCGTGGCGGCCGGTGCGCTGCTCGCGGCGGCGTTGGTCGAGGGGAGCACGCGGTCGGCCGCCACGGCACCCAGGCCCAGTGCGCCCACGAGGGCGAGGGCAACCGCGGTGCGCCGGAAGGGAGTCGTCGTCATCTGGTGCAAGTCCTTTCGCTCGGGTCACGCGGGACATCGGGTCCCGCAATGCCGTCAAGGTAGGACGCCAGACTTAGGAAAGACTTAAGGTCGGCGTGGCAGGGCGGAACCGCGCGTGGCCCGGAGCACGGCCCGGGATGCTAGGCCGACGGGAAGGCGACCACGACGGCCAGTCCCTGGCCGCCGATGCCGTCGGCGAGCGTCGCGGTGGCGCCATGGCGCATGGCGATGCGCTGCACGATGGCGAGGCCCAGCCCGCTGCCCGGTGCCGCCGCGTCGCTGCCGCGCACGAAGCGCTCGAAGAGCCGGGCGCGTGCGGACGCCGGCACCCCGGGTCCATCGTCGCTCACCGTGAGCTTCGGTACCGGGTGCGCCTCGACCAGCACGTCGACACGCCCTCCCTCCGGCGTGTAGCGGATCGCGTTGTCGACGAGGTTGGCGAGCAGCGTCGCGAGCGCATCGGCATCGCCAGCGACGTTTGCGTCGTCGGCGCGGTCGAGGCCGAGGTCGATCGACTTCGCCGCAGCCTGTGGGGCGAACGTCGCGACGACAGCGCGAGCGAGCGGCGCAAGCGCCACCGGGGCGAACGGTCGCTCGATCACGCCGGGTTCCTCGCGCGCCAGCGCGAGCAGCTGCTCGACCATGCGCGTGGCGCGGGCGAGGCCACCACGCATCTCGGCAAGCGCGGACGCGCGATCGGCGTCGTTCCCGGCGCGCTCGGCGAGCTGCGCCTGCAGCCCCAGCGCGGTGAGCGGCGAGCGCAGCTCGTGCGCCGCGTCCGCGACGAACGCGCGTTGTGCATCGAGGGCGCGCGACAGCCGGCCGAGCAGCCCGTTCAGTGCGTCGACCAGCGGCGCCACCTCGGTGGGCCAGCCTGACGCCGCCAGTGGCTCGAGCTGTCCGGGTGCGCGTTTCTGCACGGCGTTGGCTACCCGTGCCAGCGGCGCGAGACCGCGCCGCAGGGAGAGCCACACCACCAATGCAATGAGGGGCGCGATGATCGCGAGCGGCAGCACCGTCGACGCCGCGAGCCTGGCGGCGAGCTCGTTGCGCAACGCGAGCGGCTGTCCCACCTGCACCAGCTGCCCGGCCGCGAGCACGCTGAACACGCGGTAGCGCCCCGACGGCGTGTCGATCGTCGCGAAGCCGGGATTGCTGCGGCCGGGCATGCGCGATTCGTCGTGTTCCGCCGGCTGAGAGCGGTACAGTCGCACGCCGGCGGGGTCCCAGATTTGCACGACTAGGCCTTCGTCGCCGAAGCCGGCGCCGGACCCTGTACCGGCGATCGGCAGGCCCGTCAGCGACGCCGCCGTCTGCCGGAGGTGGAAGTCGAAGAGCGCATTGGCCTCGTCGCGCGCGCGAAGATAGGTGAGCACCGCCGCCGCGACGAGCGCGAGCGCCAGGCCAGCCGCAAGCCACAGCGTGAGCGTGCGCCGGATCGACGGGCCGGGGTTCACGCGCGCCCCTCGGCCGGGGCCAGCGTCCAGCCCACGCCGCGAACGTTGCGGATCACGCCGGCGCCGAGCTTGCGCCGCAGTCCGTGCAGGTGCACCTCGACGGCGTTGCTCTCCACGGGGTCGTTCCAGCCGTAGAGCCGCTCCTCGAGCTGCGCCCGCGAGAGCACGGCGCCCGGCCGGGCCATCAGTGCCTCGAGCAGCGCGAACTCGCGCGGCGGCAGCGGGATGGGCACGCCGTCGCGCGTCACGTCGCGCGACGCCGGATCGAGCTCGATCCCGCCGTGGCAGAGCTTCGGCTGCGCCGCTCCGCCGCGGCGTCGGGCGAGCGCGCGGATGCGGGCGGCGAGCTCGTCCAGGTCGAACGGCTTGACGACGTAGTCATCGGCGCCCGCGTCGAGGCCCGCGACGCGGTCCGCGATCGCGTCCCGCGCCGTGATGATCAGCACTGGCCGCGTGTCCCCGCGGCGGCGCATCGCGGCGAGCACGTCGAGCCCCTGCTTGCGGGGGAGCCCCAGGTCCAGCAGCAGGACCTCGTGCACGCCGTCCGCGAGTGCCAACTCGGCGGCGCGGCCGTCGCGGACCCAGTCGACGGTGAATCCGTCCTGGCGCAGGCCGCGCACGACGGCGGCACCGATCATCGCATCATCTTCGGCGAGCAGCAGGCGCACCGCGCTCAGGCCTTGGGCTCGAAGGTTAGCGCCGCGGAATTCAGGCAGTAGCGCAATCCGGTCGGCGCCGGACCGTCGGGAAACACGTGGCCCATGTGGGCGTCGCAGGCGACGCACACGACCTCGGTGCGGCGCATGAACAGCGCGCGGTCGTCGCGCTCGGCGATGCTGTCCGTCGCGATCGGCGCGTAGAACGACGGCCAGCCGGTGCCCGAGTCGAACTTGGTCGCCGCGTCGAAGAGCGGCGTGCCGCAGCAGACGCACCGGTACGTGCCCGGGCGATGCTCGTCCCAAAGCTTGCCCGTGAATGCGGGCTCCGTGCCCTTCTTGCGCGTCACCCGGTACTGTTCCGGCGTAAGCTGCGCGCGCCAGTCGGCGTCGCTCTTGACGGTCTTGCCACTCATCGGTGGTTGCTCCTCGTGGTTGGGCGCGGGGCGGATCCCGCCATACGCTATAGTGCCTGTTCCGGGCTCGCGCCTCACGGCCGCCGCCTCGCGCCACCTTGGACCACGCCGCCGCCGCCTCGTTTCGCCGTGACGCCCGGGTGATCGGGTTGGTCGGCCTCGCCCATGGTACGTCGCACCTGTTCCAGCTCGCGCTGCCGCCGCTCTTTCCGCTGCTGCGCGCCGAGTTCGACGTCTCGTGGACGCTGCTCGGTGCGCTCGTCGGCGTGTTCTACGCGGCCTCCGGCGCGACGCAGTTTGCCGCCGGCTTCGTCGTCGACCGCGTCGGCGCGCGGCCGGTGCTGTTCGCGGGGCTTGCGCTCATCGCGACGGCAACGCTCGCCGGGGCGTTCGTGCCGGGCGTCGGGTGGCTGTTCCCCGTGGTGGCTGCCGCCGGGATCGGCAACGGCGTATTCCACCCGGCGAACTTCGCGATCCTCAACGCCAACGTCGCGGAGCAGCGGCTCGGCCACGCCTACGCGACGCACGGCATCGGCGGCAATCTCGGCTACGCGCTCGCGCCGCTCTTGAGCTACGGCATCGGTGCCGCGTTCGGCTGGCGCGTCGCGCTGCTGGCGATGGGCGCCGCCGGTCTCCTCGTCCTCGGCCTGATCGCGACGCAGCGCGACTTCCTGCAGGCTCCGCCGCACCCTGACGCGCGCGACTCGGGCGTGCGCGACAACGTCGCGCTGCTGCTGCAGTGGCCGCTCGTCATGTGCTTCGCGTACTTCCTCGTGCAGACGATGGCGACCGTCGGGCTGCAGACGTTCGCGCCGGGAACGCTCAATGCCGCGTTCGGCGTCGCGATGCCGCTCGCGCTCTCCACGGTGACCGCCTACGTGCTGGGCGGCGCGGCAGGCATCCTCGCCGGCGGTTTCCTCGCGGCTCGCACCGCGCGACACGACCGGGTGGCGATCGCTGGCCTCGCGTCGGCCGCCGCGCTCACGCTCGTGGTCGCCACGGGACCGCCCGCGACGATGTTCGTCCCGCTGCTCGCGGCGATCGGCTTCGCCGTCGGTGCCACCGGCCCGTCGCGCGACATGATCGTCCGCAATGCGACGCCGCAGGGTGCCTCGGGCCGCGTCTACGGTTTCGTCTATTCCGGGCTCGACATCGGCGGCACGCTCGGGCCGGTGCTGTTCGGCGTGATGCTCGACCATGCGCTGTCGCAGCAGGTGTTCGTCGCGATCGCGGTCCTGTACGTGGTGGCGATCGCCACTGTCGCCGAAGCGCGGCGGCGTACACGCGCGGCGCACGCGGCGTAGCAGGAGCCTATGATCGATCTCTACTACTGGACCACGCCGAACGGGCACAAGGTCACGATCTTCCTCGAGGAGACCGGGCTCCCCTACACGTTGCACCCGGTGAACATCGCCAGGGGCGACCAATTCGATCCCGCGTTCCTCGCGATCTCGCCCAACAACCGCATTCCGGCGATCGTCGACCACGCGCCGCCGGACGGCGGCGTGCCGTTGGCGCTGATGGAGTCGGGCGCGATCCTGCTCTACCTGGCCGGCAAGACCGGGCGCTTCTATCCGAACGACCTGCGCGGCCGCGCCGAGGTCGTGCAGTGGCTGTTCTGGCAGATGGCGGGGCTGGGGCCGATGGCCGGCCAGACGCACCACTTCCTGCACTACGCGCCCGAGCCGATCCCGTACGCGATCGACCGCTACGTGCGCGAGACCGGGCGGCTCTACGGCGTGCTGAACAAGCGGCTCGCCGACCGCGAATTTGTCGCCGGCGACTACTCGATCGCCGACATGGCCTGCTACCCCTGGGTGCTGCCCGAGCGGCAGCGGCAAAGCGTCGACGACTTTCCGCACCTGAAGCGCTGGCACGAGGCGATCGCAGCGCGGCCCGCGGTGCGGCGCGCCTACGAGCTCGCGAAGACCGTCAACCCGCAGCCCAGGCCGCCGACCAGCGACGAGGAGCGCCGCATCCTGTTCGGGCAGGACAAGGACACCGCCGCGAAGTAGCCCCGACGTCGGGTGCGGCAGCGGTCAGTCGCGTAACAGCGGGATGATCGGCGCGCTGTTCCCCTCGCCGCCGGCCGGCACGAGCACCGCACGCTCGATCGCGTCCTCGAGCGCGCGATCGACGTCGAACGCGGTGTCGCCGTCGGCCACTGCATTCCCCGTCGCGCGCACGGCGCCGAAGTCGAACAGCCGCCGGTCCATCAGGTGCGAGGGCGTCACGGTGGCGAGCGCCGAGAAGATCGAGTCGAGCCGCCCCGGAAAGCGTCGTTCCCAGTCGCGCAGCATCGCCGCGACCTGCTTTCTCTGCAGGTGCTCCTGCGAGCCGCACAGCGTGCACGGGATGATCGGGAAGGCCATGGCGTCTGCGTATCGCGCGAGGTCGCGCTCCCGGACGTAGCAGAGCGGCCGGATGACGACGTTGCGGCCGTCGTCGGAGGCGAGCTTCGGGGGCATCGTCTTCAGCTTGCCGCCGAAGAACAGGTTGAGGAAGAACGTTGCCATCACATCGTCGCGGTGGTGGCCGAGCGCGATCTTGGTCGCACCGATCTCGCCGGCGACGCGGTAGAGCACGCCGCGTCGAAGGCGCGAGCACAGCGAGCACATCGTGCCGCCCTCCGGAATCAGCCGCTTCACGACACTGTAGGTGTCCTGCTCCTCGACGCGGAACGGCACGCCCCGTGCGGCGAGGTAGCGGGGCAGGACGTCGGCGGGGAATCCGGGCTGCTTCTGGTCGAGGTTGACCGCGATCACCTCGAACTGCACCGGGGCCGCGTCCTTGAGCGTGAGCAGGATGTCGAGCAGACCGTAGCTGTCCTTGCCTCCGGAGAGGCACACCATCACCCGGTCGCCCTGCGCGATCATCGCGTAGTCGGCGATCGCCTGGCCGGCGAGCCGCCGCAGTCGCTTGCGCAGCTTGTTGGTCTCGAACTCCGCCTTGCGCGGGTCGCGTGGCCGGTCACGGGCCGCCGCAGCATCGGCGTCCGCGGGCAGTCCGGCCAAGGTAGGCGACGGATGGTCCATCGGCGGATTCTACCGTCGACCCCGGAGCCGGCCCGCTGCCGAGCGCGGGTCGCGCAAGGCCGCCGCGCGCGGGCACCTGGCACGCCCGGCCGTCGACGACGACTTGTCGGCTACACTTGCAGTGTTCACAACCAAAAGGTAACCAACAGGTGACGCGCGTGCAAACCCTCCTCATCGCCAACCCGAAGGGCGGCTGCGGCAAGACCACGCTGGCCACGAACGTGGCCGGGTTCCTCGCCGGCAAGCGACAGCGTGTCGCGATCGCCGACGACGATCCCCAGCAGTCGGCGAGCTTCTGGCTCGGCCGTCGTCCGGAACTCTTCCCGAAGATCCTCGCGGCGCCTGCCGATCCTCGGGAACGCAAGGACTTCGACTGGATCGTGGTCGACAGCCCGGCGGGCCTGCACGGCGACCAGCTGCGTGACGAGGTGAGGCGCGCCGACGCGGTGCTGATCCCGCTGACGCCTTCGGTGTTCGACATGGCGGCGACCGCCCGCTTCCTGCACACGATCGCCGAGTACAAGGCGGTGAAGGGCGGCGAACTGCCGATCGGCCTCGTCGCAATGCGCTTCGACGCCCGCACGCACAGCGCCTCGGAGCTCGACGAGTTCCTGAAGGCCTGCAGCTTCCCGGTCGTCGGGCATCTGCGCGACACGCAGGTCTACGTCTATTGCGCGCGTGATGGCGCGAGCGTCTTCGACATGCCGCGCTCGCGTGGCGAGCAGGATTGGGAGCAGTGGAAGCCGCTGACCCGCTGGATCGGGCGCCTCGCGACGTAGGTTCTTGAACGCGCCGGCCGCTCGGCCTGGCGACTGAAAGGCAAACGGCCGCCGGGTCACCGGCGGCCGTGCTTCGTGGCGTTCCCGCGGAACGCGATTACTTCTTCGGCGCGGCGGCTTCCTTGGCGGCGGCGGCAGCCTTGTCCGCGGCTTCCTTGGTGGCAGCGGCAGCCTTGTCCGCAGCCTCCTTGGTGGCAGCAGCGGCCTTGTCCGCGGCTTCCTTGGTGGCATCGACGGCGCCGGCGGCGGCGTCCTTGGCCGCGCCGACCGCGGAGCCGGCGGCTTCCTTGGTCGCTTGGGTGGCAGCCGTGGCCGCGTCCTTGGCGGCGTCGGCGGTCGCCTTCGCGGCTTCCTTGGTCGCTTCGGCAGCCTTGGCTGCTTCGGCCTTTGCCTTGTCGGCGGTCTGTTGCGAGGACGGGCCGCAAGCGGCGAGCGTGAGGGCGGCGGCAAGGGCGGACAGCAGAGCAATGGTGCGCATGGGTATAGTTCTCCGGGGAGGCTCGAGGGTGGTCAACGTGGCGCAGATGGTGCGCCGCAACATCGAAAACCCCGATAGTATACAACAATATAGCGACTTCGTGCCAACATATCCGGCAGTGTTACGCTCGTCGCGCCGCGCGCCTGCTACACGGGGGTCGCGGGCCGCGGCTACGCCACCAGCTCCCGGAGGACGAACGGCAGGATGCCACCGTGCCGGAAGTAATCGACCTCGATCGGCGTGTCGATCCGGCACAGCACCTGCACCGCCTGCTTCGAGCCATCCTTGCGGGTGATCGCGAGCGTCAGATCCTGCTGCGGCCTGATGTCGGCCGGCACCTCGATATCGAAGGTCTCGTCGCCCTCGATGCCGAGCGATTCGACCGTGTCGGCACCCTTGAATTGCAGCGGCAGCACGCCCATGCCCACGAGGTTGCTGCGGTGGATGCGCTCGAAGCTCTTCGCCACCACCGCGCGCACGCCGAGGAGCTGCGTGCCCTTGGCGGCCCAGTCGCGCGAGCTGCCCGTGCCGTACTCCTCGCCGCCGAAGACGATCGTCGGCGTGCCGGCCGCGACGTACTTCATCGCGGCGTCGTAGATGGCGAGCTTCTCGCCGCCGGGCTGCATCACCGTGACGCCGCCTTCCTCGCGCGAGCCGTCGGCCTTCAGCGGCAGCATCAGGTTCTTGATGCGGACGTTCGCGAACGTGCCCCGCATCATGACCTCGTGGTTGCCGCGCCGGCTGCCGTAGCTGTTGAAGTCGGCCTTGGTGACCTTGTTCGCGATCAGCCAGCGGCCGGCCGGCGAGCTGTCCTTGATCGAGCCCGCCGGGGAGATGTGGTCCGTGGTGACGGAATCGCCGAAGATGCCGAGCGCGCGGGCCCCGCGGATGCTGCCCGCCGCGGTCGGCTGCATGGAGAAGCCGTCGAAGAACGGGGGCTTGGCGATGTAGGTCGACGCCGGCCAGTGGTAGACCTGGCCCGCGCCGCCCCTGACCTCCTTCCACAGCGGGTTCGCATTGGCGAGGTCGCCGTAGAGCCTGCGGAAGGTCGCGGCATCCCGGGCCACCGGGAGCACCGCGGCGATCTCGTGCGAGGACGGCCAGACGTCGCGCAGGAACACCGGCTTGCCGTCGCTGCCGGTGCCTAGCGGCTCGCTGGTCAGGTCCTTCAGCACCGTGCCCGCGATCGCGTAGGCGACCACGAGCGGCGGCGAGGCGAGGAAGTTGGCTTTCAGGTTCGGGTGGATGCGCGCTTCGAAGTTGCGGTTGCCGGAGAGCACGGCCGCGCAGATCAGGTCGTTGCCGGTGATCGCCTCGTTGATCTCGGGCGTCAGGTCGCCGGCGTTGCCGATGCAGGTCGTGCAGCCGTAGGCCGCAACCGCGAAGCCGAGCTTCTCGAGGTAGGGCAGGAGCCCCGCGCGCGTGAGGTAGTCGGTGACCACGCGCGAGCCCGGTGCGAGCGAGGTCTTGATGTGCGGCTGCACCGTGAGGCCGCGCTCGGACGCCTTCTTCGCCAGCAGGCCCGCCGCGATCAGCACGCTCGGGTTCGACGTGTTCGTGCAGGAGGTGATCGCGGCAATCAGCACGTCGCCGGAGCCGACGTCGAACCCCTTCGCCGTGTTCACGCGCATGGCGAGGTCGGCGGGCCGCTTGGCGAAGCCGTTCTCGGCCACGGGCTTCGCGAAGAGCTCGGTGAACTTCGCCTTGAGGTTGCCCAGTTCGATCCGATCCTGCGGGCGCTTGGGACCGGCGAGCGAGGGCTTGATCGACGCGAGGTCGAGTGCCAGCACCTTGGTGTAGTCGATTTCGCCGGGGCGCGGCATGCCGTAGAGACCCTGTGCCTTGAAGTAGGCGGCGAAGGCCTCGACTTCGGCATCGGTGCGGCCGGTCGCGCGCAGGTAGTCGACGGTCGCGTCGTCGACCGGGAAAAAGCCCATCGTCGCCCCGTACTCCGGCGCCATGTTGGCGATCGTCGCGCGGTCGGGGACCGACAGCGTGGTCGCGCCCTCGCCGAAGAACTCGACGAACTTGCCGACCACCTTCTCCCTGCGCAGCATTTCGGTGACGGTCAGCACGAGGTCGGTCGCGGTCACGCCCTCGGGCAGCCTGCCCTTGACCTCGACGCCGACGACGTCGGGCGTGAGCAAGTACACCGGCTGGCCGAGCATGCCGGCCTCGGCCTCGATGCCGCCGACGCCCCAGCCGACGACGCCGATGCCGTTGATCATCGTCGTGTGGCTGTCGGTGCCGACCAGCGTGTCGGGATAGTAGACGCCCGCCTTCTGATGTACGCCTCGCGCCAGGTATTCGAGGTTCACCTGGTGGACGATGCCGATGCCCGGGGGCACGACCTTGAACGTGTCGAAGGCCTGCATGCCCCACTTCATGAACTCGTAGCGCTCGCGGTTGCGCTCGAACTCGAGCTTCATGTTGAGGTCGAGCGCGTCCTTGGTGCCGTAGTGGTCGATCATCACCGAGTGGTCGACGACGAGGTCGACCGGCACCAGCGGCTCGATCACCTTGGGGTTCTTCCCGGCCGCGTCGGCGACGTTGCGCATCGCCGCGAGGTCGGCGAGCAGCGGTACGCCGGTGAAGTCCTGCAGCACGACGCGGGCGACGACGAAGGGGATCTCGTCGACGCGGTCCGCGGTTGGCGCCCACTGCGCGAGCTCGCGCACGTGCTCTTCGGTGACCTTCCGGCCGTCGCAGTTGCGCAGCACCGACTCGAGGACGATGCGGATCGACACCGGTAGCCGCGAGATCCTGCCCACGCCCGCCGCCTCGAGCGCGGGCAGCGAGTAGTAGCGTCCGGCCGCGCCGGACGGGAGCTTCAGTTCCTTGAGCGAGTCGAAGAGTTGGTGTGCCATGGGGTCGTTCCCTTCCTTGCTTGGTCATTTCCGGCGCGCGCCGTCGCGCGCGTCGTACAGGTTGATCGTCATGCCCGCGACGCCGCCGCAGCAGCAAGCCACGCTCGCGCAGTGTCCGGCACCGCGGCGCCGGTCGCCTCGGCGCGGGTGAGCAAGCTCCAGAAGTAACGGTAGGACGCGCGGTCGTGGAGCTTGCCGCCGACGGCAAGCGGAGCCCAGTCGGCGTCCTGTGCGGCGGCGAGCACCGCAACCGCCTCGGCGATTTCCCCCGCGTGGGGCGCAAACGCCCCCACGATCGGCTCGATCTGCGACGGATGGATGCTCCACATGCGCAGGAACCCGAATTCGTCGCGTGCACGGCGGGCGTCGGCATGCGCCTGCTCGGGGTCGTCGAGGGCGCGGGTGACGCCGTGCGCCGGCACCACGCCATGGGCCAGTGCCGCGGCGGCGACCTCCGCCTTCGCACGGTGCAGGAGCGCGTGGTCGAACTGGCCCGGCGATTCCATCGCCGAGAGCGCAATCGCCCCCTGGTGCGCCGAGACGTAGTCGAGCGTACCAAAGTCGAGGCTCACGATGCCGGGCAGGGCCGCGATCGCGCAAGCCTCGCGCACCGCACCCGGGGTCTCGATCAGCACCGACACGGGGATGCTGCGCCGCACGCCGTGGCGCGCGCGCGCGGCGTCGACGCGCGCGAGGAACGCCGCGACGTCGGATGCCCCGCGCGCCTTGGGCAGCGCGAGGAACGCGAGCCGATCGCCTGCAATGCCGACCAGCGCGTCGATCTCGGCATCCGTCGCGTGATGCAGGACGTCGTGGACGCGGGCGCCGAAGCGGCCGTGGCGATTGGCGGTGCTCGCCACCAGGCCGGCGATCATCTGCGCGTGCGCGCGCTCGCCGCCCACCGGGGCGCCGTCCTCGCAGTCGCCGGCGATGTCGAAGCGCGGCCCCATCGCCGCCTGCAGGTCGAGCGCCTTGCGCAGGTGGCGCTCGGCGCCGGCGTAGTGGACGCAGGCCGGCAGCGCGGGCAGCGCGGCCGGCCCTTGGTGCAGGGCCTCGTGCGGGGGCTTCCGCTCGCGCATCGCGTCCCGGGCCCGCGGAAGGTCGCTAGCCGAGCAGGCCCGCGACGCCGGCGCGCTCGTCCTCGATCTCCTTCAGCGTGAAGTTGATGCGCTCGCGCGAGAACTCGTCGATCGGCAGGTCGGGGACGATCGTGTAGGCACCGTTGGCGGTGGTCACCGGGTAGCCGTACATCACGTCCTTCGGGATGCCGTAGGCGCCATCCGACGCGATTCCCATCGTCACCCACTTGCCGCCGCTGCCCAGCACCCAGTCGCGAACGTGGTCGATCGCGGCGTTCGCGGCCGATGCCGCCGACGACAGGCCGCGCGCCTCGATGATCGCGGCGCCGCGCTTGCCCACCTTCGGCAGGAACTCATTGCGGTTCCAGTTCTCGTCGCCGATGATGTCTTTGACCAGGCGCCCGCCGGAGGTCGCGAAGCGGTAGTCGGCGTACATCGTCGGCGAGTGGTTGCCCCAGACCGCGACCTTGTCGATCGAGTCGACCGGCACGTTGGCCTTGGTCGCGAGCTGCGACAGTGCGCGGTTGTGGTCGAGCCGCATCATCGAGGTGAAGTTGCCCCGCGGCAGCGACGGCGCCGACTTCATCGCGATGTAGGCGTTGGTGTTCGCCGGGTTGCCGACGACGAGCACGCGGATGTCGCGCGCCGCGGCCGCGTCGAGCGCCTTGCCCTGCTCGATGAAGATCTTGGCGTTCTCGAGCAGCAGGTCCTTGCGCTCCATGCCCGGTCCGCGCGGCTTCGCCCCGACGAGGAGTGCCACGTTCGCGTCCTTGAAGGCGACCTTCGGGTCGGCGGTGCCGTTCATCCCGGCGAGCAGCGGGAACGCGCAGTCCTCGACCTCCATCATCACGCCCTTCAGCGCCGACTGCGCCTTGTCCATCGGCAGCTCGAGGAGCTGGAGGATCACCGGCTGGTCGGGGCCGAGCATCTGGCCCGAGGCGATGCGGAAGAGGAGGCTGTAGCCGATCTGGCCGGCGGCGCCGGTCACGGCGACGCGGACGGGTGCTTTCATGGGAACGCTCCTGCGGCGGATAGGGTGGAGGCTGAACGACGTGCGGCCCGCGCCACCTTCGGCCGCCGGGCTGGCCGGCGAAGCTGCGCCACGCCTTCCGGCGGCGCGGGCGGCCGGTCGGACAAGCGCGATTCTAGGAGCGCGGGTGTCTCGTGTCAACGTAGTCATTTATCATATATAAGAGATAAGATAGTGTGACGCGACCGGCATGTCACGCCGACCGGTCCCCCGCACCCCGGCCACGGATCACCAGACGATGACCAAGCCCGCGCTGTCCGCCGAGCCCGCCCCGAGCTTCAGGCCGCTGTACCTGCAGATCAAGGATCTGCTGGTCCGCAGCCTCGAGACCGGCGAGTGGCGGCCCGGCGAGGCGATTGCCTCGGAGCTCGTCCTCGCCTCGCGCTTCGGCGTCTCCCAGGGCACCGTGCGCAAGGCGCTCGACGCACTCGCCGCCGACCACCTGGTGGTGCGGCGGCAGGGCAAGGGCACGTTCGTCGCCACGCATACCGAGGAAGCGCAGTCGTCGTTCCGCTTCCTCCGCATCCGGCAGGACGGCGGCAGCGAGCTGCCCGCCTCGCGCCTGCTCGACGTGCGCCGCGGCAAGGCGAGCGCCGAGGTCGCGCGCCTGCTCGAGGTGAAGCCCGGCGACCCCGTGGTCGTCGTGCGCCGCGTGCTCGAATGGGGCGGGCGGCCCGTGATCGTCGACGACATCACGCTTCCGGCCGCACTGTTCCGCGGCCTCACGCGGGCGAAGCTCGAGAGCTACGCCGGGTCCATGTACGGGTTCTTCGAGACGCAGTTCGGCGTGCGCATGCTGAACGCCCAGGAGCGGATCAAGGCGGTACCGGCCGACCCGGCGACCGCCGGCGTGCTCGGCGTCCCGGCCGGAACACCGCTCCTCGCGGTCGACCGCGTGGCCCACACCTACGGCGGGCGCCCCGTCGAGTACCGCCGGGGGCTGTGCTCGACCGCCGCGCACCACTACTTCAACGTGCTGGGGTGACGCGTCCGGTGTCGCGGCCGCGCGTTCGGCACGGGCCTGCACAAACGGCGTGTCGCGAAGCCGCGTGCATCGCACAGGGTCCGAGCGGTGGTGCGTCGGCGCGGCACTTTGTCCGGGATGGCCGCGGTCATGCGCGCGGGCGCACGAGCTATAATGCTGCGCTGCGCACAAAGGCTGCGACGTCCCACCTCTCCGCACGAAGGGCTCCCAGATGGCCGCAACCCAGCGACCGGCAGACAGGCCACGCCCGGTCTATCTCGACCTGCTGGCGATCCGCAAGCCGATCCCGGCAATCGTCTCCATCCTGCATCGTGCGAGCGGGGCACTCCTGTTCCTGGTGGGCATTCCCGCGCTGCTCTGGGGCGTGCAGGCGAGCCTCGCCTCACCGGAGTCGTACGCCTCGTTCCGGGCGTTCATCGGGCATCCGCTCGCGAAGCTCGTCGCGCTCGCGCTCGCGTGGGCGTACCTGCATCACCTGCTCGCCGGATTCCGGCACCTGACGCAGGACCTGCACGTCGGGCTCGACCTCGGTCCCGCGC
>Ga0105096_10000180_pt1 | contig 18314 bp, 22 predicted proteins | sample PPLLak3cmMay2015_FD_87036 | JGI IMG/M metagenome (GOLD analysis project Ga0105096, IMG submission 87036) | Freshwater sediment microbial communities from Prairie Pothole Lake near Jamestown, North Dakota, USA - PPLs Lake P7 Core (1) Depth... | ecosystem: Environmental > Aquatic > Freshwater >... | reverse complement strand
CGCTTCGCCGCCTGGTCGCTGCGCCGCCGCGTGCCCACCGTCGGCGCCTGGGCTCCCTTCGCCGAAGCCGGAAACCTGATGACCTACGGCCCGGTGATCGCCGAGGCGCAGGCGCGGCTGGCAGTCTTCGTCGACCGCATCCTGAAGGGCGGCAAGGCCGCCGAGATTCCGGTGGAACTGCCGTCGCGCATCGAGATGGTGCTGAACCTGAAGACCGCCCGCGCCATCGGCGTGGACATCCCGCCCACGGTGATGCAGCGTGCCGACCGGGTCATCGAGTGACGCCGGCACCGCACGGCGTGCGTGGCCGCTGCGCCGCCGCCATGTGCTGGCGGCGCTTGCGGCCTGGCCGGCCGTCGGCTGGGCGCAGACCCACCGGCCCATGCGGCTGGGCATCCTGGGGGCCACCACGGCCGGCGGCTTTGCCAGCCAGTGGGGCGCCTTCAAGGCCGCGCTGCGCCAGCTGGGCTGGGTGGAGGGCCGCGACCTCCTGATCGAGGCACGCTTTGCCGACAACCAGCCCGATCGGCTGCCGGCCCTGGCGGCGGAGCTGGTGGCGTTGAAGGTGGACCTGATCGTCACGCACGGCATTCCCGGCACGCGGGCGGCCAAGGGCGCGACGACGACGGTCCCGATCCTGATGGCCAGCGTGGCCGACCCGGTGGCCGCCGGCCTGGTGGACAGCTTCGCGCGGCCCGGCGGCAACGTCACCGGCATCGCCTTCCTGGCGCAGGAACTGGCGGCCAAGCGACTGCAACTGCTGAAGGAGGCGCTGCCCGGCCTGCAGCGTGCAGCGGTGCTGAGCAACTCGCGCAATGCGGCCTACAGCGACGCGATGTTCGATGCGATGCAGGCGGCCGCGGCCACGCTGCAGGTGCAACTGCAGCGCTTCGACGCGCCCGACCCGGCGCAATACGAGGCGGTGTTCGCGCAGATGGTGGCGCGCCGGCAGGAGGCGGTGGTCGTCACCGAAGAGGCCACCTTCATCGCCCAGGCGCAGCGGCTGGCGGCGCTGGCCCAGCAGAAGCGCCTGCCCAGCGTCGGCAACAAGGAATACGCGCAGGCCGGCGGGCTGATCGGCTACGGCGCCAACCGCGAGGCGATCTTCCGGCGTGCCGGCCTGATGGCCGACAAGCTGCTGCGCGGCGCCCGCCCGGCCGACTTGCCGGTGGAGCAGCCCACCGAGTTCGAGCTGGTGCTCAATGCACGCACCGCGCAGGCGGTGGGGGTGGTGCTGCCCGGGCCGTTGCGGCTGCGGGCGGACAGCGTGATCGAGTAGCTCAGCCCGCCTGCGCCGCCGCCTTGTGCCGCTGCACGTCGGCCAGCAGTCGCGCCACCACCAGCCGCATGAAGTAGAAGCCCAGCTTCGGGTTCTGGTAGTACAGCTGGTAGATCTGCTCGTCGGTCATCGTGTAGAGTTCGCAGTCGGTCTCGCAGACGACGGTCAGGGTGCGCTTCTTGTCCGGCGAGAACAGCGCGATCTCGCCGATCAGGCTGTCCGGGCCGATGGTGGCATTGACGCCTTCCAGGCGCAGTCGGCCGCTGCCGACGTAGTAGATCTCGTCGGCCTCGTCGCCCTCGCGGAACAGCACGTGCCCGGCCTTGTGCTTGTGCATGTGCATGTGCGGCAGCAGCCATTCGGACACCGGCGACTTCTCGGTGACCTTCTCGATCTCCTTCGTCAGCCGCAGGATCTCCACCAGCCGCTTGGCGTTCATCGGCAGCAGGATCACGTTCAGCAGGAACTCGGGCAGCAGGATCAGCTGCGCCCAGTCGAACTTCAGGTGGAACACGGCAAAGGTGATCAGCAGCACGTTGCTCACCAGCGAGAGCGCGCGCAGCGGCACCATCGCGCGCATGTAGTGGCTGGCCAGGTAGAAGGCCCCGCCGAGCAGGCCGATGGCGGTGATGATGTCGAAATGCATGGCTGGGGTGTCCTCGAAGCCCGTTCCCGTGGCTGTGGTGCGGCGCCGCATCCGGCCGCGCCGCCCGGATTGTGTTGCATTTCCCGTGCCTGACGGCGTCGGGGTGGCGAATCGGCGGGCCCTGCGGCGCGTGGATTTTCGCTAGCATTGACGTCATGAAGACACACCTCATCCTCACCGCGGCGCTGCTGGCGGGCTCGCTGCCCGCCTGGGCGCAGAGCGCCAAGCTGGTCGGCGCGCAGAGCGAAGTCACCTCCGTCACCAAGCAGATGGGCGTGCCGGTGGACGGCAAGTTCAAGAAGTTCGACGCGCAGATCAGCCTCGACCCGAAGAAGCCCGAGACCGGCAGCGTGGCCTTCAGCATCGACACCGGCAGCGCCTCGCTCGGCGTGCCCGAGAGCGATGCCGAGATGCCCAAGGCCACCTGGTTCAACGTGGCCAAGTTCCCGCAGGCGACCTTCAAGTCCAGCGCCATCAAGGGCCTGGGCGGCGGCAAGTTCGAGGTCGCCGGCAAGCTGGACATCAAGGGCAACGCGCGCGACGTCGTCGTTCCGGTGCTGATCACGCAATCGGGTGCCAACTCCACCGCCACCGGCAGCTTCGTCATCAAGCGGCTCGATTTCAAGATCGGCGAGGGCGAGTGGACCGACACCACGGTGGTGGCGAACGACGTGACGGTGAAGTTCAAGCTGGCCCTGACCGGCCTGGGGCCGCTGTGAGGGCCGCGCGGCGTTGGGCCGCTGCGCTGGCGGTCGCGGCTTTGGGCTTGCCGGTGGCGCAGGCCCAGGCGCCCAACTTCGCGATCGACCCGACGCACACCTTCGTCAACTACGAGAACGGCCACTACGGCACGACCACCAACCGCGGCCGCTTCAGCATGAAGGACGGCACGCTGTTCTTCGACCGGCCCGGCCGCGCCGGCAAGATCGAGATCGTCATCGACATCTCGTCGGTGAACACCGGCGTCGATTTCCTCAACCGGCAGATCCAGGGCAAGGATTTCTTCAACGTCGCCGACTATCCGACGGCCACCTTCAAGTCGGAGCAGTTCGTCTTCGAGGGTGACAAGGTCAGCGAGGTGCGCGGCCAGCTGACGCTGAAGGGCCAGACGCACCCGGTGGTGCTGAAGGCCAACAAGTTCAACTGCTACATGAACCCGCTGGTCAAGCGCGAGGTCTGCGGCGGTGACTTCGAGACCAACATCCAGCGCAGCCAGTGGGGCGTGCTGTGGGGCCTGCAGTTCGGTTTCGAGGATGCGGTGCGGCTGCTGATCCAGATCGAGGCGATCCGCATGCAGTAGCGCGGGCGATGGCCCGCGGCTACAGCAGGCCTTCGGGCACCAGCACCGACAGCACCTCGAGCATGATGCGCGTCCAGGCGTCAGCTTCGGGTTCCTCGACGATCTGCTCGGTGCCGCCGGGGCCGCTGGTGGTCCAGACCAGGTCCTTGCCGTTCTCGGCCAGCGTCACCTTGTAGGCTCCCTGCTGGCGGATCACGTCCACCAGCTTCAGCACCTGCTGCGCAAGCTGCGGGCTCTCGATGAACAGGCCGAACTCGGTGTTGTGCTGGTTCGAGCGCGGGTCGAAGTTCAGTGAGCCGATGAACACGCGCTCGCCGTCTACCACCGCGCTCTTGGCATGCAGACGGCCGATCGAGGTGGAGAAGCGCCCCAGCCTCAGGCTGCGGCGGACCTTCTCCGGGCTCAGTTCGTACAGGTTCATGCCCAGCTTGAGCATCTCGGGCCGGTAGCGGCGGTAGCCGGTGTGCACCACCGGCTCGTCGGTGGCGGCCAGCGAGTTGGTGACCAGCGTGTACTTCACGCCGTAGCGTTCGACCGAGTTGCGGAAGACTTCCAGCCCGTCGGCACCGGGCACCAGGTAGGGGCTGGTCAGCACCACGTCCTTGCGTGCGCGGCGCATCATCTCGATGACGTTGTAGCGCACGCTGTCCACGTCGTCGATCGGCGCGATGCCATAGGTGGAGACACGGCCGATGACCTTGTCGGGCGCGTCGGCATAGGCCTGCGCGTCGGCCCAGATCAGCCCCACCTTGCCGGCATTCAGCTCGTCGATGATCGGGCCGTAGCCCAGGATGTCGTTCGGCGGCGGGCGCTCCGGTTCGGGCGTGCCGCCGCTTTCGCCGATCACCTCGACCTGCGGCGCCAGGCCAGTTTCGGCCGGCGCGTTGGTGACGCGCAGCACGGGCACCGCCTCGGCCGAGGTGCGGCGCTCGAAGTAGGCGCGCAGCTGCTCGTCGCTCTGGTCGGTCTTGACGATCGCGCGGATCGGCATCACACGGTCGCTGTTCCAGTATTCGTCGAACAGCGAACCCAGCCGCGGCATGATCGCGCCGATGACGAAGGTGTCCAGGTCGATGAAGTTGGCGCCGGCGCTGGCCATGAAGTACTCGTCGGCGATGTTGCGGCCGCCCACCACCGCCATCACGCCGTCGGCCAGGAACAGCTTGTTGTGCATGCGCCGGTGCACGCGGTCGAAGTCGTGGATGTTGACCGTGAAGCGCGTCAGGAAGTTCTGCCGCCCGGCCGGGAACGCGTTGAACAGCCGCACCTCGACGTTGGGGTGCGCATCGAAGCCCAGCAGCAGCGGGTCCATGCCCGAGGTGTAGAGGTCGTCGATGATCAGCCGCACGCGCACGCCTCGGTCGGCGGCATTGCGCAGCGTGCGCAGCAGGTAGCGGCCCGTTCGGTCGTCGTAGATCTGGTAGTACTGCACGTCCAGCGTGCGCTGCGCGCGCCGGGCGAGCTCGATGCGCGCCTGCAGCGCGTACTGGCCGGTGGGCATCAGCCGGAAGCCGCTCTGCTCGGGATCGGCCGTCGAGGCCTTGGCGATGCGGCCCAGCGGCGTGTCCTGTGCTGCGCCCGGCGACTTCGAGGCCAGGCGTTCGACCTTGTCGGGCAGGCTGGCGCAACCGGCCAGCGCCGCCAGCCACAGCCCGGCGAGCAGCAAACGCAGCCGTACCGCGCCGCGCGCAGGCACGGCAAGCTCTCTGGACAAAGGGGGAACAGGGTGGGGCATCGTTGCGGACCCGGAACGGACGCGAGGCGGATGCTAGCGCCGCATGGATGACCCGTTCAAGCATCCGCCCGCTCGAAGGCGGGTGGGGCCGTCAATGCACCGGCGGCAATGGGCGCGCCGCGGGCAACTCGATCAAGGCACCACCCACCGGCGCAGGCCGGGGGTGGCCCGTGGCTCGTCAGGCCTTCTTCACCCAGGACGCGCACCAGCCCTTGGCGGCCACGGTCTTGCCGGGGAACAGCGGGCAGGGCCCTTCGGCGGCGCCGGCCTTCGCCTGGAACAGCTGGCAGTTCGCGCAATTCTGCGCGACGTCGTGCTTGGGGTATTTCTTCTTGTCGGCCTTGGCGGTGTCGACCACGTAGCCCAGCGCCACCGCGGTGGGGTCCTTCTCGTCCAGTTTGGCCTGGGCCATGGCGCGCGACGCAGCCAGCATCGACGTGCCGGCGGCCAGGGTCATCATGAAAACACGGCGGTTCGAGGGGTTCACAGGGCAGGCTCCTTGCTGGGGGTTGGACTGAACGCAGCCGCCGGATGCGGCGCTTTTCGGGAAGCGCTTGTGAGTCTAGCGCACCCGTTCTGCAACGAAGCTGACGCGTGGCCGGTTTACCGTGGGGCGGGTCCGCCGGGCCATTGCGTAACATGCCGGGCCTCGACAGCCCGCCTGGAGCAACCCATGACCCTCGATTCCGATCCGTGCCGGGCTTGCGAGCGGAGTAGGCGATGAACGCGCCGGGGCCGTTGCGCGCGCTGGCCTTCGACCTGGACGGCACGCTGGTGGACAGCGCGCCCGACATCGCTCAGGCGCTGAACGAAGCCTTGCGGCAGTCCGGCCTGCCGGACTTCGATCTCGAGCGCGTGCGCGCATGGATCGGTGACGGCCCCGACAAGCTGATCGAGCGTGCGCTGGCCGCCGCGGGCATGACGGCGGCGGCGGCTCTGCAGGCGACGCTGCGCCAGGCCTTCGACAGGGCGACGCTCCAGGCACCGCTGGCGCATGGCGTCGTGTACGCGGGCATCGCGGCGCTGCTGGCGCGGTTGCAGCCCGCCTGGCCGATGGTCGTGGTCACCAACAAGCCGACGCGGCTGGCGCAGGCGGTGCTGGAGGCGGCTGCCTTGCTGCCGCACGTGCAGGCGGTCTACGGCGCCGACGAGCCGGCGCAGCGCAAGCCGGCCCCATGGATGCTGCAGCGCGCCGCGGCCGAGCTCGGCCTGCCGGCGGCGCAGATGCTGATGGTGGGCGACAGCGCGGCCGACATGGAGGCCGCCGCGGCCGCCGGCGCACCGGCGGCCTGGGCCGGCTGGGGTTATGGCGAGCTGCACGGGCTTGCCAAGGCGCCGCGCTGGCGCCTCGAGCGGCCGGAGGACCTGCCGGTGCTGTTGCGACGCGCGGCCTAGTCTTCCGGGTCGGTGCGCTAGGGCCGCACGGTGTCGATGACGATCTCGACCGGGCCGCCGCCAGGCGGCACCGCGACCTGGCCTTCGAGGTCGCCGCTCTGCGCCATGGCGTTGCCGCTCTTGGACACCCGCGCGCCGGCCACGACGTTGGCGAACGAGGACAGCTTCATCTGCGGTGTCATGGCCATGCTGTCGTCCAGCGTGAACTGCAGCGGCAGCTCGCCCGCGCCGCGCTTCAGGATCGCCAGTGGCATGCGCGGGCCTTCGGCGGCGCGCGCGAAGACGAAGAGCGTATCGCCGGGCGCCACGCGCGCGGCCAGTGCCGGCGCCAGGCGGACGATGCCGCTGACGGCAGTCCGCGCGGCCGCCGCCCCGTCCTTGGACGGGGTCGCCGCCGGCGCGGCCGCCGGCTGAACGGCCGAGGTGCTGACCGAGGCCGCCGCCGCGCGTGCATCGGCCAGGCTGTTGTCGAGCATGCGGGCGAATTCGCTGTCCGCCGGCGCGACCGCGCGTGCCCGCGTCCAGATGCGGATGGCGGCTTCGAAGTCCTTGCGCTCGAAGGCCGCGGTGCCGGCGAGCGCGAGGCCCTTCGGGTTCGACGGATCGTTCTTCAGCGCCTGCTCGATCAGGCGCATGGGCTCGCCTTCGAGATTGCCGCCTTGCTTCATCGCCAGCACGTCGGCCTGGTCGACAAGGATCTGCGGGTTGCCGGGCATCAACTGCAGGGCCCGCGAGAAGGCGCGGCTGGATTCGTCGTAGCGCTGCATGGCCGCATAGCTGCGGCCGAGCATGACCCAGCCCTGCGTGTCGTCGACGTTGCCGGGCGGCTGCTTCTCCATGCGTTCGGCCAGCTGGGCGATCATCGCCTCCACGTCATGCGAGGACGGCGCGCCCTGGGCCTGCGGCGGCAGCGGCGACAGCGCGGCCGGCGTACCGGTCAACCCGTACAGGCCGAAGGCGAGCGCCGGCACGGCCACCAGCAACAGCAGCGCCGTGCCGCGCGTCGAACCTTCGCGCAGCGGCGCGGCGCCGACGCTCTCCTCCTCGAGCGCGCGGCGTTCGATGTCGGCGCGCGTGGCCTGGTGCTGCGTGGCATCGATCGCACCCTGGGCCAGGTCCTGGTCGAGCTGCAGCAGCTGGGCCTTCAGCACCGCCAGATTCGACTGGCCGGCGCCGGGCACGGCGCGCGCCGGGACGGCCTTGCGCCACGCGCTGCCGGCCACCATCCAGAGGGCCAGCACCAGCAGCAGCGCCGAAATCACCCAGAACAAGACCATGCTCAACTCTTCTCCTCGCCCAGCAGGCGGCGTGCGCGCTCGGCCTCGTCACGCTGCAGCGGCATGCTCGCCGGAACGCGCCGCCGCCGGATGCTCAGGACCAATCCGACCAGGGCCGCACCCAGCAGCAGGAAGGGCCCGCCCCAGAGCAGCCAGGTGCTGCTCTTCACCGGCGGACGGTAGAGCACGAAATCGCCGTAGCGCTGCACCATGAAGTCCAGGATCTGCTGCTCGCTCTGGCCCTGCTGCAGCTTCTGGCGGATCTGCTTGCGCAGGTCCACCGCCAGCTCGGCATGCGAGGCGGCGATGGTCTCGTTCTGGCACACCAGGCAGCGCAACTCCTCGGCGATGCGCATGACCTTCGCCTCGAGCACCGGGTCTTCGGCCAGCGGGCGCGCCTCCTGCGCGCCGGCGACGCCCAGCCAGGCCAGGCAGAGCACGAGCAGCAGCCTATGCATTGAGCTTCTTCACCAGCGGCAGGATCGTGTCGCGCAGCACTTCCGGGGTGACCGGGCCGATGTGCTTCATGCGGATGATGCCTTCCTTGTCGATGACGAAGGTCTCGGGCACGCCGTAGACGCCGAAGTCGATGCCGACCACGCCCTCCGCGTCGACCAGCGAGGCCACGTAGGGGTTGCCGTGCCGGCCCAGCCAGACCAGCGCTTCGTCGCGCTTGTCCTTGTAGTTCAGGCCGTAGATCGGCACCACACCGGCGGAGGCCAGTTCGACCAGCAGCGGATGCTCGACGCGGCAGGCCACGCACCACGAAGCCCAGACGTTGAGCAGCCAGACCTTGCCCTTCATGTCCTGCAGCGCGAGTTGCTGGTCGGGTGCGTCCAGCCGCGGCAGGCTGAACGCCGGCGCGGGCTTGTCGATCAGCGGTGAAGGCACCTCGCGCGGGTTCAGCTTCAGCCCCACGCCGAGGAAGCCGACCATCACCGCGAAGACCAGCAGCGGCAGCAGGTAGCGCTTCATGGCGTGCCCGCCTGCCGCGCCATCGCCGGAGCGCCGTCACCGCCGCCGCCTGCGGCGGCCGGCTGCGTCGCCGCCGCGCGGCGCTGCATGCGGTAGCGTCGGTCGAGCACGGCCAGCAGCCCGCCCAGCGTCATCAGCACGCAGCCGCCCCAGATCCAGCCCACCAGCGGCTTGTAGTACACGCGCACGCTCCAGGCGTCACCGTCCAGCGGCTCGCCGAGCGAGACGTAAAGGTCGCGCGTGAAGCCGCGGTCGATGGCGGTCTCGGTCATCGGCATGCGGCTGACCAGGTAGGTGCGCCGCTCGGGGTGCAGCGTGGCCACCGAGCGGTCGTCGCGCGTCAGCTGCAGCGTGCCGCGCGCGGCCACGTAGTTCGGGCCGCGCACCTCGCGCACGCCTTCGAAGCGCACGCGATGACCGGCGATCTCGGTGCTTTCGCCGGGGGCCATGCGCAGGTCCTTCTCGACCTGGAAGCCGTTGACCACGGTCACGCCGACGATGAACACCGCCACGCCGAAGTGCGCCAGCAGCATGCCGTACCAGCTGCCGGGCTGTTGCGCCATCCATTCGCGCCAGCGCGCGAGGGGCTGTTCGCGCAGCTTGAGCCACAGCATGGCCACCACGGTGCTGGCCACCCACATGGCCAGCAACAGCCCGAAGCCGATCATCGGCGACCATTTGCCGAGCACGAAGGGCGCGACCACGGCGCTCACCGCGCTGACGGCGATCGCCCAGCGCAGCTTGCGCGCCAGGTCGCCCACCTGCGCCGAGCGCCAGCGTGCCACCGGGCCGATGCCCATCAGGAAGATGGCGGGCGCCATCAGCGGCACGAACACCGCGTCGAAGTACGGCGGGCCGACCGAGATCTTGCCCATGCCCAGCGCGTCCAGCACCAGCGGGTACAGCGTGCCCAGCAGCACCGCGCCGGCGGCGACCAGCAGCAGCACGTTGTTGGCCAGCAGCATCGACTCGCGCGACACCAGGTCGAAGCTGCCGCCGACGCCGACCTTCGGCGCGCGCCAGGCGAACAGCAGCAGCGAGCCGCCGACCACCGCCACCAGGAAGCCGAGGATGAAGACGCCCCGGGCCGGGTCGGTGGCGAAGGCATGCACCGAGCTGAGCACGCCGGAGCGCACGATGAAGGTGCCCAGCAGCGACAGCGAGAAGGCCAGGATCGCCAGCAGCGCGGTCCACATCTTGAAGCCGCCGCGCTTCTCGGTCACGGCCAGCGAATGGATCAGCGCCGTGCCCACCAGCCAGGGCATGAACGAGGCGTTCTCCACCGGGTCCCAGAACCACCAGCCGCCCCAGCCCAGCTCGTAGTAGGCCCAGAAGCTGCCGAGCGCGATGCCCATCGTCAGGAAGCACCAGGCCACCGTCGTCCAGGGCCGCGACCAGCGCGCCCAGGCGGCGTCGAGCCGGCCCGACATCAGCGCCGCGATGGCGAACGCGAAGGCGACGACGAAGCCCACGTAGCCCATGTAGAGCATCGGCGGGTGGATGATCATCCCGGCGTCCTGCAGCAGCGGGTTCAGGTCGCGGCCGTCGGGTGCCGCCGGCAGCAGCCGCTCGAAGGGGTTGGAGGTGAGCAGCGTGAACAGCAGGAAGCCGCAGCTCACCAGGCCCATCACGCCGAGCACGCGCGCCTGCGTGCGATCGTCCAGCGGCCGCGAGAACATCGTCACCGCGCAGGTCCAGCCGGCGAGGATCAGCGACCACAGCAGGATCGAGCCTTCATGGTTGCCCCACACGGCGGTGAACTTGTAGACCGCGGGCAGCATGCTGTTGGAATGGTTGGCCGCCAGCGCCACGGAGAAGTCGTCGGTCATGAATGCCCAGGTCAGGCAGGCGTAGGACACCAGCATGAACAGGAACTGCGCTCGCGCCGACGGCCGTGCCAGCGCGATCCACGCGGCATTGCCGTTGGCCGCGCCGATCAGCGGCAGCACGCTCTGGCTGACCGCCATGGTCAGCGCCAGGATCAGCGCGAAGTGGCCGATCTCCGGGATCATGGCTTCACCTGCGCGGTCATGCCCTTGGGCATCTGGCCGTGGCGCGCCTTCTCCAGCGCCTCGGCCGCCTCGGGTGGCATGTAGTTCTCGTCGTGCTTGGCCAGCACCTGGTCGGCGCGGAACACGCCGTCGGCGCCGAGCTTGCCCTGCGCGACCACGCCCTTGCCCTCCTTGAACAGGTCCGGCAGCAGGCCGGTGTAGGACACCGGCACGCGCTGCGCCATGTCGGTGACGACGAACTGCACCGTCAGGCTCTGGCCGTCGCGCTTGATGCTGCCCTCTTCGACCAGCCCGCCGATGCGGAAGGCGCGGTCCCGCGGCGCCTCGTTGGCCGCGATCTGCGACGGGCTGAAGAAGAACACCAGGTTGCTCTGGAAGGCGTTGAGCACCAGCATCGCCGCCACACCCAGCGTGCCGAGGCCGGCAACGATGGCCAGCGCGCGTCGTGTCCTTGGTTTCATGAAAGAGGCCTCTCGCTCAGTTCGTTACGCTCGTCGGTGTCGTCCAACGGCAGTTCGCGCAGCGCGCGGCGTCGCTGCACCACGCCGAAGCACTCGACGGCCAGCACCAGCGCGCACATGCCGAACGAGCCCCAGACATAGAGGCCGTAGCCTCCCATGTCGACGAAGGCGCCGACGCTGCCCCAGTTCATGCGCTCTCCAGCGCCTGGCGCGCCCAGCGCGCATGCGGCTCGCGCTCGAGGATGATGACGCGCGTGCGCGCCAGCGCCACGGCGATGCTGTACATCCAGAAGGCCAGCGCCATGACCAGCATGCCGGTGAGCATGGTCATGGCCATGCTCGGCGCCTTGGTCAGGCTGACCGAGGCGCCCTGGTGCAGCGTGTTCCACCACTTCACCGAGAAATAGATGATCGGCACGTTGACCACGCCTACCAGCGCCAGCAGGGCCGCCGCGCGGTCGGCGCGGCGCTCGTCGTCGATCGCGGCATGCAGGGACATGAAGCCTATGTACAGAAAAAGCAGGATGAGTTCCGAAGTCAGCCGCGCATCCCACACCCACCAGGTGCCCCAGGTGGGTTTTCCCCAGAGCGCGCCGGTCCACAGCGCGAGGAATGTCATCCAGGCGCCGGTGGGCGCCAGCGCCAGCGCCAGCATCGACGCCAGCCGGGTGTTGAAGACCAGCCCGATCGCCGCCCAGAAGGCCAGCGCCAGGTAGATGATCATCGACATCCAGGCCGCCGGCACGTGCACGAAGATGATGCGGTAGGCCTCGCCCTGCTGGTGGTCGGTGGGGGCCACGAAGAAGCCGATGTACAGCCCGACCGCGCCCAGCAGCAGCGCCAGGCCGGCGAACCATGGCACGGCCCGCCCGGCCAGCGGATAGAAGTTCTGCGGTGCGGCGTAGCGGGTCCAGGACATGAGCCCGATATTGTGCCCTGCCGTCCAGGCGCCAGATCCGCGCCAGATCAAAGCCCGGGGGCGGTCGCGGGCCGATTCACTCCAGCGAGATGCGCAACGCCGCCGCCGCCGCCAGCGGCGCCAGGAACAGCGCCGGCAGCAGCATCGCGCCGAGCAGCGAGAAATGCGCCGTCACGCCCAGCCCGGCCTGGGTGGCCTCGACCGCGCCGGCGCCGAAGATCAGCACCGGCGTGGCCAGCGGCAGCACCAGCAAGGACAGCAGCACGCCCGCGCCGCGCAGGCCGACGGTGAGCGCGGCGCCGATGGCGCCGATCAGGCTGAGCAGCGGCGTGCCCAGCAGCAGCGACAGCAGCAGCACGACGGCCGCGTCGGTGCCCAGGTCGAACTGCAGCGCCAGCAGCGGGCTCACCAGCACCAGCAGCAGCCCCGAGGACAGCCAGTGCGCCGCCGTCTTGGCCAGCACCAGCAGCGACAGCGGCACCGGCGACAGCAGCATCTGCTCGAGCGTGCCGTCGGCATGGTCGTCGGCGAACAGCCGCCCCATGGCCAGCATCGACGCCAGCAATGCCGCCACCCAGACCACGCCCGGCCCGATGCGGCGCAGCATCTCGAACTGCGGCCCCACGCCCAGCGGGAACAGGCTGACGACGATGACGAAGAAGACCAGCGCGCTGCCGGTGTCGGCACGGCGGCGCAGCGCGACGCGCAGGTCGCGCAGCAGCACGGCGCGCAGCGCGCCGGGAATGCCCACCGCCGGCGCCGGCGTCACAGCGTCAGCTCCTGCTGCACCACCGTCGCCGCCAGCGCCACCGGCTGGTGGCTGGTCAGCACCGCCAGCCCGCCGCGCTGCAGGTGGCCCTCGATCAGGCCCAGCAGCCAGCCATTGGCGGCGGTGTCCAGCGCGTTGAAGGGCTCGTCCAGGATCCACAGCCGCGCCTGGCCCAGCGGCAGCCGCGCCAGCGCGGCGCGCCGGCGCTGGCCTTGCGACAGCGTGCGCGCCGGCACGTGCTCGCGGCCGCGCAGCCCGGCGTCGGCTAGCGCACGCAGCGCCGCGGCTTCGTCCGGCGCGACGCCGCCCAGGCGCAGTGCCACCTGAAGGTTCTCCAGCGGCGACAGGTCGTCCTTCAGCGCCGCCGCATGGCCCAGGTAGATCAGCTGGCGGTGGAACTCCTCGCGCACGCGCTGCAGCGGCTGCCCCTGCCACAGCACCTGGCCCTGCGCCGGCGCGAGCAGGCCGCACAGCATGCGCAGCAGGCTGGTCTTGCCGGCGCCGTTCGGGCCGATCACGCGCAGCAGCTGCCCGGGCGGCAGCCGCAGGTTCAGCTCGCGGAACAGCCGGCGCCGGCCGCGCACGCAGGCCAGGTCGCGCAACTCCAGGCCGTCGCTCATGCCCGGGCGGCGCGCGGGGCGCGGTGGCGGATCGTTGCGGAAGGCAAGGGCATCGGGCGGGCTGCGGTGGAACCTGCAATTGTCGATGCAATCGCAGGGTTCGCCCGTCGGGCCAGAATGCATGCAAGGCGCGCCGGCGGCGGCGCAGCCATCGAGAAGGAGCAAGCACGCATGACAGGCAGGCTGATCGCGCTGACCCTGGCCCTGGCGCTGGCCGGCTGCACCAGCTACCGCCCGCAGGACCTGCGCAGCGGCATGGGCGAGACCGAGGTGACGCAGACGCTCGGCCTGAAACTCACCGGCCGCTACCCCGGCCCGCAGGGCCAGACGCGGCTGGAGTACGCCACCGGCCCCTACGGCCGCGTCACCTGGATGGTCGACCTGGACGCCCAGGGCCGCAGCGTCGAATGGGCGCAGGTGATGGACGAGACCACCTTCAGGTACGTGCAGGCGCATTTCCAGGGCAAGGACCAGCAGTGGCTGCAGTACACGCTGGGCCGGCCGGCCGAGGTCTTCGCGCTGGGCTGGCTGGGCGGCAGCGTCTGGAACTACCGCTACCCGACCACCGAATGCCTGTGGTTCCAGGTGACCTTGAACAAGGACGGCACGCTGCGCGACGGCGGGGGCTTCGGCATCGACCCGCGCTGCGACCCGCCTTCCAACTGGCGCTGAAGGCTTCGACATGGCAGAGATCCGGCTCTACGGCATCCCGAACTGCGACACCGTCAAGCGCGCCCGCGCCTGGCTGGCCGCGCAGGGCGCCGCGCACGATTTCCACGACTTCAAGAAATCCGGCGTGCCGGCACAGGATCTGGCCGGCTGGATGGCGGTGCTGGGCAGCGGGCGGCTGCTGAACCGCGCCGGGACCACCTGGCGCAAGCTGGACGACGCGCAGCGCACCGCAGCCGGCGACGCCGCCGGCGCGGCCGCGCTGATGCGGGCGCAGCCCAGCGTCATCAAGCGGCCGGTGGTGCGCTGGGCCGATGGCAGCCTCAGCGTCGGCTTCGACGCCGACGACTGGACGCGGCGGCTCAGAGGCCGAGGCTGAAGAAGGCGCGCGCCAGCACCTGGCCGTTGACGCGCAGGTCCACCTCGTGGCGTCCGGGGTGGTAGCGGCGGGTGGTCACGGCGCGCAGCGAATGGCGCCTGGCCAGCGTGCGCTGCTCGTGCGCGCCGAGTTCCAGAGTCCAGCCCTTGAAGACCTTCGGCGTGGTGGCGCCGCCGGCCTTGACGTGGTGCACCGCGTAGTCCACCACCAGCGGCTGCGGGCGCGCCGCCCGCGATTGCAGCTGCACCGTCAGCTGCAGCGTGTCGCCCACCACCAGGCGCTTCGGCGCGAGCCGCAGCGTGGCCGTGCCGCGCAGGGCCGCACCCTGGCCCCAGGCCTGCAGCACCTGGGGGTGGCCCTGCTTGATCAGCGTGCGGCTGGCGTGGCGCAGCAGCGCGCGCCGCTCGGGCGACGCGCCGGGCAAGTGCTCGCGCAGCCACTGCAGCAGCAGTTGCGGATGGTCCTTGGCGATGTCATTCAGGTGGTTGGCCACGCTGCGGCGCACGTAGGGGCTGGGGTCGTCCTGCAGCCGGCGCAGCAGCGGCAGCGTCGGCGCGGGGTCGGCCACCAGCGACCGCAGCTGCCGGCCCCAGGGCAGGCGGGGCCGGCTGCCCTCGCTGACCAGCCGGCGCACATGCGCGCTCGGGTCGTCGCACCAGCGTGCCAGCGTGTCGAACGTCAGCTGCGGATGCGTCTCGATGAAGGGGCGGATCGCCCATTCGGCGGTCAGCCGCTGCGTCAGCGCGTGCAGCGCCTGCAGCGCGCGTTGCGGCTGCTGCAGGCCGCGCCGGGCGACGTATTCGCCCAGCGGCCAGACCACCCAGCCGGCCAGGCCCTGCGCGCCGCCGCGCAGCGCGCCCAGGTCCTCGCCGTCGGCCGCCGGGGCGAGGGCGGCCTCGATGACGTCGGCGGCCTGCGCGAAATCCGCCGGCAGCGTCGCTTCCAGCGCCTTGCACAGGTGCAGCGCGCGGGCCTTCAGCTCCAGCCCCTGCAGACCCTCGAGGGCGAGTGCCTGGAAGCGCGCCGCATCGAAGGCCGGCCAGGTGCGCTTCAGGTGCCGGGCGGTGTCGTCGACCGTGCCGGCGCCGATCAGGTTCTTGAAGGGCTCGGCCATCAGCGCAGGCCCACCGGCAGCGTGCGCCAGCCGCGGAAGCGGATGCGGCGGTCGCGCTGCGCGCCGGGCCGCAGGTGCAGGCCGGGGAAGCGCGCGCGCAGACGGCCGAAGGCGATGCGCGCCTCGAGCCGCGCCACGTTCATGCCGGCGCAGGCATGCGCGCCCTGGCCGAAGGCCAGGTGCGGGTTCGGCTTGCGGCCGATGTCCAGCCGGTCGGGCGCGGCGAAATGCGCCGGGTCGCGGTTGGCGCTGCCGATGGCCAGCGTGACGAAGCTGCCGGCCGGCAGATCGACGCCGCCCACGCGCAGCGGCGCGGTGGCCAGGCGGTTGTTCAGCTGCAGCGGGCTCTCGAAGCGCAGCAGCTCCTCGACCGCGGTGCCCAGCAGCGACGCGTCGTCCACCAGCCGCTGCCACTGCTCGCGCTGCGTCAGCAGCGCATGCGCGCCGTTGCCGATGAGGTTGGTGGTGGTCTCGTGCCCGGCGTTGAGCAGGAAGATGCAGTTGTGCAGCAGCTCGGTCTCGCCCAGCCTCTCGCCGCCGCCCTCGCCCTGGATCAGGCGGGTCAGCACGTCGAAGCGCGGATCGCCGGGGCGGCGGCGGCGTTCGGCCACCAGCGTGCGCAGGTAGGCCTTGAAGTCCACGACCGCGGCGTTGCCGCGCGCCAGCACTTCGGCGCCGGGCGTCGGCTCCAGCGCCGACAGGATGGCCAGCGACCAGTCGCGCAGCGGGCCGCGCTCGGCCGCAGGCACACCGAGCAGGTTGCCGATCACGTCCACCGGGATGCAGGCCGCGAAGTGCTCGATCAGGTCCGGCTCGGCCTGGTCTTCGATGCGCTCGAGCAGCGTGTCCACCAGCGTGCGCACGCCGGGCTCCATGCGCGCGATGGCCTGCTGGTTTAGCGCGCCCACCAGCAGCCGGCGCACGCGCGTGTGCAGCGGCGGATCGCTGAACACCAGGCTGCTGGTGTGGTGCTCGTACAACGGCGAGTCGCCGAACTTGGGCGCGAACTCGCGCTTCTTGTCCGAGCTGGCGGCCGGGTCGCGGTACAGCGCCAGCACGTCGTCGTAGCGCGTCAGCAGCCAGCTGCCCGGCCCGAGCGCATGCACCGGGTCGTGCGTGCGCAGCGCGGCATAGGTCGGGTAGGGGTCGTCGACGAAGGCGGCGTCGGCACCGGCCAGCGTGAAGCCCAGGGCGCGCTGGCGCAGGTCGCCGCTCGCGGCATGCATGGCCGTGTTCAGTGGGCGCCGAAGTCGCCGTGGCGTCCGGCGCCGGCGGCGAAACGCGCCGCGCCGGCCAGGGCCTCGGCCTGCACCACCGGGTGGCCGCCGGCGCCCTCCTGGCGCAGGGCCTCGGACAGCGGCAGGTCCCACTGCGCGTAGGCCGAGGCACGGTCGGCGCGCAGGCACTGCTGCGGGAAGGCCGCCAGTCGCTGCGCCAGCGCCAGTGCCGCCGGCAGCGCCTGGCCGTCGTCGACCACCTGCGTCGCCAGGCCGATGGCCAGCGCCTCGTCGGCGCCCACCGGCCGGCCGGTGAGGATCAGGTCCAGCGCCCGGCCCATGCCGACGATGCGCGGCAGGCGCACCGTGCCGCCGTCGATCAGCGGCACGCCCCAGCGGCGACAGAAGACGCCGAAGGTGGCGCCGCGTGCGGCCACGCGCAGGTCGCACATCAGTGCCAGCTCCAGCCCGCCGGCCACCGCATAGCCTTCGACCGCGGCGATCACCGGCTTGGCAAAGGCCATGCGCGTCGGGCCCATCGGGCCGGGCGCGCGGCCGGTGGGCTCGATCGGGTTGCGGCGCTGCGGGTCGCCGAGTGCCTGCAGGTCGGCACCGGCGCAGAAATGTCCGCCGGCGCCGGTGAGCACCGCCACGCGTAGGCTGTCGTCCGCCTCGAAGGCCTCGAAGGCCGCGCGCAGCGCCAGCGCCGTGGGCCCGTCGACGGCATTGCGCCGCTGCGGCCGATGCAGCGTGATGACCCGCACCGGCCCGTGCGCGTCGGTGCGTACGGCGACGTCCGGGTCCATCGCCGGCAGGCGGCCGGCAAGGCCGTCCGTCACTGCTGCGCCGCCTGCTGCTGCAGCGCGCGGCCCATCATCTCGTGCAGCTTGTGGATGGCCTTCAGCGGCCGCACCATCACCTTGAAGCGGTCGATCTGCCCGGCCGCGTTCCAGCGGATCATGTCGATGCCGTTGACGCTGATGCCTTCGACCTCGCACTCGAACTCCAGCACCGCCGAGTCCGGGCCGTACCAGTGGTTCAGGTAGCGGAAGCTCGGGTTGTTCAGCACCTGCATCGCCGCGTGCAGGTAGGCCAGGGTGACCGGCCGGCCCACCTGCGGCGTGTGCACCACCGGCGAGATGAAGACCACGTCCTCGGCCAGCAGGGCCTTCAGCGCGGCCATGTCGCGAGATTGCACCAGCTGGTGCCAACGTTCGATGGGTGCGGGCATCACGGCGGTTGTCTCCGGGGGCGTGTCCGGCCCATCGTAGCATCGGGCCCCCGCGCCCGACGCGCGCCGGCAGGAGCCCCGATGACCAGCGACGCCATCGTCGAGAAGCTGAACGCCCACCGGCCGGCGGTGATCCGCACGCTCAAGGGCCGGGTGTCGGCCTACGCGCCGGAGCGCCACGAGCTGCGCATGGAATTCGACATCGGCCCGGAGTTCTGCCACACGGTGGACATCGTGCAGGGCGGCTTCATCACCGCGATGCTCGACGCGTCGATGGCCCACGCGGTGCTGGCGGCCGAGCCCGCCAAGGTGCGCG
>Ga0105096_10000179_pt1 | contig 18326 bp, 22 predicted proteins | sample PPLLak3cmMay2015_FD_87036 | JGI IMG/M metagenome (GOLD analysis project Ga0105096, IMG submission 87036) | Freshwater sediment microbial communities from Prairie Pothole Lake near Jamestown, North Dakota, USA - PPLs Lake P7 Core (1) Depth... | ecosystem: Environmental > Aquatic > Freshwater >... | reverse complement strand
TGACCACCTGGAACTCGTAGGTCGCCCCGGTTTGCGGACCGGGCTCGGTGATTGTCGCGGCGTGAGACGGGGCGGCGCCGGCCAGCCACAGTCCCACAGCGGCACCGGCAAGTACTACCGTGCGTCTTGTCATAGATCCTCCTTAGAGAAATATGTTGCGAGGAATAATTCCTCGTGGGCGTAGGAGTAGCAGACCGCCTCACGGATGGCTACAGAACCATGCCGATGGCTGCAACAAATGTGATGGAAAGATGTGTCCGTGAGCCGCACGAGAAAGGCGAGATGGGCTTGACCAAAGAACACGGGCTGAACGAAGGGATCAGTGATGATCTTCCGATCAGCCCATTGCATGGTTCGGCACTTCCTTTGAGCGTGTGCGTCGAAGGAATGGATAGAGGCTAGAGTTTCACGCCGTTGGTCGTGCCGAGGGCCCCGAACGTATTTTCCCAACGGCCGATGAAGGACTTCTTGTTGCGGTGCAATTGCAGATGAAAGGTGGAGACGAACGGGCGGCCGAACGGACGGAAGTCCATGGTCAGCTCAGCGGAACAGTCTTCCTTGACCGCCGCCTCGCCCTCGAACTGGAGGCCGGTGAGCGGGTTGCCTTGGTCGTCCGTCAACGAGAAATCGCACGAGCCCTTGACCTTCCCGTTCTCGATCGAAAACTTGCACATCCCGGTATGGGGATTCTTGAGCACTTCCACCTGATAGGACACCCACTGGCCTCTGAGATCCCGTTTCTGGCAGCGGCCTTCCTCTTCGAAGAAAGCCTGCGCCTGGCTGCACAGGATGAGCGAAATCGCAGTGATTGAAAACAGCATCTTTCTCATGACAGTACCTCGTTGGTGAAAAGTGTATCCCGGAGGATCGTTGCTTGCGCCGACATGTGTAACAGAACCGGTTTCGGCCTGACTGCCGATCGATGCCGATTCGTGCAACAGATGAGATGGAAATATTTCTGCGCGAGGTGATATTCATTGAATGTGATGACGGGGCTCTATTACAAGACATGCTCGTGCCTATTCATGAGGGTTACAGCATTACGAGAGGGGACGCGAGGGGATTATGACGAGCACGCAGGTATCAATCGGTCTGGTCATGCTGGTGGCATTGTCCACGTCCATCACCTATGCGCTATCCGGTGATGGGACGATTCCTCGCGTGCTCAACCCGCCGCTGACAAGTGACCTGACGAACTTGCCGGGCGATCTGCGCGCCGTGGCGGTGCCGGGACCGGACCCGGCGGATCTGTCCCGGTATGTGAAAGACAAGCAGGCGGCGATCGCATTGGGCAAGGCCTTGTTCTGGGACATGCAGGTGGGGAGCGACGGGATGACGGCCTGCGCGACCTGCCACTTTCGCGCCGGCGCGGACCCGCGCTCCAAGAACCAGCTCTCGCCCGGCCTCAAGCGGATGCCGAATCCCGACCTGACCTTCAAACAGGGCGGACCGAATCACCAGCTCACAGGGGAGGAGTTTCCGCTCACCCGGCTGGCGGTTGCCGGGCAGCGCGGCGCGCTCGATCCGTTGACCGACAGCAATGATGTCGTCAGCTCGCAAGGCGTTCCGTATCTCGATCAGGGCCCGGACCCGCTGGGCTTCCAGCTGGGCCGGCTCAAGACCCGCCGGGTCGAACCGCGCAACACGCCATCCGTGATCAACGCCGTGTTCAACCATCGGCAGTTCTGGGATGGCCGCGCCGAGAACGTCTTCAACGGCGTGAATCACCTCGGGGACCGGGATCCCGACGCGCGCGTACTGGCATCGGTGGGTGGCCGTCTCGTTGAAGAGCGGGTGGCCCTGGCGAATTCGAGCCTCGCCTCGCAGGCGCTGGGCCCTATCGTCAACGAGCTGGAAATGGCCGCTCCGGGCCGCACCGCTCAAGACCTCGCGCGCGATCTGCGCAAAGGGAAAAACAGCCGCCGCCTCGGCCAGCGTGTCCACGGTTCACGTCCGCTGCAACTCCAGCTCGTCGATCCGTCCGACAGCGTGCTGGGCCCCTTGAGCCGGTACCCTGAGAAGGGACTCCGGGCGAAGTCGTACGACGAGATGGTGCGGGCGGCCTTTCAGGACACCTACTGGCAGAGCGCGCAGCTCGTCCGGGTGGCGGACGACGGCACGGTCTCGATCGTCGATCGTCCCGACAAGGACCGGACCACCGAGGAGTACAGGCTGCTCGAATATAATTTCGCGCTGTTTTTCGGCCTCGCGGTGCAGCTCTACGAATCCACCCTGGTGTCCGACGACACCCCGTGGGATCGTTTCCGCCGCGACCACCCGGCCGCTACCGATCCCGCGCTCAACCCCTGGACCAACACCAACCCCGGCCATATCAGCCGGTTCGCGCTTTTCGGCGCCCACCTGTTCAATGACCGGACCCGCGGTCCGAACAACCTGCGTTGCAGCAACTGCCACGAGAGCGCCGAGCTGACCGATGCCTCGGTCCGCCGGATTACGCTGGCGGCCAACGGCCCGGTGCGCAACCGCGACGGGAATATCATCGACAAGGGCTTCAGCAACATCGGGCTGCGGCCCACGGAAGATGATATGGGCGTGGGGGGGCGCGACGCCTTTGGCCCGCTGTCGCACAGCAAGCGCCAGTTCCCGGACGGGCCGCCGGACTGGTTCGATGGCGCGACGGTGAGCAAAGGTTACGGTATCGAAGGCGCGTTTAAGATTCCTTCACTGCGCAATGTGGCGCTGACTGCGCCCTATTTTCATAATGGCGAGACCCCCTCGCTGCGTGAGGCCGTGATGCTGTACAGCCGGGGCGGCAATGTGGCCCCCATCACGCAAATAGACGGCACGCCGATTGAGCCGCTTGGCATCGCGAATATGTCGCCCGACGAGGTCGATGCGGTCGTGGCCTGGCTGGAGTCGCTGACCGACGAGCGGGTGCGCATCGCCAGCGCCCCGTTCGACCACCCGCAACTGTTCGTGCCCAACGGTCACCGCGTGAACGAGCGCAGAGGCGAACGGGGCCGGCACGGCTTCGCCGAGGACGACATGGTGGAAATCCCGATGACGGGCGCTGCCGGTGGCCCTCCGCTGCCCGGCTTCCTGGAGGGGATCTTCGGGCCCCGCTGACCACGCAAGCGGCCGGCTGGTGGTGTCCCCCTCCAATTCGCGCGCGCACGCGCTGCTGTCCGTGATGCGCGGGTGAAGACCCGATCGCGGCGAAGGAGAAGAAGGAGTCAGCAGAGGTACCCTGAAGGAGAAACAGCAATCAGTCGCTGCTGGAACCTCGTTTGCTTTCCAATAATCCCCAATCAAACAGGTTGAACTTACTGCCAGCCGTGAACGGCGTAACCGCGAGCTGTCAAACAGTGTTCGATCGCCTGGCGATAGGCTTCGCGCGATGGCCAGGCTGGATGAGGAACCTCAACTGTCCCGAGTACGACCCCGTTCGCCGTCGTGCCGAGTGGGGGAAGCCACCGTGGCTGGATGCTGACCGGCGCAGCCTCGCGCACCTCGGTTTGGCACGCGCGAAGATCTCCAGAGGCGACAGCGGCATCGAACGCGACAGCGCTGCCGTTTCGTTCAACCACTGGGTGCGGGATCTGGCGAGTGGAGGAACAGGCGGCGAGCGAGCCGAGCAGGGCGATTCCTAAGAGACCGTGAATCCGTATGCGCATGAGTACCTCGCGGGCAACAGATACATCTTACCCCCTCGCGCTCGTAGCGAACAGCGGCGTATGCCGGTTCACAGGCTGTCCGGCGGTCTAGCGCACCAACAGGTCGAAGGCGATCCGTTCAAGAAAATGCTTTCGGTAGGTTTCAGACTTGCGGACCTGGCGGCTTTCAAGCGGGTTGTAGTCGTCGGTGAGGACGAAGCCGCTCCCTTCGGCAAACCGGTGCTCGTGATCCAGCAACCATTGCAGGCGGTGATCGCCGGTCCCGGGATCGATGGCCAGCGGTTCGAGTGAGGCGAGGAAAATGAAATCGGTAAACTCGTTCTTGTCGGTGACGAACGTGCGCACCTGCGGGAAGACTTCTCGCAGTGTCCGATGCAGCGCCTCGACGGCATCCGATCCATCGCCCTGTGTAAATCCCACGTAGTTGAGGACCAGGATCCCGCGGTCGTTCAACAGGGCGCGCACCTCGTTCAGCATTTCCCGGCTGAGCAGATGCGTCGGCTCGGAGCCGCCGGTGAAGCAGTCGTGGATGATGAGGTCGTAGCGAGTAGAGAGATTCTTGATCTCATAGCGGGCGTCGCCGACAAGAAACAGGCCGGTCGGTTCGAAGTGAAACCATTGCCGCGCGGCTGCGGCGACGGCCGGATCGATTTCGATGGTGTCGGTCACGACACCTTGAGCTTTCAGATCCCGCGCGACGTGTCCGCCGCCCAGACCGATGAGCAGGGCGCGCGCGGCTTGCGGGTGAAGGGTCGGCAGGAGGCCCAGGATTTCCTGATAGCCCAGCAGGCTGCGATCTTCCTTGAGATGGACAGCACTGATCACCGATGCGTCGGAGAGCATCAGTCGGAATCCCCGCCGATCATCGTCCACCACGCGCACCCACCCGTAGAGGCTCTCGGCTTCGGATTGCACGGTGAAGCCCTTCGTCGATTCCCGGGAGCCGGCAAGCCCGGTCGTGGCCAGGATGCCGATAGCCCCGCATGCTCCGAGGACCGCCACAACAGATCGGGCATGTGGTCGTGCCGACGATTCATGCCAGGCGACCGGGACGGCGAGGATGCCGAGCAGGAGGCTGAGTGAGAAGATGATGGTCTTGGTTCCGAACATCGGCAACAGGAAGAATCCCAGCAGCAACGTTCCCGCCACACTGCCGACCGTGCTGATGGCGTAGACAGACCCGGCGGCTGTGCCCACGCCGCTCAAGTCGCGGGTCGCGCGTTTGATCACATAGGGGCCGACCATTGCGAGAGCTGTCAGCGGCAGTGTGAACAAGAAGAGCGCGCTCGTGAAGGCGCCGGCACGCAGGCCGAGGGAGTCGGTGGCGCGGAGAATCGGTCCGGTCAGAATAGGGATGATGACGGTCGTCAGCGCGGCGGCCAGAATGATGTGTGCCAATCGCACAGCCGGATACCGATCCGCAAGCCTGCCACCGAGGAAGTAGCCCAAGGCCAAAGCGATCAAGGTCACGGCGATCAACGACGACCAGACGTACAGGCTGACTCCGTAAAAGGGGCCGATAATTCTCGTGCCGAGCAACTCCAGAATCATCACAGCCGCGCCGGTGAACGTGACGGTGAGGTACAGAATCACCTGGCTGTGGCGAGCCGATGCAGGCGCGGCCTGTTTGATAGTCTGACTCATGGCGTGTTCCCCGTGTGCTCCAGATCCAAAATGAAGAGGGGAGCTGACGGAGTCAAGTCCGCCAGCTCCCCTCTTCGAACACAAACAGATCCAGGCTAGACAGCCGAGCGGCGTCGCGCCAGGGCGATGACGCTGGCCAACCCGCTGCCGAAGAGCCAGGCCGCCGCAGGCAAGGGCACGGGATTGACGTTGAATGCGATGTTAAACGTCCGCGCGAGCCGGGCATTGTTGTAAGCCGTCAACTCAGGACGCGCGGTCGTGTAATCGCCACCTGTCGCTTCGGCTGCCGCGAGCAGGGTGGCCAGGTCAGCGGCATTGGCGCCGCCGACTACCAGGCTATAGATGCCGGGGCCGAGGTCGTAATGGCCGGTTATGGTGTTGCCGGTGCCGTTGGAGCCGGAGAGGCCCGTGTACGTCAACGTAAACGCTGTCGGCGGTCTGGCGGCATTATTGGCCGTAGCGGCAGACCCGTCATTCGCCATGGTGAAATTCGCGTTGGAGCGGTACTGCCCCCAATGCTGGGTGGTCAACGTTCCGCCATTGGCGGTAATTGCGCTGTTCGCACTGGCGAACGGCGACCAGCTGGCAAAGCCGGTCTGGGCTCCGATGTAGGAGGCGGGGTTCAGCGCGCCGTCGTGTACGGAATTGATGGCGACGCCTTGGAAAATCGAATAGCCGGGATTCAGGACGCCGTTGCCGTTGGTGTTCGTGCCGGTAATCGTAAAGTCGATCGTCGAAGCTTGAGCCAGATTGAAGTAGAGGAACCGGTTGTCGTGGCTGTTGCCCCAGGTGTTGGCGTCCTGACCGGCCAGCCATCCGGCGTTGCTGGACACTGTTCGACCAGGCGTAGCGTTCACAATCCCGGTCCCGTATTGCGGCACATCGCCAGGAAGAAGGGGGCGGACGGGATCAATCAGCGAGGAGTCCGAAAACAGAGAATTCCCATAGTTCACATGGGCAGAGGCCTGCCCTGCCGAGAGAAACAGGCCGACAGCGCCGAGTAACGCGGCTGTTGGCCGAAGGATCCAACGATTCATAATACCCTCCATTCGATAAAGTTGTGACAGTCCAAAATCTGAAACGATATGCTGGTATATCTCGGGATCAACGAATTCCTCTACAGGTGGTTACCCTTCTCTGCACTATCTGCAACGGGAACTGCCGGGCAGCCTCACAAACCTAAGTCTCCATCCATGCATGCATGATCGTGCAGAGGGTGCCCGATACTCGTGAAATCTATACGCGCAAAGGGCGACAGCGTCTACATGCAGTTGCTCATGTTGCAACATATGCAACAGTTTCGCTCAAGGAGGCATGGCCAACGACGGAGGGCAGGTTTGGCGCCGGAGATTGTCATGAATCGGGGGCATAAACGTGCCGTGAGAGAGATTATTTCTCAGGCTGGGAGGCAGTTTTCGTCACATTTGTAGCAACTGGTGCAGGGCGAGGTAGCAGGTCTTGAGGCGGCTCTGATAAGACTGATGCCATGATGATGAGAGAATCAGGATGAATCGATCGAATGAGGCTCGGGAACCGGTATCAATTTCTTAACTAAGAGGGTGCGAGAGGAAGGTGGCCGGTCAGCCTGCACAGAACGGCTCGGTTCACGGTAAACGCGTGAACTCGACAAGCATGCAAACCTATTGTCGGTTTTCGGTCTAATGAAAGGGTTTACGTATGAAAACGAACATGCGATTGAAGAAAGTAGTGGCCTGCCTGGTTGCCGCGGGCGCGCTCGCCTTGAGCGCCAATGCACAGGCTATCACGATTGATGCGGGGGTCTTTGCCGTAGGGAACGGAGATGCCGCCAATCCGATCGTGGTCAATGTTTCGGATCCGGGCGCTTCTGGAGGGAGTGGATTCTTCCTGGATACCATTAATTTCGATTTGGGTGCCTTTACCCATTTCAATATGACCTCCAACGCTGCCGGTCTTACGCAATACTTTGGAGCTTCGATCTTTGAGAACATTAACGATGCAGAAGTTGTGGGGGCGAGTGACACCCATTTTTCAGTGTTCTTGACCAATCTCAATCAGGATCGCGATTATCACCTCCATCCCTCTGGAATTGCTCCCGCAGGCGTCGGTTATAGCCTCACGATGTGGGGATCGACCGCGCCGGTACCGGTTCCTGCCGCCGCATGGCTTTTCGGGACCGGTCTGGCTGCCATGGTGGGTCTCGCCCGCCGCAAGATGAGCCCGATGGCTTGAGCTTGATGAGGTATCGGCCCTGAAGCACGGCTTGCGGTTCTTCAGGGCCTTCCGGACGTGATGTGATGGGAAGTAGACGGTTGGATCGGGACGGGACTGGAGACGTGAAATTGATGAGGACCACTTTCGATAGAGCGGTCAAGGTGAGCGCAATGGCGCTCCTGATGGCCTCGGTGCTCTGGTGTATGCCGGGCGGAGTCCAGGCCGCGACTGTGACGCAGCTCGATATCACCGGCGGATCGATCAGTTTGAACTTTGGAAATTTGGGGAATCTCGCGGGCTCGTTCACGGAGAATGGGCAGCTCCTCATGAACCAATTTCAGCCGGCGCCGACGGTGTTGGATCCCATCACGATTTCCCATCTGACGTTTTCCCTTTTCACCGGCAGCGGAGGGACGCTCAATCTTTCCGCCCCGACCGCGCAGACCTCGGGCGCAAGCATGACGGCGAATTTTCAATCGCTTTTCGCCGGCATCACCAGCGCCGGCTGTGGCGTGTTTCTGACGAGTCCCCCGAGTCCGGTGGCGACATCTTTAAACGTCGGCGGAATTGCGACCGGATCGTTCAATGAGGTCACGAATGCTTTCGATGTGTCGTGGACGCGTTCGTTAACAGGGGTTCCGTATCTGACGTCCGGAACGTTCTCGCTTCAAGGAACCGCCCAATTAGCTGCTGTTCCTGTACCAGCGGCGGTCTATTTATTTGGGACCGGGCTTGCAGGTGTGGCCGCGATGGCCCGCCGGCGAAACAATACCGGTTGTTGAGGAAGGGGCCTGTCATGAAGGGATCGGTACGGCAGAACAATACGGACTCAGAAGCACGTCGGGCGTGTATACCGGGATTGGCAATGTTTTTTCTCATGGCGGTTCTGCTCGTCGAGCTCTATGCGCCGACCGGGCGCGCCGGTGCCGCGATGCTTTTGTCGTCCGGCGGTCCCGATCAGACACCGACGGCATGGTCCGTGACCTCGTTGTTCAGCGGAGAGGGAATCTTGAACCGCGAGCCCGTTGCCGGAATGAACGGGATTGCGGACATTCTGGAACGTGTGCTCATCGGGCATTCCTTGCACCGCTTCGAGGCGCCAGCGTTGGATGTCAATAATGATGTGTCGCACGCTCCGTCGGCCTCTGACCCAATGCCAGTCCATGGAACGGGCCCGCTGACCCCTATGGCCCCGGCTCCTTCGTCAGCGAACTTGTTTTTGCTGGGATTGACCGGAGTGATGGGAGTGTTGCTCCGTAAGCAGCCGCTCCTCAAGCAGAATATGGGCACATCGACTTCGCTGTGCGATCCGGTCCCTGTGTATCAGTCGGTCCTTGTACAAGTGATTTCTCCGGACGATCGAATTCCCGGCCTTCTGAGCGGGCACATGTCTCCAAGGGGCTACGATGTCAACAGCGTTTCGTCAGCCGATGATCTCTTGTCCGGTGAGCTGTGCCGGGTGCCTGCTCTCATCCTGGCCGACCAGCGGGTGTCGGACTGGGACATGCTCAGAACCGATCCCCGCTTGAAGCACGTTCCGATTCTGGTGGTCGTGCCGGCCGGATCCGCCTATACGGAATCCGATGCGCTGGCGGATCTGGAACGGGGAGCGGACGGAGTGCATCTGTGTGCAGATGGAAAGCGGTTGCTGGCGGCGCGGATCGGTGCGTTCCTGCGTCGATCGGGCGCGCAGCGCTCGCAGCGAGTGGTCTGCCATGTCGGTGGCGTCGAGTTGGACGCCGACCTGCGAGAAGTAAAAATAGGGGGTGAACGGATTCAACTGTCGGCCAAGCCCTTTGCGCTTCTTGAGACATTCATGCGTGCGCCCTCTAAGCTGTTCAGCCGGCGGGAATTGATCGCGCTTCTCTGGGGGCCTGATTTTGCGATCGGGGACCATACCTTGGATGTACACATTCATGCGCTTCGGCAGCAACTGGATCATGATCCGCATCGCCGATGCAGGCTGGTTACCATTAAGGGTGTGGGATTCAAGCTGAAGGTGGCAACGCCGGACCTGGCGCCGGCTGCTTCGATCGCCTGGTCTGTTGAGAAACCTGCTGTTGCAACCTCCGTATCGGGGGCGCCGGCTGCTGGCTGGGTACCCCGGAGGAAGCAATCGGCGGTGAGGGTGTCGCGCATCCAGAAGGTCTGCGTCAAGCGGTTTCCGCTTCGTGCCAAGAGGGGAGCCACCCTTCGGGAGACCCCTATGCGCCGCCTGCGAGGCGTCGCGGCGATCGGGTAACTTCAGGATCTGCTCGCATCTTCTCCCTCCGCCTGGACTGTGTCCCCTGCGATTCCTGCTCTGCTGGTCTGGGCGGCGATCTTGGCCTCTACCCAGATGAAGCCTCTCATCAAAGAAGAGATCTTTTACTGGGACATTACCCCTGCCCAGCCTTCAGCGGACGTTTCACACATCGAGACGCCGCAGTCTACAGTAGCCGTTCGACCATCGAAGCCGACTGCGGTTTGGACCGTTCAGACCGTGCGTCTGTAGAACCGACCTCCGATATGGTCATGCCCCGTGGGGCGACTCAATACAGTCCGAGGTCGTCCATCCTACAATTGCACTGCCTAACCGGAGCTTCAATCGGAAATTGTTCAGGCGAAAGTCACGCCGGTCGAACCGCAAGAAATTAAGAAAGAAGAGATCAAAAATGATGAGATTAATCCGCTCCAGTCCAGGCGCTAACTCACCATGTCAATGCGCCGATAGTTGCCAGCACGATCTCCGTTCGCTCGGCGACGAAGGGCGGACAATGCCTGCCTGGCTGAATCGCTCGGCCAGCGTATTAATGAACTGACGCGTTATCCCGGCTCGGCTCGCTTGAACGGCTCGGAAGGGAAAGTGGTGTTGCGGGTCGTCCTCCGTGCCGATGGCCATTTGGCCGATGTGACGGTGCCCCGCAGCTCCGGTCATGAGGTGCTCGATCGCGCGGCGATGGAGACGATTCGGCTGGCCTGTCCCATCCATATGAAACAGGCGTTGAGTGCAGCGGAGGTGGCGGTGTACGTGCCGATTGTCTACAGTCTGGCTGGATAAAAGGCAGCGCGTACTTGCGGCTGGAAAGCTGGCCTGGCATCGGGTATTCAAGTCGGCAATGAATCTGTAGCATCAGTGAGCAGTTGTCGGTAGACAGTTTCATTGGATCGGCGTACATGATTGGAGTTAAAGGGTAGAAAGATATGGGCGGTCGTTCACTCAGAACAGTCGGAAGCGTTGTCGCCGGAATCACGGCGGTGGTGTACTTCGGATTGGTCTGTCTGGCCGCCACATGCTCGCTTGCCTTGCCCGTGTCTGCCCATGCCGGCGGCCATGAGTCACATCACAGTCACGAAACCGCGCACTCCTCTCTCTGCGCCTGGGCCTGCCAGGCCACTCCGGAGGCTGGGTTAGTGGCGTCGGCTCCCGCCGACGTGTTCGAGTTGGTGGTGTTTGCTTCAGTCGGTTTTCCCGTTCAACCGGTTTCGGTTTCTTCGGTGTCACTCCTCTGCTCTCGTGCTCCTCCCGTGCTCCCGCTCGGATAATTCAGGCGGGACGCGTTCTTCGATTCTCAGCTTCAACGCGATGGGGCTATCAGACTCCAAGGGGGGTCGGTCTATGCCTTGCCGAACGCCTTCCACCTGAGTCATCCGGGGAAATCCCGTGTGTCTCAATGAATTGGTGTGGTCCGGGTATGGCGGCCTCCTTGCCCGGACCCACTGGGGCGCAGACTCTCTTCCACGAGTCTCCGCTCCGGCCTTTAGTCAGGATGCTGGTGGAGATGTGATGAGTGACGAGTGATGGGTGATGCGCGCGCAGGCCTTCATCAATGAGGAGAGAGATCTATGAGACTCAGTCATGTGGGAGTCGGACTCGCGATGTGGCTTAGTGTTTGTGTGCCGGTTCAGGCGGGTGATGCACCGCAATCGTCAACTGTCTCGGAGCAGAAAGATGCCGCTGTCAGCCAGGTCATTGTCCAAATCGGCGGGCGCTTCTGCGAGTACCATCGCGAGGAGGTTGAAGGGGCGTTGCGGCGCTTCCCGACGGTGCAAGCGGTTGAGTTCTTGAATGATCACGGCACCGTGTTAGTGCGCTATCAGCCCGACGGAGTGCCGCCGGTGCAACTGGCGGCGTCGGTCGAGCAGGCGCTGGCGTCAGGGATCGGCTGCAAGGCCTGGGTGGATCGCGGCGGATCGCCGCAAGCGAAATCATAGGAGGCTGAAGATGAAGAAGTGCGGACTCATGCTGGTGGCGGTGCTGTTCTTGTGCGGATGTAGCGAAATGGGGACGGCTCCGACGGCGAAGGCGCCGGCGAAGCCGAAAGACGGCGAATTGGCGTATCCCGCGGACTATAAGAGCTGGCCGAAATTTCTCTCTGAGGTTCAGCGACCGGATGCGAAACAGATTCGCGAGCTCTTTGTGAATCAGACCGGCGCGCGAACGAACCAGGGCCAGCAGTTTCCCAACGGGACCGTCATGGTCATGGAGTTGCATAAGGCCAGGATGAACGGGGACGTGCCGGAGACCGGCGCAGACGGCAGGCTCATCAGGGGTGATCTCGCAAAAGTGTTTGTCATGGCCAAAGGCGACGGTTGGGGGCAGGACGTGCCCGATAATCTGAAGAACGGGAACTGGGTTTTTTCCGCCTTCGGTCCTGACGGTAAAGCGTTGGCCGAAGATTTCACGAAGTGCCGTGCCTGCCATGCGCCGCTGGCGGCCAAAGACTTCGTGCATCGCTATGACGAGTATTTCGACAAGCGGATGGCGCGCTAGCTGGGCGATGGTGTGGGATGGGATGTTGTGAGACCTGTGGTTGGGTTGACCTCCTGATGCAGGTCTCACCAGGGGGAGCGCGGGTTGGGCGCTCCCCCGCCATCGCATAGGGGTGAAAGGAGTCTGTCGTGGGACCGCCGTTACTTCGAGTGCAAGAGGCCGCGCAGTTGCTGAAGGTCAGCAAGTGGACGATTTATCGATGGGTCGAAGAAGGTCGTCTGGGAGCAACGAAGATCGGCCAGGGGAGTCTGCGGATCTTCCGTTCGTCGCTGAGTGGATTGATCGATGGCCATCGCATCGAACCGTCGGCCGGAGGATCGGCATCGCAGAGCAAGACGGGGCGGCCGAGGAAAGCGGCGATGAAGCGTAAGCAATAGTGAGCGATGATCGAGAAACGGGTCTGGTAGTTGTGCACCCTTCTTCCAGACCTGCCCGGGGACTCGGAGGTGGCCTCCCTCCGAGTCCCCGGCCCTTCGGGGTGTAGCGAGGTGATCTATGGCGGTCATACTGTCTGTACTCCCGGTAGTCTCTGAGCCTGTTACGACAAAGGAGGAGCAGATCTCCGATGCCTGGTTGCATGTGGTGGTCGTGCGACTTTTGGCGGTGTCGTTGACGATGACGCGCCGCCGGCCACGCCGGTCCGACGGCATGGTCAAGGGATTGCCTAAGGGATATCGTGCCTGGCCGGTGTTGGATTCTTGCACGGACCCCTCGGAGCCCGGGGCGTTCCGGCGCTTTTATGTCTGTGCCAAGGGAGCGGGTACCACCGACGATGAGGCCTTTCCGGTCGGCACGGTGCTGGTCGTGGAGACCTACGGTTCGCGTGGAGTTGAGGGATCGTTCGCAACGGGAACAGGCGCGACTTGCGGGCTGGAGTCGATCTTCGTCCTGGAGAAGTTTGCGAGTCTGCAAGTCTGCTGCGACGCTCACGGCGAACAGGGGGCCTGGTCCTATGCAACCTATGACGCCGATGGCCGGCTTCCGGCCATCGGCGCAACGTTCTCCGGAACCGGCCGTGTGATGGCGCTGCCATCTGCCAGAGGCGCGCGCGCAGCCCGAGCTACCATCGAACGGGCGGGACTCACAGGGGTTGGACTGCGCTGACCACGCAGAGAGTCCCGAGCAGCGGGGAGCGCATGCCCATGCGCTCCCCGCTCCCCGCTTTCGGCCTTACCGTACACCGTTCAACATAGGCCGTGGTCGAGTCGGCGTGAGTGAGCCCGGGCCTCCGGGGTGATCGGACTGTTGGTGATGCCGGGCTTCGCTGCATTTGCCGTGGCCATCGGGCGATGGACGTTTTGTCGGCGCGTCAATCCTGCCGAGTTTCAGCATCGCGATCCATTAGAGATCGCACTGACAAAACGATTAGGGTGATCGGGACCATCGCCGCGGACCTGCCTTATATCGGATGGCTCGGCATCATGCTCACCTTTCAGAGGTCAGCCGTACCTCGCGGGAAGTCGGGCGGAGGCAAGCGGTGGAGCGCCGTGCCCGTGGTTTGACAGTTGCGTCGACCTGGCGTACGCTCTGTGTCGCCGCTACACATGGAGGAATCATGGCCACGAATCTCGCGATCGACGATGTCTTACTGGAACGCGCCCGTCGGGTCGGGAAGCTCCGCACCAAAAAGGAAACGGTCACCCAAGCGCTGACCGAATTCATCCAGCGCCGCCGCCAGCGGAGTATTCTGAAGGCGCTGGGCACGATCGAATTCCGGAAGGGATGGGATTATAAAAAGGATCGTCGCGACCGTGAATCTGGTCGTTGACACATCCGTGTGGTCTCTGGTCCTTCGGAGGCCTCGGGTCGATGAAGACGACCTCCATGTCCGTGCCTTTCGTCGGCATCTTGAGTCAGGCGACGGGCTCTTTTTGACCGGCACGATCCTCCAGGAACTGCTCGACGGACTCCGCTCGGCGAAACAGTTCGACCGGTTGCTGGGCCTTCTCGATCCGTTCCCGCTCCTTGAACCGGACCGGCAGACCTACGTCGCTGCCGCTCGTCTGCGCGCTGTCTGCCGGGCGAAGGGAGTCAATGCCGGTCCGGCTGACTTCCTGATCGCGGCGACCTGTTGTCAGCATGGATTTCCTCTGCTCACTGCAGACAAGGACTTCGGACGCATTGCTCGCCATTGCGATCTCATCACCCTGCCCACTTTATCCTGAACAGCGCGTCATCAACGGCTCGTCTCGACATTGTGCAGGCGCTCGGTGAATGGACGGCGTGATGGCGCTATCCGAAGCTTTCTAATTTCCCAATATTTCGATACAATTCAGTTTGCCACTTCAGACTATCTATATTTCAAAGGAGGATCTCTTATGTTGAAAGCTCGCGTGATGTTGGCCGTTGTGGCTTGCGGGGCGTTGATGGTCGCCGGACCGGTCGGGACGGCGTTAGCCGGGAATGCGCATGTGCAGGAAACGATCAAGCATGCCAAGGAAGCCATCTCACATGAAAAGGAAGCGATCACGCATTTGGAAGAAGCGGTGAAGGGCAGCACGGATGCGCATGCGAAGGAAGCGCTGGAGCACGCCAAGGAAGCCGTGAAGCATGCGGAAGAAGCGCTGGCGCACGCCGAACAGGCGGAGAAGCCGGCCAAGGGCAAGAAGAGCAAGTAGTGTAGTCCCTACCCGCGAGCGGTCCCGTCTCGCTTATTACGTTCTGCCAGGCACGGTCCCGTAATGAGGACCGTGCCTGCGAGGATGAATCCCGATCCTGGTTTGACCCTCCTGGCCGGTGGACGCAGGTCCTTCCATTCTCTCCACTCCCGCTGAACGTCCACATCTTCTGTAGCATCGATGTGCAACTGCGAGCATGCATCGGTGGACAGTCGATGAGCGGAACGTTAGAGTCCCTCTTCCTCGGAGAATAGGCTGTGCATATCTGGCTTGCCGCGATTCTCAGTTATGTATTGCTGCACACCGGGCCTGCGATCGCGGGCCCGGACGATTCTCTAGAGCGACTGCTACGCGCGCAGATCTTTAACCGCGCCTTCGAAGGATTCGACTACTATTTTGTAACGATTGAGGATGATCAGCCGCAGGCCGACGGGTCGCGGGAAGTCACCGCTGTGGCCAGTGGAAGATTTCTGCAGAATGCCAAGCGCCTGAAAGTCTTGTTCCTCATTGTCGGTAATCAGGTCATCGGGGGGCAGGTGCTGGAAGGGGCGGGGTTGCCCCCCTGTCTCGCGCCCGAAGAGAGTCGTACGTCCTAATTGTTCTTAACTCAGGAGGAGGTCTAGTATGTTGAGGAAACTGTGTCTCGGTTTCGTAGGGTGCGCCAGTGTGCTGGCCATGGTCTCTGGTGCCTGGGCGTTGCAGTCAGGTGGTGTCGAGGTCGGCGATTTGGACACCGGGTCGGTGGTTGGCCAGGCGTTCAAGGAATTGCCGGTCGATCTCGATATCTATGCGACCGAGGTCGGAGCGTTGAAGATTCTCTATCCGCCGACGTCGGTCCTGGATCTGAAGAATCGGCCGGGTACTCCGGTCCTGGTGCGGGTGACCAACAAGTCCGCCGTTGAGCGCGGATTTCATATGTCGGCGGCGGAAAATCAATCGGCACCGACTGTGTTGAACGTGAAGATCGTCCTCAAGCCGGGGGAGACGAAATATATCGGCATTCCGACGAGCGATCTGCTGTACGCAGCCGGCAGCACGTTTGTGTATCGGGATCAGCTCAATCCCAAAGACCCCGGCGGAAAACTGATGTTGCTCAAGTAGTCGAGCCTCGATGCGGGAGCGATGCCGTTTCGGCGTCGCTCCCCGTGCGTTGTGCTGTGCCGCCCGCACGTTGATTTCCTTCCTGCGGCCCGTTTATAGTCCGACCACACCAGTTTCTGTGGAAGGAGGGCACGCCTTGATTTCAGGCCGCCGATTTCAGGTTGTGATACTCCTCGGTTTCTGCTGCGGGCTTCTGGTCCTCTCGACGTTCAATTCCGTCAATGCCGCTTCTCCTCAGGACGCGGTCCAGCATGAGCTGGATCAGACGCGCGCGGCGCTTGCACGCGGCGATCTCAAAGCGGCTGACGAGGCGGTGCAAAAGGCGATGCATCTCAATCCCGCTTCTGCCCAGGCGATCCATCTCCACGGACTTGTGTTATTGAAAAGCCGGAAGCCGAATGAAGCGGCGGAGGAGTTTGTGCGCGCGCTCAAAGTGAAGCCGGCGTTCGCCGAGGCGCTCAACGATCTCGCTGAAGTCTATGCCGCGCAGGGCAAATCGGCGGAGGCGCAGCAGGCGCTGACGAAGGCGATTGAAGCCGATCCAAAGTATGAGGATTCGTATCTGGACCTGGCGAAGCTGTATGAGTCACAGCGTGACGTGCCGGCTGCGATGAAAACGTATCAGGGGCTTCTGGCGATTCAGCCGACGCAGGCCGACGCACTGTTTTCTCTGGCGAGGCTTCAGGATCATGCCGGTGAGACGAAGGCTGCGGCGGAGACGCTGGCCCGGCTGACGAAGGCCCATCCCAAACATGCCGATGGCTGGTATCTGACCGGGCGGATGGCGGAGAAACGCAATGACCTGGTGGAAGCGGCCTATGCCTATAAGCAGGCGGTCGCGGCAAAACCGGATCTGGTCGATGCGCACTATAATTTGGGCTTCATCTATCGCAGTCAGGGCAAGTCACCCGAGGCTGAACGGGAATTTCTTGAGGTGCTCAGGTATCAGCCGGGCTATGCGGAAGCCCATTTGAATTTGGGCGTGGTCTACACGAGTATGGGCATGCTTGACGAAGCGGAACGCGAGTATACATCGGCGGTGGCTCTGAAGCCGGAGTACGCCGAAGCCCACTACAATCTCGGCGTGTTCTATGAATTGCATCGGAAAGATATGCCGCGCGCGCTCGCGCAGTATCGCAAATATCGGGAGCTCGGCGGGAGAGATGACCGGGTGGAACGGATCGTCGGATCGACCTTCCGATAATGAGCGAGAGGAGCGGGACAGGCTATGCGGTCTGTCTCGTCTGTTTTTTCTCTCTAGTCTATTTGGTCCGAGACCAGAGAGACCGCCTTTCGAGCCCGTCCCGCTCACCAATACGGCCAGGGTCTCCAGTAGGGGCCCGGTCCCATGTGTGGCCGGATGCGGATGGGCTGATCATCCATTCTCGACCAGACGTTCATGGTGTTGAGTTCCACGATCGGGTAGGTATATTCCGTTTCATCCAATGGCAGCGTGACCGAACCGGCCACTTCTCCTGTGACCGTGACAAACGTTCCCGCTGGAATGGTTGCCGGATCAAGGAATTCCCGTTGGAGCGCGACAAAACGACCCTGCGAGTTGTTCAGCTCCATCGTCGGTTGGAGTGACGAGTTGAGGGGAAGCTGCAGAATCTCGATGCGGGTTCCCTCCTTCAATCGGCGGGCGCTCAAGACCTCTCCACCCCAGGTCACCGCTTGGCCACGATAGGAATCGGGCGTCGCTTTGACTTGCGCGAACGTGATGGGTGGAGGCTGCGCGCTCTCGCCGGATTCCTGGCTCGCGGCACAGCCGGCGGCGATGAGAAGTATGGTGCTCAGCAGGAAGAGGCGATGGGTCAGCATGGCCTCACTATAACAGAGGGCAGGTTAGGCAGGTATCCGTTATAATGGCACTCACGGTTGGACATTCTCGAAAGGAGCAGGACATGAGGCAAGGCAGTAAGTGGGGATGGCGCGGAGCGTTCGTGGCGATGGGCGCGGTCTTGGCGCTCGGGGGATCTGTGGACGCTTCGGCGGCGACGCCTGAGTTGAAGGGGAAGTTCGAGATCTTGAAAGATGAAAAATCCACGCATCAACCGGGGAAGGTGAAGCTGATCGAGTTCGCCGATTTCTACTGCCCCCATTGCCATCGCTTTGACAGCGAAGGGGTGGCGATTCTCAAGAAAGAATTCGGCGACAAGATCGAGGTCACGATGGTGGGCTTTCCTGTCTTCCAGGGCAAACTGCCGACGCCGTTCGATATGTATGAGCAGGCCCGGACCATGGGCAAAGGGGACGAGATGAAGAAGGTCCTCTTCCGGACGATTCATACGGAAAAAATGACCGGCGTGTTGGATCGTTCGTTGCGCGAAGTCCTGATCAAGGAAGTCGGGCTCGATCCCAAGGCGTTTGAAGAAGGCATGG
>Ga0105096_10000175_pt1 | contig 18441 bp, 18 predicted proteins | sample PPLLak3cmMay2015_FD_87036 | JGI IMG/M metagenome (GOLD analysis project Ga0105096, IMG submission 87036) | Freshwater sediment microbial communities from Prairie Pothole Lake near Jamestown, North Dakota, USA - PPLs Lake P7 Core (1) Depth... | ecosystem: Environmental > Aquatic > Freshwater >... | reverse complement strand
GCAGGATCGACCGGAACATGGCTGACTTCCTGAACGGGTTGTATCGCAATGGCCTAGCTGAATTCGCTTATGTCAACGGCCTGGACATATCCGGGTTGATTGATTTTGCCGTCAGCAGCGATGCAGCAGCCCCGCTTTCGGAACTGTCAGCGGAACAGCCCTCATCACAGCGTGGCTATTCACATCCGCTCGATTTACCCGCGCGGGCGTTGGTGGCCATGGGTGGCGGCAAGGACAGCCTCGTTTGCCTGCAGATGCTCAGAGACGCGGGTATCGAGGCTCAGCCGGCCTGTGTTGGCGGCTCGCTCCTGATCGGTGAAACTGTCAGGGCCACCGGCTTGCCCCTGCTGCGGGTCCGGCGTGAACTTGCCCCCGGGCTCGCCGCAATGAACGCTGGCGGCGCCTGGAACGGACACGTGCCGGTCACGGCCATCAATTCGGCAATTCTTTTATGCGCCGGTTTGTTGTACGGCTACCGCTACGTCGTGTTTGCCAATGAATCTTCAGCCAGCGAGGCAACGCTACGGGACGGGCAGGGCCGGGAAGTCAATCACCAGTACAGTAAAAGTCTCGAATTTGAAAAGGCCTTTGCCGCGGTCGTCAGGCAACACGTCACGCCCGGAATTGAGTACTTTTCCCTGCTCCGGCCTTTCAGTGAAATGGCGATCGCCGAGCGATTTTCGAAAATGACCGGGTTGCACGAAGTATTTTCGAGTTGCAACCGTAACTTTCACCAGGATGGCTCACATATCCAGCGGCGCTGGTGCCTGGAATGCCCGAAGTGCCGTTTTACGGCACTGGCGCTGGCGCCGTTTTTGTCGCCGCAACAGCTTGTTTCGATCCAGGGTGCGGACCTGCTTGACCGTGATGATCAGATGCAGGGTTTCAAGGCCCTGTGCGGTCTCGCAGGCCATAAACCATTCGAATGTGTCGGCAGTATTGCCGAGTGCCGTGCCGCCATGAAATTCCTGGCAAACGATTCCCAATGGCGTGACAAAAAGATCGTCCGTGCGCTGGCGGCCTATGCGCAGATCGGGCAGGCCCCTGAACTCGGTTTGCAATTGCGGCATGTATCAGAACACAATATTCCCCCTGCAATTCTGGAAAAACTCAATGCGTTTTAGCGATATGGAAAAATCCCGTGTAGGCATTATCGGCGTCGGCCGTGAAGGCCGGGCAGTATGGCGTCAATTACGCCGGCGTTTTCCGCAAAAGCCGTTGTCTCTTTTCTCGGAAACGGCCATCGGCGAGGCGTTCGCGCAACAACTTGACCCGGCGGTCGATATATTTCACCCCGGTCCACTGGAGGTTGCGAAGCTTAAGCATTTTGATGTGCTGATACGTTCCGCCGGTGTCAGCATATACCGGGATGAACTGCGGGCACTGCGTTCCCTGGGCGTGCAATTTACCACCGCATCCAGTCTCTGGTTTGCAGAAAATCCCACCGCAAAAACCATTTGCATCACGGGTACGTTGGGTAAAAGCACAACGGCCAAGCTGACAGCGCACTTGCTCAATCACGCGGGTGTCAGGGCGAATCTCGCCGGCAACATCGGCAGGCCGATGCTGGATTGCGATGATGAAGAGGCGGACTGGTGGGTTATCGAATTATCCAGTTACCAGATTTCAGATCTCGAAGCGAAGCCGGACATTGCCGTTCTGCTGAATCTGAGCGAGGAGCACCTCGACTGGCACCGGGGATTCGAAAACTACCGGGCAGACAAAATGCGGCTCGCCGAACTGGCTGCCGGTGGCCGGGTCATTGCCAATTTTTCTGACAGGGTGCTGAACCAGGGTTTAAGGGGCCGGCCAGGCGTTACCTGGTTCAACATGGTGGGTGATTGGCAGGCTGGTTGGGACTTTGTTTATCGCAAGTATCAAACAGAGAATCCGCGGGGTTTGGGCCACGACCAGGTCTCCGCGCCCGCATCGTTGCCCGGCGCACACAATATGCATAACCTCGCAGCGGCGTTGACCGTGGTTGCGGCGCTGGGTCTGGAAGTGTCCGATCTGTGTGGGGCATTGTCTACTTTCAGTGGTCTGCCGCACCGCCTGCAACTGGTCGGTGTAAGGTCGGGCGTCCGTTATATCGACGACAGCATTTCAACGACGCCGGTGTCGGTGGCAGCGGCGTTGCAGGCGATGGGCCCGACGGGAGTTGTGCTGTTGCTCGGCGGCATGGACAGGGGGCTTGACTGGAGCGAATTCGCACAGGGCATCGTGGGTCGTGAACCCTATGCCATTATTACAATGCCGGACAACGGTCCGAGAATCGCCGCAAGCCTGGCGGCGGCGGGTGCCAGGTCTGCAGGTGGTATTCATGGTGCCGGAGATTTGCGGCAGGCTGTTTCGATGGCAGAAAAACTGGTGCCGGCGTGTGGTTTTATTTTACTCTCCCCGGGCGCTCCCAGTTTTCCTCACTTCAGGGATTACGAGGATCGTGGCGAACAATTCAAGACGTTTTCAGGTTTTTGATCGGCGTCCCGGCATTGAAATCCGGGCTTTGAGCGCCCATAAAAAAGGCCGCGGGACAAGGGTGAGGAGTGCATATACCCATTGGGTTGAGGGAGAGACCAATTTGCCCGCGGCCTCTGCAAAAAATAGACAACCGCTTCCTGAAAATAGTTTCAAACATCACTGTAAATTTAATATGGAGTTATAAAATGACTGATACATCCAACGAGATCCTGGCGGAAATGAACACCAACAAGGGTGTTATTCACCTGCGCCTGTACCCGCGGCAAGCACCGGTAACGGTGGCCAATTTTGTAAACCTGGCAAAGCGCGGGTTTTACGACGGCCTCAGTTTCCACAGGGTTATCGACGATTTTATGATCCAGGGCGGTTGTCCGCTTGGTTCCGGTACCGGTGGACCGGGTTACAAATTTGAAGACGAATGCACACCGGAGCTCAGACACGATGCGCCGGGCAAGTTATCGATGGCCAATGCAGGCCCCGGCACCAATGGCAGCCAGTTTTTCATCACGCATGTGGAAACACCCTGGCTGGATGGCAAGCACACGGTATTTGGCAGCGTCATCTCCGGGCAGGACCAGGACGTGGTCAATGCGGTTGCCGGTGGTGACAGCATCATTTCAGTCACCGTCACCGGTGCTGACGAATTGCTCGCGCAGCAGGCAAATCGCATCGCCGAGTGGAATGCAAGGCTCGATCGTTAATTCCTGAGACTGCCTGGTCCCGGCAATCGCCAGGGGTGTTGAATTGGCGGATCCTGAGATCCGCCGGTTCAGTGGTCGCGGTTGACGCTATAGTCAGCCAGTAGTTCCAGCGCGCTCCGCCAGGGTGATTCAGGCAGTATTCGGATCGCCCTTCTGGCCGCGCTCGCGTGTTCCGTGGCGATCTGCATCGCCGACTCGATTGAATTGGTATTTTCGATAATGGCAAGCACCTGGTCGAGGTCCTCCGCGACGCCGTTGCGTATGGCCGTATCCAGCAATTCGCGTTCCTTTTCATTACACCGTTCGCGCGCCAGGATCAGGGGCAGGGTCGGCTTGCCTTCGGCGAGGTCCTCACCCGCGTTTTTCCCCATGGTGCCAGGGTCACCCTTGTAGTCGAGTACATCATCCGCGATCTGGAAAGCCGAACCCAGGCGGTTCCCGTAAGTCGTCAGCGCCTGCTCAATGTCAGCCGGCATGCTGCTGATGATGGCGGCCAGTCTGCAGGCGGCCTCGAACAACTTGGCGGTCTTGTTTTCAATCACCTGCATGTAACGCTGCTGATCGACTTCAGGGTCACCCATGTTCAGGAGTTGCTGAACCTCGCCTTCGGCGATGGTGTTGGTGGTGTCGGCCAGGACTGCCATGACCCGCATCGAATCGAGACCCACCATCATTTGAAAACTGCGGGAATACAGGAAGTCACCCACCAGCACACTCGCCGCATTTCCCCACACCGCATGCGCGCTTTGCTGGCCGCGGCGCAGGTCGGATTCGTCAACCACATCATCGTGCAGCAGCGTCGCTGTATGGATGAATTCAATGATGGCCGCCAGTGGTATGTGGTTCTGTCCGCGGTAACCGCAGGCGTGTGCGCAGAGCGTGAGCAACATCGGCCGCAAGCGCTTGCCGCCGCTGGCAACGATGTATTTTGCAATCTGGTTGATCAGCACCACATCGGATTTCAGGCTGTCCTCGATACAGGCGTCCACCCGTTGCATATCCGGCGCACTCAGAGAAATAACTCTTTCAAGTGGTGTTGGCATGTCTGACCTGGCTGATTCGGGGCTGGCTATCATTCGGATGCTCTGAAGTTTTGCGGATTATAGATGATTGTGTTACCGGCTTTAACAATTCCCATGAATAATTAACCAGTGCGCCCTATACTGTGCGGCCATTCGCTCTATACAAAAAGGAATCCACTTTTGTTCGGTCAATTAGATTCTGTTGAACTGCGCACCGGATTGACGCTCGCGGGTGTTATAGCTTTCCGGATGCTCGGCCTGTTCCTGATTTTACCCGTTTTCATGTTGCTGGCGGCAGATATCCCGGGATTCACGCCGGCCAAGGCAGGTCTTGCGGTTGGCATATACGGTCTCACCCAGGCGCTGCTGCAACAACCCTTCGGGAAATTGTCCGATCGTTTCGGGCGCCGGCCCGTGATGCTTGCCGGTCTTGCGCTGTTTGCCGTGGGTGGTGTTGTTGCGGCCACCGCCGGCTCCATCGAAATGCTCATCGCAGGCAGGGCGTTACAGGGTTGCGGCGCGATTGCCGGGGTGGCATTGGCGTTTGCTGCAGACCATACCAGTGTAAAAAATCGCAGCGCGATCATGGCCATCATCGGTATGGGAATCGGTGCTTCATTCCTGTTATCCATGATGATTTCAGTGCCGTTGGCTACCCTGCTCGGCTTGAGGGGTCTCCTCTGGCTGACTGCAGTGCTGGCTGTGCTGGGTATGTTGCTGGTCATCACCCTGCCCGGGGAATGCGTGCAAAAGGATGTGGACCTACAGGAAGCAGGGAAATCCGCCACTATCTGGTTATTCGCGTTCTCGGTATTCTTTTTACATGCATTGATGACCGCGCTGTTCGTGGTTTTGCCGGGGATGCTGGTGAGCCAGTTTGGTTTTGAACTCGAATATCACTGGCGAATTTACGTTCCGTCGATGCTGGGCTCGGTCATACTGGTTTTCCCGCTGCTGAGGCGCTTGACGACCGGTAAACGGGAAAAACGTGCAATGCCGGTGGCTTTCCTGGTTCTTGGCGGTGCGATGGGCCTGATGGCAATCGGCCAGTCTTTGGCCGCGATGATGGTGTTTGCCCTGGCTTTCTTTTTGGCGTTCAATTTGCTGGAAGCCGCAATGCCGTCCATGGTCAGCCGTTTGAGTGGCATGGCCGGCCGGGGGCGGCAAATGGGTTTGTATACGACATTCCAGTTTTTGGGTGCATTTGCAGGTGGTCTGGGCGGTGGTACCTTGCTGGGATATGCTGGCAATGTGGTGACCCTGGGTAGCGCGGCACTGCTTTGTGTGGCGTGGGCAGTGGTCGTATTTATATGGTTGAGGTCGGGGTTGGGATCGGGGTTGGAGTCGGCCGGTAGCAAACAGCAGGCGTGACCTTGTATGCTACACTTCCGGGTCTGAATTTGAACTGCGGAGCAGGGCTTCGCAAAGCAGGAGAGCTTAGATGGCAAGAGGTATAAACAAGGTAATACTGGTGGGTAACCTGGGCAAGGACCCGGAGATCAAATACACCGCCAGCGGTGGTGCAGTCGCCAACCTGACCATTGCAACAGCGGATAGCTGGAATGACAAGCAAACTGGCGAGAAAGTGGAAAAAACCGAATGGCATCGGGTGGTGGCGTTTCAGCGCCTGGCGGAAATCATGGGTGAGTATCTGAAGAAGGGCAGCCAGGTTTACATCGAAGGCAAACTTCAAACTCGCAAATGGCAGGACCAGAGCGGGCAGGACCGCTATACAACCGAGATCGTTGCCAGTGATATGCAGATGCTGGGCGGTCGTCCCGCTGACGGCGGTGGTCAACCACAGGCCGGCGGCCGTGAGGGATTCCGTAAAACCCCCGCAGCACAACAGGAATCAGCCCAACCACCGGCCTTTGACAACGATTTTGCCGATGACGATATTCCTTTCTGAGGGTGAGCACTAAGGAACGGTTTGTGTCGTAGTTTCAGGTTTGCGGACCGGAACTGTGCAGCGACGGTATTACAGAATGGTTAACGGTGATTTGGCCGATGGCACTGAATAGAAAAGGCATCATCCTTGCCGGCGGGAGTGGCACCCGTTTGTATCCGATCACGCGGGTGATCAGCAAACAACTGTTGCCGGTCTACGACAAACCGATGATTTATTATCCGCTGTCCACGCTGATGCAGGCGGGGATCAGGGAAATCCTCGTTATTACCACGCCCCACGAACAGCCGCTGTTCAGGCAATTATTGGGTGATGGCAGCCAGTGGGGTCTGGAAATTTCGTTTACTGTGCAGGCAAGCCCGGATGGTTTGGCCCAGGCCCTTATCATCGGCGAAGAATTTCTTGCGGGTTGCCCGTCCTGCCTGATCCTGGGGGACAATATTTTCCATGGCGACGGGCTCAGGGAACTGCTCACCCGCAGCATGCAGAGGACCCAAGGCAGTACGGTTTTCGGTTACTGGGTCCGTGACCCGGCGCGTTACGGCGTGGTGGAATTCGATGCCGCCATGCGGGTACTGAGCCTGGAGGAAAAGCCATTGCGTCCGCGTTCGAATTACGCGGTAACCGGTCTATATTTTTATGACAGCCGCGCCAGCGGGTTTGCCCGCGAATTGCAGCCTTCAACCAGGGGTGAGCTTGAAATCACCGATTTGAACCGGCGTTACCTTGAGGATGACAGCCTGCACCTCGAGCGCCTCGGCCGGGGTTATGCGTGGCTCGATACGGGTACACACGAGTCACTGCAACAGGCATCGAGTTTCATTGAAACCATCGAAAACCGGCAGGGACTCAAAGTTGCCTGTCCGGAAGAAATTGCCTATATGCAAGGCTGGATTGACCGTGAACGTGTGCTTGAATTGGCGGGGCCGCTGCGCAACAGTGGCTACGGTGAATACCTGGTAAATCTCCTGGAGCGGGGGCCGGACGGTTGAGGGTAATCAAAACGGGTCTGGCCGGCGTTGTCATCATTGAACCCAGTGTACACGGCGACGAGAGGGGGTTTTTCCAGGAGAGTTGGAAGTCCAGCAGTTACAGTGGGCATGGCCTTCCGGGCACATTTGCCCAGGCCAATGTCTCCCGCTCTGAAAAAGGTGTTCTGAGGGGTTTGCATTACCAGTACCGCCAGCCGCAGGGTAAGCTGGTGTACGTGCTCGAAGGCCGTATCTTTGATGTCGCAGTGGATGTCAGGCCGGGCTCGGCCTCGTTTGGGCAGTGGGCGGGTGTGGAGTTGAGCGCGCATAGTCATCGTCAGCTTTACATCCCGGAGGGTTTTGCCCACGGCTTTATCGTTCTGAGCGACAGTGCCTTGTTTCACTACTACTGCACCACCGAATATGCACCTCAGTACGAGGTTTCTATCGCCTGGAATGACCCGGATATCGGTGTTGCCTGGCCGGCGGAACCCGTGTCCATTTCAGCCAGGGACCGGCAGGCGCCGCGCTTGCGTGAACTCCCGGCAGAGCAGTTGCCACAGGGTGTGAGTTGAATATCCTGTTGACGGGGGCGGCCGGCCAGCTTGGCAGCGAATTGCTGCCGATGTTATCCGCACGCGGTGATCTCACGGCCACCGACCGTCACGCACCGGTTGCAGCAATGGTTGACTGGCTGGAACTCGATATTGGCAATGGCGCCAGACTCGAAGCTTTACTGAACCAGTTGCGGCCTGCACTGATCGTCAATACGGCGGCTTATACGGCCGTTGACCGGGCCGAAGATGACCGGGAAACGGCATTCGTCATCAATGCCGAACTGCCCGCGAGATTGGCGGCATGGGCAAAGCGAAACGATGCCCGCCTGCTGCACTATTCCACTGATTATGTTTTTGACGGCAACATGACACGGCCCTATCTCGAGACCGATACCACTAATCCGCAAAATGTCTACGGAGAGAGTAAATTGGCCGGTGAGCGCGCTCTCGGGGAGGCGGGCTGCAACCATGTCACAATCAGAACCTCGTGGGTGTATTCGTCGCATGGGAAAAATTTTGTTCTGAGCATGCTGGACCTGGCACGCCGGGGTCTGCCCCTGCAGGTGGTGAACGACCAGCAGGGTTGTCCGACCTGGGCGAGAAGCCTGGCGCGCGCCAGCGTTGCGGTCATCGAGGCCTGGCCGTCAGCCGGTCTGACCGGCAGCAGTGGTGTTTTTCATTACCGTGATGACCACAGTCTGAGCTGGTATGATTTCGCCTGTGCCGTGTTCAGTCTCGCTCTCAAGGCGGGATTACTGGAGCGTCCGCCAACCCTGACACCAGTGACGGGCTCGGGGTTTCCCCAACCCGCAAAGCGACCCGCATGGTCGGTATTGGATACCAACAGGATAGGTCGCATCTTCGCTGTGGAACCTGCCTCATTCGAAGAATCACTACAGGAAGTGATCAATGAAATTAAAACAAGAGCATAAGTGATGAAACAGACCAATGTGCATCAGCCTTTGATACCCGTCATCCTTTCAGGTGGTGCGGGCACGCGTTTGTGGCCGGTCTCAAGACGCGCACATCCCAAGCCCTTCATGGAGTTGATCGATGGCGAAACCCTGGCTGAGAAAACCCTGCGCAGGGCAAAAGCGGTTGCCCCTGACGCACCGGTCATCACCGTTACCAGTCGTGATTATTATTTTTATACACGTGATCTTTACGCCGGCATCAGCGACGGGAGCAGCAAGGAACATTTTTTACTTGAACCCATGGGCAGGAATACCGCACCCGCGATCGCGCTGGCCGCAATGTGGGTCCGCGACAATATTCATGAAGACGCATCATTGCTGGTCATGCCCGCCGATCACCTGGTCGCAGATCAACCTAACTTTGAAGCCTGTGTAAAAGAGGCGCTGCAGCTTTCGAACCAGGGGTTTCTGGTAACCTTCGGCATCCATCCTACACATGCCGAGACGGGTTATGGCTATATACGCCGGGGTGAACCATTGACCGCTAGCGGTGGCTACCGGGTTGCCGAATTTGTTGAGAAACCGGATGAAGCGACAGCCAGGGAATACCTCGCGTCCGGTAAATACCATTGGAATTCCGGTATGTTCTGTTTCCAGGCGAACACTTTCCTGGAGGCTCTGAAACAATACGCGCCGGATGTGTACCTGGCGGCGGAACGGGTGTGGGAGGCAACCGAAAGGACGCACTCACCGATCGAGTTTCCTGCGGCACTGTTCAGTGAGTGCCCGTCCATTTCGGTAGACTACGCGGTCATGGAACGGGCCGACAACACGGCTGTTGTCGCCAGTAATTTTGGCTGGAGTGACATTGGCTCATGGCAGGCAATCAGTGAACTGTATGCATCCGACAAGGCGGGTAACCGTATAAAAGGCAAAGCGATCATGGTCGGTTCGACCGACTGTTTTGTGCAAAGCGAGGAGCGCGTGGTTGCGGCTGTCGGCGTCAATAACCTGATTATTGTCGATACTGGGGATGCCGTGCTGGTGGCCGACCGCAATCAGGCGCAGGATGTCAAAGAAGTGGTGGCCCAATTATCGGAATTGAAACACGAGGCCGTCAGTTATCACAAAACGGTTCACCGGCCGTGGGGGAGTTATACGATTCTGGAAGACGCCGCAGACTGCAAGGTCAAACGTCTTGTGGTCAAACCGGGCCAGGTCCTTTCCCTGCAGTTGCATCACCGCAGGGCGGAACACTGGACGGTGCTGAAGGGTACGGCAAAAGTGCGCCTGGGTGAGCGGGAGTTCTTACTGGAAGCCAACCAGTCCACCTATGTGCCGGTCGAAACGCTGCACCGGCTGGAAAACCCCGGCGACGAAGACATACACCTGATCGAGGTCCAGACCGGTAACTATTTCGGTGAGGATGATATCCAGCGCCTCGAGGATATTTACGGGAGAATCAAATGATGGACTATCCCAGAAGATTTCGCGGGTTCAACCTGATGCGGCAATTGATGGGTCTGGCACTCAGCACCGGCGTCCTGGTCACATCGCCATTGCTGGCTGATGAACCGGTGGTCGCGGATGTGCAAACGGAGAATTACCAGCAGGCCATTGAAGCATGGAGAACCAGTCGGGACCAAAGACTGAAACAGCCGGATGGCTGGCTGACCCTGGTGGGGTTGGAATGGCTCAAGGAAGGCAACAACCGGATCGGCAGCGCGGCAGATAACGATATTCTATTGAGTGGCGGTCCGGCATACTGGGGCAGCGTGGTTCTGCAAGACGGGCAGTTGTCATTCAGTAATTCTGACCCGGACCTGGTGAAGATCAATAACGAGCCTCTGACCGAGGCCGTGCTGATTGCCGATACAGAGGCGGAGCCCTCCATCATTTCAAGCGGCACTTTGAGTATCAATGTCATTAAAAGGGAATCCTACGCACTGCGCATCAAGGACTCGCAGGCCAGGGCGCTGCTAAACTTCAAGGGGGTGGACAACTATCCGATCGACGAGTCGTGGCGTATCGACGGCCGTTTTACCCGGGCGGAGGCAGGCACGGTTGTCGAAATCATAAACGTGCTGGGACAGGTTGACGAATCACCGGTGTTTGGCACATTCGAGTTTGATAAGGATGGTAAAACCTACAGCCTGCTTGGCATCGGAGACGACGACTCTGAAAGCCTCTGGTTTATGTTTACCGACCGCACCTCGGGCCATGGGACATACGGGGCGGGACGTTATTTATACAGTGACGCCATGCCGGAAAATGGTCGCCTGACGGTGGATTTTAACAAGGCCTACAACCCGCCTTGTGCATTCAACCCCTATTCAACCTGTCCGATACCACCACCGCAAAACCGTATGGATCTATGGGTCACTGCGGGTGAAAAGGATTTCCACCCTGATCCCGGCTAGGGCGAATTTATTTTTACTCCTGACTTTGTTGTGGGTTTCTGGTCTGGTGTTAACGACAACATGACGATTACTGTAATGTTCACGCAGACCGGTAAAACAGCCTGGAAAAAAGCGCCAGCCAGGTAGAGGAAAACAGCGGTCCCGGGTTAACCGGGACATCATCGTCAATGGTTTTACTCAGCGTTGACCCCTTCCAAGCTCGCGGTCCATGGCGAATTCCCTGGATGTAACGTAGGCCTCCATTTTCTGCAATCGCAGATCCAGTTCCCGGAACCGGTGGTTCAGGTTGCTGAATACATCGGTTGGGGCCATGCTCACGCCACGCCAGAACTTTTCCTGGCTTTCATCCTTGTAAAGGTCCTGTGGCCTGGCCGGGAGTATGAACGCCAGGATGATATAGGCCGGTATCATAAACGGTGGAAAGAACACGGTGCAAACGACCGCAATCAGACGCAAGCCCTTGCGGTTCAGTCCGAAATAGCCCGCCAGGCCGGCGCAGACGCCCGCCAGTATGGCGTTCTCCTTGTCACGGTATAAGCGGTGCGGATTCTTCCGTTCGTATAAATCACTCATGGCGTCTTCTCCATGTGGGTGATTCGATATCCAGTATGCGTTCCAGGGTCTGGATGCGATCCTCCATTTTCTTGGTGGACTCCCATACCTCTGTGAGCATTTTCTCATCTTCTGCGGTTAAACCCTTTGCCGTTTTGATCTTGGTGATGTAGTGAAAAATGATCCACAAAGGTGCGCAGACCGTAAGCAGCAGAATGGGAATGACTTCAGACATCTTTATTCTCCTGTCCGGCCGGGTCTTTCTTGTCGGACTTGCCGACCTTGGCTTTCAAGGCTGCCAGAGCGTCTTCGACCCGGTCATCGCTTTCCAGTCCGGCAATTTCTTCCTTAAGGCTCTTGCTCCGTCCCATGCTCAATGACTCGCCTTGCGCTTCTACGTGGTCTATGCGCCGTTCGGCGTTTTCAAAACGGAAAAGCATTTCGTCAATCTTGTCATCGTGGATGTGCTTGCGCGCTGCCAATTGGGAGGTGGCGGTCTTGTGGCGTATGACGATACTCCGCTGACGGGTTTTTGCATCTTTCAGCTTGCTTTGTAACTGGGCTATATCGGAGTTGAATTTTTCAAGCTGCGTATCGAGCATTGTGGTTTCGCGCGCGATTTGCTCGGCTTCATCGGCCAGGGCCTGTTTTTCCGCAAGCGCTGCCCGCGCCAGGTCCTCGCGGTTTTGACGAACCGCCAGTTCCGCCCGTTTGGCCCAACCCTGTTGTTCATGCTCGAGAAATTCCGCGTAGCGCCGCTGTTCTTTCCGGTCTGCAATGCACTTGGCGGCAGCAGAACGGATTTCCACCAGCGTGTCTTCCATCTCCTGGATCATCAACCGGATTATTTTCTCCGGGTCTTCGGCTTTTTCTAACAGGGAATTGATATTGGCGTTAATAATATCGGTAAATCTGGAAAAGATACTCATTGCTAATGCTCCTGCATTCTGGTCTGTGTCTGCTTTAATGCACGCATCGTGCCACTCCTTCAGTTAATACTAACATTATGTTTTTGAAGTAGAAAAAAACCGCAAATAAAATTATAGGGTTTATCGTGGCAATGCGGTTGGTTAAATTTGCCAACCGGTGGCTGAACTTGACAATGGCCTTCGGGTCCATCTGTGCGGTCATAGGTAAAATCTGATGAATCAGGCATGACATATCCAAGGCTACTCATGTAGAATAGCCTCCCTTTATTGGCTGGCAATGGGCCGGCAAAAAGAAATCCTCTGGAGGAATACTCGATGCGATCCAGATTCGCGCTAACGTTAGTATTATTATTTGCGACCGGTTCCGTCCTGGCTCAGGACGTTAATACAGAAAAAGGCAAGCTCAGCTATGCTGTCGGTTGGGACATCGGTGCCGACATTGCACGCCGCAGCACCGAGTTTGACGTGGACTCATTGATAGCCGCTATACGTGATGTAGTTGCAGAAAAAGAGCCCAGAGTCAGCAACGAGGAAATGCGTGCCCTGCTGACGGCGCTACAGGAAAAAGTTCGTGCGGAACAGGTTGAACAGTTCAAGAAATTGTCCGAAGAAAACCAGGCTGCGAGTGATACTTTTCTCGCGGCTAACAAGAATAAAACCGGAATTGTCACGCTTCCCAGCGGTGTTCAATACCGTATTATCGAAGAAGGTGCGGGCGCCCGTCCCGGGCTCGAGAGCAGGGTAACGGTTCATTACCGTGGATCGAAGCTGGATGGTCGTGAATTCGACAGTTCATTTGCCCGCGGAACACCGGAAGAATTTACCGTCAATGCTGTTCTGAAAGGTTGGCAGGAAGTGTTGCCACTGATGAAAGTAGGCTCCACCTGGCAGGTTTTTGTCCCGCCGGAATTGGCCTTCGGCGTCCGCGGCAACCCGCCGGTGGGTCCGAACGAAGCGTTGATGTTTGACCTTAAACTGGTTGAAATACTGAAATAGAAGTTTTAAGACCGGGTGGCACAGCCACCCGGTTTTTTTATCCCCGGCTTGAGCGCCACTATCTCCCTGTTCCGCTCAGATACTGCTTTGTGCAGGGCCGGATGATAATTACCAGGTCTTGATACCATGTCGCGATATGCCATCTGAATTGCACAATTTGCTGTTGAAGGCTGTTTCGCCTTTTGAGAAGGGCGTATCCGCGCTTAAGTTAAACGCGCTGCGAAGCGCATCCGCCGGCCAGACCAGGCCAAATCGCACCGCCGCTGTACTGGTACCCGTGCTGGACAAGGCAGAACCGGAAATACTGTTGACCGTTCGGGCGGAACACTTGATTCAGCATCCCGGGCAGGTCAGCTTTCCCGGAGGGTCGGTTGACCGGAATGACAGAACGGCCGTCACTACGGCATTGCGTGAGGCGCAGGAAGAAATTGGCCTCGATTACTCCATGGTGTCCCCGCTGGGTTTTCTCGACCGTCTGGACACAATCTCCGATTACAGGGTGTTGCCGGTTGTCGGACTTGTCCAGCCCGGCTTTGTCTGGAAACCGGACCTGCGCGAAGTATCTGAAGTCTTTACTATCCCATTGAGATTGGCGGTCGATAGCAGGGCGTACTCCCACCAGGAAATCAACCGGGACGGGAAGAATATCGTGATCTCCACTTTGTATTGGCAGGGCCATAAAATATGGGGAATCACCGCAACCATTCTGTTGAATCTTGGCAGTCGCATGGAAAATGCAAACAGTGGGACAGCCGGGCCCGGTCATAAGTCATCGCAAGAATCGGGCTGACGGAATTTCATGAGCCATAAAATATTGCTGTCCGCGCAAGAGTTACAGGCGGGGCTCGTCAGCAGTAACTATTTGATATTTGACTGCAGGTTTGTGCTCAGCGCCCCGGATTCCGGATACAGGGACTACCTGGAAGCGCATATCCCCGGCGCGGTATACGCGCATCTGGATGACGATCTTTCAGGTCCCGTGACCCCGTTCAGCGGTCGTCATCCCTTACCCGGGGCGCAAGAGTTTGCCGCATTCCTGGCCCGTTCCGGTTGGCAACCCGGCACCAGGCTGGTCGCCTATGACCACGCGGATGGGTCTATCGCGGCTCGCTTGTGGTGGTTGATGAAGTATTTTGGTCATGATTGCGCCGCTTTGCTGGATGGCGGTTTCCGGGCCTGGCAATCCGCCGGCTATGAACAGCAAAGCGGTCAGTTGACCGCGCGCAGAGCAGAGCCCGTCGATCTCAGGACGAACGCGGGTCTGGTGGTATCGACGTCTGAGATTCTCGCTGGCCTGGGCCAGGACGACAGGGTTTTGACGGATGTCCGTGCCGGTGAACGATTCCGCGGAGAATTCGAGCCGATTGATCCGGTGGCTGGGCATGTTCCGGGTGCCGTCAATTATCCATTGCAGTTGAACCTCACTGCAGCAGGCAGGTTCAAAACGGCGGAGGAAATTCGCGCGGGACTGCTGAAGCTGGCAGGCAATCACCGCGCCAGGGACATCGTGTACATGTGCGGCTCAGGTGTTACCGCCTGTCACGCCATTTTTGCCGGTGAACTGGCCGGCCTGGAACAGTCCAGGCTGTATGCGGGTTCCTGGAGTGAGTGGATTCGGGACCGGTCGAGGCCGGTGGAGCCAAAGGCAGGTTAACCCGGATCGTTGCTGTTTTGTGCTTCGCGCATGACGGGCTCAAGCTGTTTTTTTCTGCACCGTTTTGTAGCGGTCAAAAAGTTTTGCAAGAAACTGACCGGTATGTGAACCACTGACGCTGGCGAGTTGCTCGGGTGTCCCGGTTGCTATGATTTCACCACCGCGGTCGCCGCCCTCCGGACCCAGGTCAATGACCCAGTCAGCCGTTTTAATCACATCCAGGTTATGTTCGATGACCACCACCGTGTTGCCGTGATCGCGCAGGCGGTTCAACACATGCAGCAATTGCTTGATGTCATGGAAATGCAGTCCGGTCGTGGGCTCATCGAGTATGTACAGCGTCTGCCCGGTATCGCGTTTGGACAATTCCTTGGCCAGCTTGATTCTTTGTGCCTCACCGCCGGACAGCGTCGTGGCGCTTTGACCCAGGGTGATATACGAAAGTCCGACTTCCATCAGTGTCTGTAATTTGCGCGCGACCGCGGGCACCGGTGCAAAAAACTCCAGGGCCGCTTCAACGGTCATCCCGAGTACCTCGTGGATATTCTTGCCCTTGTAATGTACGCCCAGGGATTCACGGTTGTAGCGTTTGCCGTGACACACGTCGCAGGGGACATAAATGTCAGGCAAAAAGTGCATTTCAACACGGATAAGGCCGTCGCCCTGGCAGGCTTCGCAGCGCCCGCCCTTGACGTTAAAGCTGAACCTTCCTGGTTGGTAACCCCTCGCCCGCGCTTCCTGCGTGCCGGCAAAGAGATCGCGGATGGGTGTGAACAATCCGGTATAGGTCGCGGGGTTTGAACGTGGTGTGCGGCCGATAGGGGACTGGTCAATGTCGACGACCTTGTCGAAAAGCTGCAGGTTTTCCACCTTCTCGTAGGGTGCGGGCGGGGTGCTGGAATCGTAAAGTTCCTGTGCAGCCAGCCGGTGCAGGGTGTCGTTGATCAGGGTTGATTTGCCGGAACCGGAAACCCCGGTTATGCAGGTCAACAGGCCGGCCGGGATTTCCAGCGTGACGTTCTTGAGATTGTTGCCGGTGGCGCCGATCAGCCTGAAAACCCGTTGCGGATCGGCCTTGGTCCGTTTTGCAGGGATTTCAATTTTCAGTTTTCCCGAAAGATACTGCCCGGTCAGCGTCGCTTCACTCTTGACCAGATCTTCCGGTTTTCCACAGAAGACGACCTCGCCGCCGTGCACGCCGGCACCTGGTCCCATGTCTACAACGTAATCGGCCATGCGGATGGCCTCTTCATCATGTTCGACCACGATCACGGTGTTGCCAATGTCGCGCAACCGTAACAGGGTTGAAAGCAGGCGTTCGTTGTCCCGCTGATGAAGACCGATGGAAGGTTCGTCAAGAATATACATCACGCCGACCAGGCCGGCTCCAATCTGGCTCGCGAGCCGGATGCGTTGTGCCTCACCGCCGGACAGGGTGCTGGCCTTGCGGTCAAGGGTCAGGTAGTCCAGGCCGACGTTGACCAGGAACTGGAGACGCAGACGCACCTCCTTGACAATTTTTTCCGCAATTGCCCCTTTGCGTCCTGCCAGTGCGAGTTTGTCAAAAAACTGCAGGCAGCGCAAAATTGGCCAGGCGGCAACGGTCGGTAAATTGACGTCAGCCACGTATACGTGCCTCGCCTGCCGGTTCAGACGCTGCCCCTGGCAATCAGGGCAAGGTTTCTGTGATATGTATTTGGATAATTCTTCGCGGACTATATTTGCGTCAGTTTCGCGGAATCTTTTCTCGAGATTGGGGATCACCCCGGCAAATGGGTGTCGCCGTTTTTGCGTGCCGCGCTCGCCGAAATAGGTGAACTCGATGATCTCGTCACCACTGCCGAACAGGATAATGTTCTGGTGTTTTTCGGACAATTCCTCGAACGGCGCCTCGATGTCGAAGCCATAATGTGCCGCAAGCGCCTTGATGATCTGGAAGTAATAGGCATTGCGGCGGTCCCAGCCACGCACGGCCCCGCCGGCCAGGCTCAACTGCGGGTTGCTGACGACGCGCTCCGGGTCGAAAAACTGTGCCATGCCAAGCCCGTCGCAACTTGGACAGGCGCCATTCGGGTTGTTGAATGAGAACATGCGCGGTTCGATTTCCTGCAGGCTGTAATCACAGTGGAGACAGGAGTAACGCGAACTCATCAGCATTTCCGCGGGGACTGCAGTTGCATCGCCCTGCGGGGTCTGTTCTGCAAATTCAGCGCCGGTGGCTCCACTGGCATCACCCCCGCTATTCTCCAACGGGGATAACAGCGCCAGTCCGTCGGACAGGAGCAATGCCGTTTCAAAAGATTCAGCGAGGCGCTGTTTGAGATCAGGACGCACCCTGAACCTGTCGATGACAACTTCAATGGTGTGATTGCGGCGTAATTCCAGTGCCGGCACTTCATTGACCGGGTAAACGACGCCATCCACACGGACACGAACGTATCCCTGGGCACGCAATTCGTCGAACAACTGTGCGTGCTCACCTTTCCGGTCGCGGACCACCGGCGCCAGCAGCATCAGTTTTGTGCCTTCCGGCAGCGCCATCACCTGGTCAACCATCTGGCTGATGGTCTGGGCCTCAAGCGGCTGACCATGATCGGGACAGCACGGAGTTCCCACGCGCGCCCACAGGAGGCGCAGGTAGTCATAAATCTCCGTAATCGTGCCCACCGTCGAGCGCGGATTGTGGGAAGTTGATTTCTGCTCGATCGAAATGGCGGGTGAAAGCCCCTCGATGTGATCGACATCCGGTTTTTCCATGACGGACAGGAACTGCCTGGCGTAGGCGGACAATGATTCCACGTAGCGGCGCTGGCCTTCTGCGTAAATCGTGTCAAAGGCCAGTGACGACTTTCCTGAACCGGAGAGTCCAGTGACGACAATCAACTTGTCCCTGGGCAGGTCAAGGTCGATATTGGCCAGGTTGTGGGTGCGCGCGCCGCGTATCTTGATGGTTTTCATTGATGTTGCCAATACGATTTTCAACCGCTTACTATACCCTCCTTTTGCGCTGAAAGCAGACCTTATAAACCGGTGGATGTCAGGTCGGTCGCAAGGCAAGGCACCGATGGCTGCCATCCTGTTGTCGGTGCCGCTACCCGTGCAAACCGCTCGGTTCCGAATATAAACCAGGCACATCGATGGATAACAGCTACAAAGGTTGACCCACCCCGATAAAACGGATAATATTCTCGCCCTTTTCTAGGGCTATTTTGAACCCGGGGCAGTAAACCATGTATGCAGTATTCGCGACCGGTGGCAAGCAGTATCGTGCTGCCACCGGAGATATATTAAAAATTGAAAAGCTTGACGCTGAAAAAGGCACTTCGGTTGAACTCGACCAG
>Ga0105096_10000173_pt1 | contig 18506 bp, 20 predicted proteins | sample PPLLak3cmMay2015_FD_87036 | JGI IMG/M metagenome (GOLD analysis project Ga0105096, IMG submission 87036) | Freshwater sediment microbial communities from Prairie Pothole Lake near Jamestown, North Dakota, USA - PPLs Lake P7 Core (1) Depth... | ecosystem: Environmental > Aquatic > Freshwater >... | reverse complement strand
GGCGTGCTGGGTTGCGACTTCGCGGTGCTGGGGCCGGTGCGGGCCACGCCTTCACACCCAGGCGTGCGCACGCTCGGATGGGACGGATTCGCGCGTGCGATCGAGGGCACGCGGTTGCCGGTGTACGCGCTGGGTGGGCTCGCACCCGCCGATCTCGATGCCGCGGTCGACCACGGCGCGCACGGCATCGCGATGCGCCGCGGCGCGTGGGAGAAGTAGCGGAAAAGTAGGGTCAGACTCGACTTTCCTCTCTCCAGCGGCGGCGTTTCGATCGGCGGCGCCCAGGAAAGTCGAGTCTGACCCTACTTTTCCGCTGTGCTTGCGGCGTCGTCCTCGTCGTTGCGCTCGACCACCGGAATGCGGTAGCTCTCGTTGGCCCATGCGCCGAGGTCGATCGTCTTGCAGCGCTCGCTGCAGAACGGCCGGAACTTCGACTCGGGCGTCCAGGGAACGCGCGCGCCGCAGGTCGGGCAAGCGACGGTGCGCGGGGCGGTCATTGCTTCAGAGGTTGCAGAACATCAGCTCGAAGTCGACGTCACCGCCGTAGACCGCGCCGCGGTCCATGCCGGACACGCCGATGAAGCGGATGTTGAGCGCGTATTTGTTCGCGCTGATCTCGGGCACGCAGGGGATATCGCGGGCAAGCGCGATGCGCAGCAGCTGCGCGACCTTGGTGGTCGTGAGCATCAGCTGGAAGACACCGTGGTGCGCGGTGTGGTGACTCGCCCGGCCGTTCTCGCGCAGGAGGCGCAGCACGATGCCGACACCCGCGGCGATCGGCGCGAACGGCTCGATCCAGGCGGCGAGGTCGCGGCGGCGCTCGTCGGCCGAGCGGTTGAGCCAGTAGTGGTAGGCGGGCAGGTCGAACTCGCAGACGCCGCCGGGGATCGCCGTGCGCTGCTTGATGGCCATCAGCCACTCGTTGTCGCGCAGGTGCGTGCCGGCGCGGCCCTGCTGCGCGTGAATCTGCGCGGAGACCGCGTCGATCTCGGCGAGCAGCGACTCGAGCGCCGCGCGATCGATTCTCGGACTCGCACGCAGCGGCGCCAGCACCTGCTTCTGGCGCTCGAGCTCCTGCAGCAGGTCGGTCTTGAGATCGGCACGCGCGGCGACGTCGGTGATCTCGAACAGCGCCACCAGCGCGGCGTGATGGTCGACGGGCGCCTCGTGCGCTGCGAAGTGGCGGACCCGCGTGAACAGGTCCTCGAGCCTCATCAGCGTGCGGATGCGCTCGTTCAGTGGGTGCTCGTAACGAATCACGACGGGCAGGAGGTCGCGTCAGGCTCCATTCTGCCCCAACTTGGCAGGCCCGGTGGGATTCTCCGGGCGCCGTTCGGCCATTTCGCGGTAGAGGCGGTCGAGCCGGGCCGCCTGCGGCCCGATCGCGGCCGGGGGGCCGCTGTTGTCGAGCACGTCATCGGCCTGCGCGAGCCGCGTCGCACGCGGCAGCTGCGCGGCCATGATCGCGCGCACCTCGGACTCGGCGAGACCGCTCCGCGCACGCACGCGCGCGACCTGGACGTCCTCCGGACAATCCACGACCAGCACCCGGTCGACCAGCGGCCGTAGTCGCGCGGTCTCGAGCAGGAGCGGCACGACGAGCAGACCGTAGGGCGAGGTCCACGCGGCCACCCGCGCCTGCGCCGCTTCCGCGATCAGGGGATGCAGGATCGCCTCGAGGCGACGCCTGAACGAGGGATCGCCGAACGCCTGTCTGCGCAACCAGTCGCGATCGAGGCTGCCGTCCGCGGCCACCGCATCGGGCCCGAGGACTGCAGCGACGCCCCGCTGGCCGGCAGCCCCCGCCGCCGAGAGCTCGTGCGCGATGACGTCGGTGTCGACGACGGGCGCGCCGAGCGCCTCGAAGGCGCGGGACACCGCCGTCTTGCCGCTGCCGATCCCCCCGGTCAGCCCGACGACGAGCGTCATTCCTTCAGTGTCCCGGCAGGTACAGCCGCATCAGGGGCTCGCCGACGAACAGGGCGATCGCCCCGGCGATCGCGAGGTATGGCCCGAACGGCAACGGGGTGCCGCCGTCGCGGCGGTGGACGACCATCAGGGTGATGCCGATCACCGCGCCGGCAACCGACGAGAGCAGCACGATCGCCGGCAGCGCCTTCCAGCCCAGCCACGCGCCCAGCGCGGCGAGGAGCTTGAAGTCGCCGTAGCCCATGCCTTCCTTGCCGCGGATCAGTTTGAACAGCCAGTAGACGCTCCAGAGTGCGAGGTAACCCGCGATCGCGCCGACCACCGCCTCGGCGAGCGGCACGAAGAGGCCGAACAGGTTGACGAACAGTCCCGCCCACAGGAGCGGCAGCGTCAGGTCGTCGGGAAGGAGCTGCGTGTCGGCGTCGATGAACGTCAGCGCGAGGAGCGTCCACAGGAACCCGCACGCCGCGAGCCCCTTCGGCGTCGGCCCGAACTGCCAGATCGCGACCATCGCGAGCGCGGCGCCGAGCAATTCGACGATCGGGTAGCGTGCCGCGATCGCCGTGCCGCAGGCCTTGCACTTGCCGCGCAGTGCGAGCCAGGAGACCACGGGGATGTTTTCGACCGCGGAGATCCTGTGGCCGCAGGAAGGGCACGCCGAGCGGGGCACCACGAGGTTGTAGGTGGGCTCCGCGGCCGGCGCCTGCCCGGCGAGCTCGGCGCACTGCGCGCGCCAGCCGCGCTCGAGCATCTGCGGCAGGCGATGGATGACGACGTTGAGGAAGCTGCCGACGAGCAGGCCGAGGACGCCGGCGGCCGCGATCGCGACCGCCGGGTCGAGCAGGGGGAAGGGCATCGGATCCGGCCGGCGCGCGACGCGGACCCGGTCAGACCACCGAGCCCAGCTTGAAGATCGGCAGGTACATCGCGATGACGAGGCCGCCGATGACCACGCCGAGGAACACGATGATGATCGGCTCGAGCAGGCTCGACAGCGCCGCCACCGCGTCGTCGACCTCGCGCTCGTAGAAGTCGGCGATCTTGCCCAGCATGCCGTCGAGCGAGCCGGATTCCTCGCCGATCTGCGTCATCTGCAGCACCATCGTCGGGAACAGCCCGGTCGAGGTCATCGCATTGGTGAGGCTCGTGCCGGTCGAGACGTCGTTCTGGATCTTCTTCGTGCCCTGCGTGTAGAGCGCGTTGCCCGAAGCGCCGGCCACGGCGTCGAGCGACTCGACCAGCGGGACGCCGGCGGCGAACATCGTCGACAACGTCCGCGTCCAGCGGGCGATCGTGGCCTTCTTCAGGATCTCGCCGATCACCGGCGCGCGCAGGATCAGCCGGTCGAAGCCGAAGCGGAATGCCGCCGAGCGCCGGAACAGCGTCGTGAACGCAGTGATCGTGCCGGCGATGATGAGGAACATCAGCCACCAGTACTTGACGAAGAAGTCGGAGATGGCCATCACGATCAGCGTCGGCGCCGGCAGGTCGGCGCCGAAGCTCGTGAACACCTCCTTGAACGCGGGCACGACGAACACCATGATCACCCAGACGACGACGACCGCGACGACGATCACGGACATCGGGTAGAACATCGCCGACTTGATCTTGCTCTTGAGGGCGAGGATCTTTTCCTGGTAGGTCGCGAGACGGTCGAGGATCGCGTCGATCGTGCCGGAGGCCTCGCCGGCGGCGACCAGGTTGCAGTACAGGTTGTCGAAGTGCGCCGGGTGGGCGCGGAACGCCTGCGACATCGATGAGCCCGTCTCGATGCGCTGCTTGATGTCCATCATCAACCGCGAGAAGCGGGCGTTGCCGTGCCCGCGGGCGACGATGTCGAACGACTGCAGCAGCGGCACGCCCGACTTCAGCATCGTGGCGAGCTGGCGCGTGAAGAACGTGATGTCCTTCTGGGTAATCTTCTTGCCGCCGCGGAACGTCTGCCGCTTGAGCTTGGTGATCTTGATGCCCTGGCGCCGCAGGTTGGTCCGCACCACCGTCTCGGACGCGGCCTTGGTCTCGCCGCGGACCTGCCGGTTGTTGCGGTCGGTGCCCTCCCAGACGAACGTGTACTCCTTGACCGAGCGGTCGCGTCGCGTTGCTTCCTTGCGCTGGGCGTCCCTGCGCGCGGCGGTGGTCGTTGCGGTAGCCATGTGCTTTCCCCGTTCCGAGGCCTTGCGAGTTGCTATTCGTTGGTCACGGCCTCGATCTCCTCGAGCGAGGTGATCCCGGCCTTGACCTTGAGAAGACCCGACTGGCGGAGGTCGCGGATGCCCTCGCGACGCGCCTGGTCGGCGATGTCGATCGCGGAGCCGTTGCGCATGATCAGCTGGCGCATCTCGTCGGTGATCGGCAGCACCTGGTAGATGCCGACGCGGCCCTTGTACCCCGAGCCCTTGCAGTGGTCGCAGCCGACCGGGCCGTACGGCTGCCAGCTGCCGTCGAGATCCTCTTCGGCGAAGCCGGCCTGCAGCAGGGCCTCGGGCGGGATGTCCTCGGGCTGCTTGCACTGCGTGCAGAGCTTCCGTCCCAGGCGCTGCGCGGTGATCAGGATCACCGACGAGGCGATGTTGAACGGCGCGACCCCCATGTTCTGCATGCGCACGAGCGTGCTCGGGGCGTCGTTGGTGTGCAGGGTGGAGAGCACGAGGTGGCCGGTCTGCGCCGCCTTGATCGCGATGTCGGCGGTCTCGAGGTCGCGGATTTCGCCGACCATCACGATGTCCGGGTCCTGGCGCAGGAAGGCGCGAAGCGCGGTGGCGAAGGTGAGCCCCGCCTTGTCGTTGACGTTGACCTGGTTCACGCCGGGCAGCTGGATTTCCGCCGGGTCCTCGGCGGTCGAGATGTTGATCCCCGGCTGGTTCAGGATGTTGAGGCAGGTGTAGAGCGAGACGGTCTTGCCGGAACCCGTCGGGCCGGTGACGAGCACCATGCCGTAGGGGCGCCCGATCGCGTCGAGCAGGTGCTTCTGCTGGTCGGGCTCGTAGCCCAGCGCCTCGATGCCGAGCTTCACGCCCGACGAGTCGAGGATGCGCATCACGATCTTCTCGCCGTAGAGCGTGGGCAGCGTCGAGACGCGGAAGTCGATCGCCTTGTTCTTGGTCAGCATGAGCTTCATGCGACCGTCCTGGGGCACGCGCTTCTCGGCAATGTCGAGGCGCGAGATCACCTTGATGCGCGAGGCGACCTTGTCCTTGATCGCGAGCGGTGGCTGGGCGACCTCGGCGAGGATCCCGTCGACGCGGTAGCGGATGCGGTAGTAGCGCTCGTAGGGCTCGAAGTGGATGTCCGAGGCGCCGGCGCTGATCGCGTCGAGCAGGATCTTCTGGATGTACTTGACGACCGGGGCGTCTTCGACGTCCGAGTCTTCCTCGGCCGAGGCACCCGCACCGACTTCCTTGAGGTCGACCTCCATGTCCCCGAGGTCGGCCATGTCCTTGAGGTTGACCCCGGACGCGTCGACGAGCTTCCCGATCGCGGCGCCGAGCTTGTCGTCCTCGACGACCAGCGGATCGGCGACGAGGTTGGTCTTGAACCGGACCTCGTCCAGCGCCTGCAGGTTGGCCGGATCGGACACGGCGACAAACAGGCGATTGCCACGCTTCGCGAGCGGCAACACCCGCCGCGAGGCGGCCATCTTCGGGTCGAAGAACTCCTTCTGGATCTGGTCCAGGTCGTACGACGAGAGGTCGAACAGCGGCACGCCGAACGCGCGCGATGCGAACAGCGCGAGCTGCGCCGCGCTCATCCGCTTGTTCTGCAGGAACTGCTCCGCAAAGGTGATGCCCGAGGCGGCCGCCTGGGTCTGCATCGCGTCCGCGTCGGGCTCCGACACGAGACCCTGTTGCGCGAGGGCGCGTGCGAGACCACTCAGGTTGCGCGTGGCGGCGTGGGTGGCCATGGATCGGAAAGGAGTCGGTGCCGAGCGGTCACGCAGGGACGTTTTTGGGCCCGAGAATCAAGCAATTATCATGCCTGTAGGCCCCGTTGCTATTCCATTCGCATAAAACTTCTGATTATGATGATGCCCGCTCACCCTGGGTTTGTAAAGGCGAGGCCGGCCGCCCGACGGGCGGCGGCAGGCGCACCACGCGCACTGCGCGGTCCTGGGTCTGGACGACTTCCATCCGGTGCCCGGCGAGCTCGACCGACAGCCCCGTCTCGGGGATCGCGCCAAGTGCCTCGACGATGAGGCCGTTCAGCGTCTTCGGTCCGTCAAGGGGAAAGTGGGTGCCGAGTTGTCGGTTGAGCGCCCGAAGCGGCGCCATGCCGTCGACGAGCACCGAGCCGTCGGCCTCGCGCTTGTAGCTCTCGGCGCCGCCGGGGGCGGTGGTGGTGAACTCGCCGATGATCTCCTCGATGATGTCCTCGATCGTCACCAGCCCCTTCAACTCGCCGTACTCGTCGACGACGAGGCCGAGCCGCTGACGGTCGGCCTGGAACTGGGTGAGCTGGGTGAGGAGCGGGGTGCCCGCAGGCACGAAATACGGCGGACGCAGCAGGGGCTTCAGGTGCGCGGCGTCGACCTCGCCGGCCTGCGCGAGTGGGACGATCTGCTTGATGTGGACGATGCCGACGATGGTGTCCAGCGAGCCCTCGTAGACCGGCATGCGCGTGTGGTAGCTCGTCGCGAGCTGCTGGCGCAGGTGCGCGGGCTTGGTCGCGACGTCGATGCCGTGGATCTGGTGGCGGGGGGTCATCACGTCGTCGACGGTGACCTGGTCGAGCTCGAACAGGTTGGCGAGCAGCGCCCGGTGCTTGCCGCGGAAGTACTGGCCCTCGAGCACCAGCGAACGCACCTCGTCGGGCGTGAGCGTGGCGCCGGTGTCCGCCGGCGGGCGGATGCGCAGCAGCCGCAGCGCGCCCTGCACGAACACATTGACGAAGCCGACGATCCACGTGACCGGCGGCTTCAAGAGCGGCACGAGCGCATAGGAGACGTACGGCGCGAGGCGGTCCGCGTGCGCGGCGCCGATCACCTTGGGCGTGATCTCCGAGACGACCAGGATCGCGAACGTGACCGCGACGGTGCCCGCCGCCAGCGCCCACTGCTCCTCGCCGAAGAGACGCTCGGCAATGATCGCGGTCAGCGTCGCCGACGCGGCGTTGATCAGATTGTTGCCGAGCAGGATCACGCCGAGCAGCCGGTCGGTCCGGCCGAGCAGCGACAGCGCGAGCTTCGCGCCACGCTCGCCGCGCGCGGCGCGGTGCTTCAGGCGATAGCGGTTCGACGCCATCATCGCGGTCTCGGCGAGCGAGAACAGCCCGGAGAGCAGGAGCAGCACTGCGAGCACGGCGACGAGCGTCGGTAGCGGGATTTCGTCCACGGGCCGGGTTTCAGGACAGAGGCATCGGGGATCGGGTTGAGGGCCGATGTTCCCACCGAGGGCGAGCGGGCCGGAATCGTCGGCTCGGCTTAACCCGCCCCTGCGGCACCGGGCGGCGGCGCTAGCGCTGCAGCAGGACCTCGAGCACGAACTTGCTGCCGAGGTAGGCGAGCACCAGGAGCCCTGCGCCGGCGAGGATCCAGATCCGGGCCCGTCGCCCCCGCCACCCGAAGCGCCAGCGCCCGAAGAGCAGTGCTCCGAAGGTGAGCCAGGCGAGGACCGAGAACAGGCTCTTGTGGGTGAGCTTGAAGGGCCGCCCGAAGACCTGCTCCGAGAACAGCGCGCCCGAGGCGAGCGTGAGAGAGAGGAGCACGAACCCGGCGGCGATCAGGCGGAACAGGTAGCGCTCGAGCGTCAGCAGCGGCGGGGTGCCGTCGCCCGCCGTCGCGGGAAGGCCCCGGTGCAGGCGCTTCTCGAGGCCGGTCATCAGGAGCGCCGCCAGCGCGGCAACGAGCAGGATCGCGTACGCGGCGAGCGCCACCGCGATGTGGAGCGTCGCCCAGGTCTCCCCCGCGAACGAGGTACGGTGCGGGTCGTGGAAGAGCGCAGGGAGGAGCGCCGCCACCGCGGCCACCGTCAGCACGATCGCGGCGCTGCCGGGCAGCGAGCGCAGGAATCCGCTGGCCCAGGCGACGACCACGACGAGCCCCGCGACGAGCGACACCGAGTTCGGCAGCGAGATGTCGAGCCCGTCGGGCGTGGCGATGGCAGGCACGAGCGCCGCCGCGTGCACCCCGAGGGCCAGCGGAAGGAGCCATCGGGCGGCCGCACCACTCCCGGTCGGGGGCTTGCCCGCCGTCGGCCAGCGCGCCCACGCCGCCATGCCATAGAGGGCGGCGGCCAGGACATGAATTAGAATCGCCATTTGTTCGCAGCCCGGCGCGTCCCGCCGGGCGAAGCGCAGTGCGCGCTGCGGCGCGAAGGCGCCCGCCAGGTCCTCGAGGCGTCGACAACCGCCGCTCCGCGGAGCAGTTTACCGCAAGCCGACATCGCGCCGGTGACAGCGCCGGCAGGCACGCCGCACTCGCCCCGCAGTCATCGTGCACCGAGTTCCCAGTCACCCAACCGATTCCGGCCACTGATCGTCCATGCTCGAGAACCTCACCGAACGCCTGTCACGGGTCGTGAAGCAGCTGCGCGGCCAGGCGCGGCTCACCGACGAGAACATCCAGGAGGCGCTGCGCGAAGTCCGGCTCGCGCTGCTCGAGGCGGACGTCGCGTTGCCCGTCGTCAAGGACTTCGTCGCGCGCGTGCGCGAGCGGGCGCTGGGTGAGGAGGTGGTCGGATCGCTGACACCGGGGCAGGCGCTGATCGGCATCGTGCATCGCGAGCTCACGGCGCTTATGGGGGGCGCGGCCGAGCCGCTCGACCTCGCCACGCAGCCGCCGGCGGTGTTCCTGCTCGCCGGCCTCCAGGGAGCCGGCAAGACCACGACGGCCGCAAAGCTCGCGCGGCACCTGCGCGAGGAGCGGAAGAAGAAGGTCCTGCTCGTGTCCGCCGACGTCTACCGGCCGGCCGCGATCGACCAGCTCCGCCTGCTCGCGCCGCAGGTCGGCGCCGACTTCTTCCCGTCGACGCCCGACCAGAAGCCGGTGGCGATCGCCGAGGCCGCAGTGGACTGGGCGCGCAGGCACTACCACGACGTGGTGATCGTCGACACCGCCGGTCGACTCTCGATCGACGAGCCGATGATGGCGGAGATTCGCGAGTTGCACGCCGCCGTACGCCCGATCGAGACGCTGTTCGTCGTCGACGCGATGCAGGGCCAGGACGCGGTCAACACCGCGCGCGCGTTCCGCGAGGCGCTGCCGCTCACCGGCGTCATCCTGACCAAGCTCGACGGCGATTCCCGCGGCGGCGCGGCGCTCTCGGTTCGGCACGTCACCGGCGCGCCGATCAAGTTCGCCGGGGTGGCCGAGAAGGTTACCGGTCTCGAGGTCTTCCATCCCGAGCGGATGGCTTCGCGCATCCTCGGCATGGGCGACGTGCTGTCGCTGATCGAGGACGCGCACCGCACCGTCGACGTCGAGAAGGCGCAGAAGCTCGCGAAGAAGGTCAAGACCGGCAAGGGCTTCGACCTCGAGGACTACAAGGAGCAGGTCGCGCAGATGCGCAAGATGGGCGGGATCTCGGCGATGCTCGACAAGCTCCCGGCCGAGCTCGCGCGGGCCGCGCAGGGCCAGCAGGTGGACGAGCGCAAGATCGCCCGCATCGAGGGCATCATCAACTCGATGACGCGCCTGGAGCGTACCAAGCCCGAGCTGATCAAGGCGTCGCGCAAGCGGCGCATTGCCACGGGGGCAGGGGTCACCGTCCAGGAAGTGAACCAGCTGCTCAACCAGTTCGAGCAGGCGCAGAAGATGATGAAGATGGTCGCCAAGGGCGGCATGCAGAAGATGCTGCGCGGCATGAAGGGCATGTTGCCGGGCATGCGTTAGCAGTGCGGGCTCGCGAAGCAGGGGCCACGCCAGCACCGCGGCACCCTGGCGCCCGCCTGCCGCCCCGATCGCGGGGCGGGGTTGCCGGTCGGACCATTTTCCCCTTATAATCAGCGTCTTTTTTCCGCTCACCGGGAACCATTCCCATGGTCGTCATCCGCCTTGCCCGTGGCGGCGCCAAGAAGCGCCCCTTCTACAACATCGTCGTCGCCGATTCGCGCAACCGCCGCGACGGTCGCTTCATCGAGCGCGTCGGGTTCTACAACCCGATCGCCGGCGAAAAGGAGGAAGGCTTGCGCCTCGTCCACGACCGCATCACCTATTGGCAACAACGCGGCGCGAAGCTCTCGGACACCGTCGCGATGCTCGTCAAGCGCGCGCCGGCGCCGGGCGCGGTGGCGCCGGCCGCGGCCTGAACGCCGCTTCCTCCGGCCGCCCGGTCGTGATGGGCCGCGTCATGGGTCCCTACGGCGTGCGCGGCTGGGTCAAGGTCGCCCCGTTCACGGCGGCGACCGACGCGCTGGCCGACTATCCCGCGTGGTGGCTCGTGCCGCGCGAAGGTCTCGAAGGCAAGGCATGGCCGGTCGAATCCGCCCGGGTCCACGCCGATACGGTGGTGGCGAAGCTCGCGGGCATCGACACGCGTGAGGCTGCGGCGGTGCTGAAGGGGTCGCTGGTCGCGGTGCCGCGCGATGCGTTGCCACCGCTCCGTGACGACGAGATGTACGTGGGCGATCTGGTCGGGATGATGGTCGTGAACCGTCGCGGCGAGACGCTCGGAAAGGTGGAGGCAGTGGACTCGTTCGGCGCGCACCCGGTCATGCGCGTCGCGGCGGACGACGGTGCGGTGAGGCTCGTGCCGTTCGTTGCCGCGCTCGTCGACGCGGTCGATCGCGAGGCCGGCCGGGTCGAGGTCGACTGGGGCCTGGATTACTAGCGCCGCGGGCGGATGATGCGCTTCGACGTCGTCACGATCTTTCCGGAGCTGGTCCTCCACGCTGCCGCGTTCGGCGTGACCGGACGAGCGAGAGAGCGGGGGCTGTGGTCGCTGGGGGCGTGGAATCCGCGCGACTTTGCGACCGACAGCTACCGCACGATCGACGACCGGCCGTACGGCGGCGGGCCGGGGATGGTGATGATGGCGGAGCCGCTCGAGAAGGCGCTCGCGGCGGCCCGCGCGGCGCAGCGGGAAGCAGGCGTTGCCGGTACGCGGACGATCCACCTGTCGCCCGCCGGCAGTCGGCTCACGCACCGGCGCGTGGCGGAACTCGCGGCGGCGCGCGAGGCGGGCTATGTGCTGGTCGCCGGGCGCTACGAAGGCATCGACGAGCGGCTGATCGCCCGCGAAGTCGACGAGGAGATCGCGATCGGCGACTTCGTCGTGTCCGGCGGCGAGTTGCCGTCGCTGATGCTGATCGACGCCGTCGTGCGGCAGCTGCCGGGGGCGCTGAACGACGCCGCATCGGCCGAACAGGAGTCGTTCGCGGAAGGGTTGCTGGATTGCCCGCATTACACTCGGCCGGAGATTTACGCCGGCGGGCGCGTGCCGGACGTGCTGCTGTCCGGGCACCACGCCGAGATCCGGCGCTGGCGGCTCAAGGCGTCGCTGGCGCGGACGCGGGCCCGCCGTCCCGACCTCCTGACCGGGAGGAAGGTGACGGCGGAAGAAGCGAAGCTCCTCGCGGCGATCGAGCGCGAGGGGCCCGACCCGGGGGCCTGTGCGGCCCCGGTGGCGGCAGGCGGTAGCCGCACGGAGTGAACAAGAGGACGCGCGCATCAGGGGGCGCCCTGCGCTGCGCGCGAAGACCGGCCGACGAAGGCCGCGCCAACGGGCTACGGGCCCACGAAAGGAGCCACGCATGAACATCATCGAGACGCTGGAGCGCGAGGAGATCGCACGCCTCGGCAAGACGGTGCCGGACTTCGCGCCCGGCGACACCGTGATCGTCAACGTCAACGTCGTCGAAGGCGAACGCAAGCGCGTCCAGGCCTACGAGGGCGTCGTCATCGCCAAGCGCAACCGCGGACTGAACTCGTCGTTCACCGTGCGCAAGATTTCGAGCGGCGAGGGGGTGGAGCGCACGTTCCAGACCTATTCGCCGCTGATCGCCTCGGTCGAGATCAAGCGCAAGGGCGCGGTGCGCCGCGCCAAGCTGTACTACCTGCGCGGACGTTCCGGCAAGTCGGCGCGCATCAAGGAAAAGCTGGCCGCGCGCGACTCCCGCAAGGGCGCGTAGCGGCTGTCGGCGGCGGGGCGCGTCTTTCCCCGCCGCCTTGCGACGCCCCCGCGGCGGACCGACCCCGGTCCGGGGCGGCATGGCCTCCTGTGGCTCGATGCCCTGTGGCAACGGACCCCGGCCGCATGCCGTTCCACGAACGTCGGGGGCGAAAACGGTCAGGTCGGGCGGGCAGGCGGGCGGCGTCTTGGCGGTCGACCCGATGCCGGTGGCGTCCGGGGACCCCCTCCGGAAGGGTTTCGTCGAGGCGTCCGACGCCGCCCGGCCCGCATGGTGCGCTTCTTGCTGTCTTCCATCCGACCAAAGTCCGTTCCCGATGCCATTCCATTGGCATAGTATTGGCCGATTCGGGCAACAAGCCGGCGCATGAAGGCTACGCTGTACGAAGCACTCGGCATCAGTCCCACGGCCTCCGACGAGGACGTGCGGGCCAGCCTGCGCCGCCTCATCCGCAAGTACTACACGAAGACCCGCGACGGCCACGGCAACGTCGAGGAGGCGCTGCGCTTCATCAACCACGCCAGCCGGATCCTGAGCGATCCCGACCGGCGGCGCCGCTACGACCAGGAGCTCGCGGTCTCGGCCGGGACGACCGAGCAGAAGATCGATCACGTGGTCAGCCACGCCGTGGCCGAGACCGGCGAGCAGACCGACGTGCGCGAGGTCACCGCCGACGCGGAGCCCGTTCGCGCCCTCGAAGCCTCGCTCGACGCCGCGATGGACCCGGCGCTCGTCGACCTGCCCGAGCAGGAGCGGGCCCGCATGCACCATCCGGGGCTCACCGAGCGGGTCGCGACGTTCGGGCGCTCGCCGGTGGTCACGCTGGTGCTGTGCATCCTGTTCGGTGCTTTCATCGCCGCGGCGATCACCTTCGTGACGCCTGCCGATACCGTCTCCGTGGCGCAGCAGGTGCTGGTCTGGGCGACGCTGGTGCTGACCGCGCTCGCGGTGGTGTACGGCATCGTGCACGGTGTCGCCTATGTGCGCCGACGCGCGGTGCCGGACGGCTCCGCGCTACAGCCGCAGACCGATCTCGCGATCCTGAACTGGCGGCGCGAGAAGAGCGTGTTCATGGGCACCAACCAGCCGCAGGAGGATGCGAGCTGGATTTTCCAGCTGCGCATGGCGGAGCTGGAGCGCGCCAAGTCCGGCCGCACGAGCGAGCCACGCCCGTGGCCCCGGCTCGTCGCGCGGCTTTTCGACTATGCGATCTGGGGACTGTCGCTCGCGCTGCTCCTGTCCGAGCTGCGCGGCATGCACGTCATTTCCGACGCCGTGGGTTTTGCGCTGGGGCACCCGCTGTTCGCGCCGGTGGTGATCACGGCGACATGGATCCCGGTGGAGGCGCTGTTGATGGCGGCGCTCGGCTCGACTCCCGGCAAGTGGCTGTTCGGCATCTATCTGCAGTTCGCGATTTCCGACGCCTACGCCCGCCGCGACACGCAGGCGCAGTTGACGGCCGCGCTGCGCCGCGCCTTCCGGGTCTGGTGGGAGGGCATGGCATGCGGCTTCCCGCTGCTCGCGCCGGTGCTGGTCGCGGTGGCCTACGAGAAACTCACGCAGAATCAGGAAACCGACTGGGACTTCGCGCAGGACGTCCTCGTGACCCATGGACCGCCGGGCGTGATCAAGGCGGCCACCGGCGCCTGCGGTCTCGCGGCGATGTTGTGGCTCTACGGCGTGGCATGGCACCAGCCGATGGCGGACTCGATCGACTGGGCGCGCGCGACCGTCGCAGACGCGCTGCCGAGCGCCGAGCAGATCAAGGGAAGCCTCTCCGCCGACGGCGGAACCATCGGCGGCATCAGCTTGCCGGCGATGCCCTCGATCGGCGTGCCGAGCCTGGGCGCCGCCGGTGCGCAGGTGACGGGGCCGCCGCCGGGGGCACCCATCGATGCCGACCTCGACGCGCAGTTCGCGGAGCGCAAGGCGCGCGTCGCCGCGCTGAAGAGCGAAGGGCCGCGGTTGCTGCGCTCGGGCAACTATCGGCGCGCGGCCGAGTTGTGCCGGGCGTGGGCCGAACTCGAACTCTCCAACGCCGACGCCTGGCGGTGCCTCGGCGAGGCGTTGCAGGCGCAGGGACTGCACCAGGATGCGATCAATGCCTTCCGCAAGGCGAAGCAGTTCGACCCGGCCGATCGCTCGCTGGACGCGGCGATCGACCGCTCGCAGCAGGGCATCGTCGCCGACTTCCTGAGGCGCCACGGGCGCTGACCGTCCGCGTGCGCGCGGTCGCCGGACACAGGTTCGCCGCGAGCCCCGGCGCGATCGCGTGTCACGCGACGAGCGCGAGCCATAGCGGCAGCGTGACCGCCGCACCGATCGTGCCGGTCGAGATCAGCAGCGCGACCGGTGCGCCGGGCGCCCCCATCTGCACCGCGAGCACGTAGGCGGACGTGGCGGTCGGCACCGCCGCCATCGCCACGACGATCGTCGTTTCCATCGCGTTCAGCCCGAACAGGCGGGCGAATGCGAGCGCAAGGGCAGGCAGCGCGACGAGCTTGACGCCGTTCCACCACGCGATCGCGCGAGGGGGCAGGTCGGTGCCCCGCACGCGCAGGCCCGCGCCCACCGCGAGCAGGCCGAGCGGGAGGGCAGCGGCGGCGAGCAGTTCGACGACGCGCATCGCCACGGCGGGCCGTGGCAGCGCGAGCGCGTTCCACAGGAGGCCCGCGGCGCAGGCGAGCACCAGCGGGTTTCGAGCGAGCTCGCGTCCGATGTGCGTCGCGCGCCCGCGTGCAAGCACGGCGACCGCGGCGACGTTGACGAGCGGCACCAGCACGCCGATCAGGAGTGCGAGCCGCGCGAGCCCGGCCTCGCCGGCGACGCGTCCGGCGATGGCGATCGCGATGTAGGTGTTGAAGCGGAAGCCGCACTGGAAGCAGGCGGCAAAGACGTCGCGGGGCAGTCGGCACAGCGGCTGCCCGAGCGCCGAGAGCGCGATCCCGCCGAGGGTAAAGGCGACGCCGGTGGCGACGAAAGGCAGCGCGTCCGTGAACGTGAGCGGCGCGCTGGCGAGCGCGCGGAACAGGAGCGCGGGAAACAGCACGAAGTAGACGAGGCGCTCGACGCCGGACCAGAAACCGGCGTCGAAGCGGGCGCGGCGCGCGAGCAGCGCGCCGAACGCGATCAGCAGGAAGTCGGGAAGGACGAGGAGCGCGACGCTCAACACGCGCCTGCCCGACCGCGGATGCGGTCGACGAGGCTCGTCGTCGAGCGGCCCGGCAGGAGCGGGATCGCCACGAAGCGCCCGCCACGCGCGATCGTCTCGGCCGCTCCCGCGGTGGTGTCGGCGGTGTAGTCGCCGCCCTTGACGAGCACGTCCGGGCGGCACGCCACGATCAGGTCGCGTGGCGTGTCGGCATCGAACGGCACGACCAGATCGACGGCCGCAAGGCCTGCGATCACGGCCATGCGGTCGTCCTGCGCGTTGTGCGGGCGATCGTCGCCCTTGCCGAGCCGGCGCGCCGACGCATCCGCATTCACCGCGACGACCAGCGATGCGCCGAGGCCACGCGCCTGCTCGAGGTACGTGACGTGGCCGCGGTGCAGGATGTCGAAGACGCCGTTGGTGAAGACGAGCGGCCGCGGCAGCGTGGCGATGCGCGCAAGGGCCGTGGCGCTCGTGGCGATCTTGCCGGGATACTTCGGTGCCGGCAACGGATCGTCGGCCATCAGTCGAGATACTCGAAGACCTTGACGACGCGCGCAACGCCCTTGGTCGACGCCGCGATGGCCGCTGCCGCGTCGGCTTCGGCACGCTTGACGATCCCCATCAGATACACGACCTTGCGGTCGGTCACGACCTTGACGTGCGTCGCCGAGAACTTGTCGTTGGCCTCGAGAAAGCGCGTCTTGACCACCGAGGTGAGGTACGTGTCGTTGGTGCGATCGGCGAGCCCGGAGGCGGGGGCCACCTGCAGCTCGTTCTGCACGCCGCGGACGCGGTCGGTACTCCGCGCCAGCGTCGCCATGGCGTCACGGGCGGACTCGTCCGGGACCTCGCCGGTGAGCAGCACGATGCCGTTGTAGCTCGTCACCGAGACGTGTGCCTTGTCCCCGAACCGGTTGCCCGCCTCGCCGGAGATTCGGCCCTCGATGGCGGCATCGTCGAGCTGGGCGCCGGCAGAGCGGCGGTCGGTGGCGACCAGCGCCACGCTGGCGGCGCCGGCCGCGACCAGGGGCAGGCAGCCCGAGAGCGGTGTCGCGAGCGCGAGCACGGCGGCCCCGATCGTCAGGGAACGTTTCATCGTCACTCCTCGAGTCAGGCTTCGTCGCCGAGCAGTGTGCGGTCGATCGCGTCGCACAGGCAGTGGATGACGAGCAGGTGCACTTCCTGGATGCGTGCCGTGCGGTCGTGGGGGACGCAGATGTGGACATCGTCGTCGCCCAGGAGTTCGCCGATGCGCCCGCCGCCACGGCCCGTCAGGGCGACGACGACCATCTCGCGCTCGCGCGCGGCGTCGATCGCCGCGACGACGTTGCCGGAGTTCCCGGAAGTCGAGATCGCCAGCAGCACGTCGCCCTTGCGCCCGAGCGCCCGCACCTGCTTCGCGAACACCTGCTCGAACGAGTAGTCGTTGGCAATCGCGGTCAGGATCGAGCTGTCGGTGGTGAGTGCGATCGCCGGGAGCTCCGGCCGCTCGCGCTCGAAGCGGCCGACCATCTCGGCCGCGAAGTGCTGCGCGTCGCCGGCCGAGCCGCCGTTGCCGCACGCGAGCACCCTGCCGTCGGCGAACAGGCACGTGGTGACGAGGCCGGCTGCGCGCGCGATCGCTGGCGCGAGCAGTGGCGCGGCGTCCTGCTTCAGGCGTGCGCTCGCGGCAAAGTGCGCGAGGATGCGGGACTCGTGATCCATGCGCGCGGATTCTAGCAGGCGCTCATGCGTCGACCGACCTCCCTCGCTCGGCGACGGGCCCTGCGGGCCTGGCCTTCGGCCGCCTCGCTCAGTCGCCGATGTCCTTCACCCAGTCGATGCGGGTGGGGTCGAGGGCGTCGAGGAGCAGGGCGTCGATGCGGCACACGGGGACGCGCGGCAGCCGCGCGAGGTAGAGCTCGGCGGCCGCCCGGATCCGCGCGCGCTTGGCAGCAGTGATGCTCTCTGCGGCCCCCCCGAAGTCGCGCCGGCGTCGCAAGCGCACCTCGACGAACACGAGCGTATCGCCCTCCCGTGCGACGATGTCGATTTCGCCCAGGCGGCTGCGGACGTTGCGCGCGACGATCGCGAGCCCGCGCCCCGCGAGGAAACGCGCGGCCAGTTCCTCGGCGCGTGCGCCGTCCTGCGCTCGAGAGGCCGGGTCAGCGGGGGGCATCGGCCGGCACGACCTGCCCGCGCCGGAATTCCGCGAGCACGCCGTCGCGGGCGAAATGGCGGCCCTCGGCGAGCGTGAGCTGGCCGGTCGCGCCCGCGATCTCGAGGCGCTCCGGCACGCCGCGGACGAATGCACGCGCGACCTGGAACGCGTCGAGCCCGAGCGCGTAGAGGCGGTCGAGCAGCACGTTGCCGGTGTCTCGCCGCGGGAGCTTCGCAAGCGTCGGCACGTCCGGGGTCACGAGCCAGGGGACATCGATGAAACGCACGCCCTCGAGGTCTGCCATCGCGGCCGACTGGTGCGGCTGGTTGACGAGCGAAATGGCGTAGACCGGAACGCGCAGGGCGAAGCTCCGCGCGACCGCGGCGTCCGGGCCGTCCAGCGCCAGGACCACAGCGCTTGCGCTCGATTTCGACAGTGCGCCGCGCAGCGCGGTCAGCCCACCTGGCCGTGGATCGAACCGGATCGCCTCGGGGGGGCCGCCGCCGGCCAGCAGCCACTCGCCATGGAATGCGGCGGCGAAGCGCCTCGAGATCGGCGAGTCGTCGCCGATCACCACGACGGTCGTCGCGCCGCCGTCGCGCATCCGGCGCGCGAGCGCACGCGCATCGCCCTCGACCGAGAGGGCAAGCGTGTAGACCTGGGGCGGAAGCACCGTGGCGTCGTCGAGCTGATTCAGCGCCAGCGTCAACGGCAGGGCGTCGCGCGATTCGGCCAGCAGTCGCAGGTCGTCGCGAACCAGCGGCCCCACGACCACGGACGCGCCGAGCGCCTTCGCGGCCTCGAACGCGCCGAGGACGCCTTTGTCGTCGTGGGCTATCACGCGGCAGCGATCGGCCGCGTTCGCGGCATGGGCCGCGGCCATGAAGCCGTCGCGCACCGCCGTGGCGGCGCGAGCGTAATCCGGCGAATCGAGCGGCAGCACCAACGCGACGTCCACACCACTGGGGCCGGGCGTCGGCGCGGGAACGGGCGCCGACGCGGGCGCGGCTGCAGGCACAGGCGCGGGAGCGGCCGCGATGGCGCTGGCTACGGCTGGTGTGTGTGCCACGGCCGGTGCGGGTTCTGTCGGAACCGGTGCGGGTGCCGGTGCGGGTGCCGGTGCAGCCGACGGCGCAGGCGTGGCTGCAGGCGCCGGCGCGGCAGCGGCCGTCGCCGGGGGCTTCACCGCGCTTGTGGTGCTGCATGCTGCCGCGCACTATG
>Ga0105096_10000171_pt1 | contig 18586 bp, 11 predicted proteins | sample PPLLak3cmMay2015_FD_87036 | JGI IMG/M metagenome (GOLD analysis project Ga0105096, IMG submission 87036) | Freshwater sediment microbial communities from Prairie Pothole Lake near Jamestown, North Dakota, USA - PPLs Lake P7 Core (1) Depth... | ecosystem: Environmental > Aquatic > Freshwater >... | reverse complement strand
CGCTCCGCAGGGGCGTGTGCTCGCCCTCGGAGCAGATGGATCGGAGGAAAGCCTCGTTCGTCATCTGCTGCCCGCCCCCGCGGCCGACGTCGTGCTGGCATCGTTGCGCATGCAATCGGCCGCCCCAACGCTCGCCGTGGACGGCACCCGCGAGGAACGCACGGTGCGGGAACTCGGGCACTTCACGCAGCGGCTGATCGTGACCTGCGAGGCCGAGCGCCAGACGCGGTTTTGGAGCAAGGTGCCGCTCAAACCGCTCGCCGCCTTCGAGGCGCACACCGCCAAGGAGCGCGACCGGTTCTGGAACGAGGTCATCGGCCGCCTGCCGAATCCCGATCAGGCGGTCAACGCGAAAAGCCGCCTCGTGCGCGAGACGGAGAAGGTCACCATCTACGAGATCACGCTCGATGTGTGGGAGGAGGTGTTTGCGTGGGGCTGGCTGTGCCTGCCCAAAGACCTCAAGCCGGGGGAAAAACGGCCCGTTGTCGTCTGCCAGCACGGTCTCGAGGGTCTGCCCGAGGACACGATTACCGAAGACCGCTCCAATCCCGCGTGGGGCTATTACAAGGCCTTCTCGCTCCGCCTCGCTGAACAAGGCTACATCACGTTTGCGCCGCACAACCCCTACCGTGGCAAGGACGCCTTCCGTACGCTCCAGCGGAAACTCAACCCGCTTGGCCTCACCCTGTACAGTGTCATCAACGGCCAGCACCAGCGGATCCTGGAGTGGCTCAAGGCGCAGCCCTTCACGCAACCGGACAAGATCGCCTTCTACGGCCTGAGCTACGGCGGGAAATCGGCCATGCGCATCCCTGCCGTGCTCACCGACTACTGTCTGAGCATCTGCAGTGGCGACTTCGACGAGTGGGTGCGCTACTGCGTGAGCACCGAGCTGCCGATTCCCGGCTACGTTCACGCCGGGGAATACGAAATCTGGGAGTGGAACCTGGCCCGCAGTTATAACTACGCCGAGATGACCGCCCTCATCGCCCCGCGCCCCTTCATGGTCGAGCGCGGCCATGACGACGGGTGCGGCACCGATGAGATGGTGAACTACGAATACGCCAAGGTCCGCCGCCTCTATGCCAAGCTCGGCCTCGGCGATCGCACTACCATCGAGCACTTCGACGGCCCGCACACCATCCACGGCGTGGGCACCTTCCAGTTCCTCAACGACAAACTCGGCTGGAAGTGAGGGGACCAGATTCCGCCATCACACAATCGCGATGAAACCACCCCTCAGCGGCCTCGTCCCGCTCAGAACGCTCCGGCAGCAGCATGCCCTTCCGATCCTCTTGGACGAGCCCATCGTCTCGCTCGACGACCTGCGCACGTTCCACGAACTCGGTCTGCTCGACGGAGTGGCCATGAAAGTCTCGCGCAGCGGCGGCTTGACCGAGTCACGCCGCATCCTCGAATACATGCGGGAGCACGGCCTGCTCTTTTTCGCGAGCGGCCTCACCGATCCCGACCTCTCGCTGGCGGCCAGCCTGCTGCTCTTCAGCGCCTACGAATTGCAACACCCCGCGGCCTTGAACGGCCATCAATACTTGAGTGGCTCCGTCCTTCGCTCTCCGGTACGCATCACCGGCGACCAGGTTGACGTACCCCATGGCATCGGACTCGGAGTCGAAGTGGACGAAGATCGCCTGAACGCCATGGCATGAACATGCAATCTACCGCCGCCCTTGCGCAAATCGAGTAGAGTATGACGGCCATGATTCCATTGAGAACAATCATGCCGTTCCGTTGGCCCAACTGGATCTGCGGCGACTGGTCGCGGCGATCCAACTCGCGGGTTGTCGTTGTCGCGTTGGCAGTCTTCATTGCGCTGGCCGGTGTGTGTCAGGCGGACGACGAACCGCCGCATTTGGACGTGACGATCCAGCGAGTTTCGTCCGATCGAAAGTACGCGATCGGCCGCGCGGCGATCGGCGGCTTAGCGTACATCGACCGGAAGTATGCATTCCGCAAACTTCCGAAAACGCTGGTCGATCAAATTGTCGTCCGGACGTCGATGGACGACGACTACGCTGAATCGGCCGACCATCTCGTGCTCAAGCTGTCTGGGCCGGCAAAAATCTACATCGGCATCGATCAGCGCGGCCAGTCTTCGCCCAGCTGGCTCAAGACCTGGAAAAAGTCCACTGACTCGTTATCGGTCGACGACATTTCCTATCACCTTTACGAAAGGAAGTTCGCAGCGGGAGCCGTGACACTGGGCGGCAATGAACGGAAGACGACCGGCGCCTGCAACAATTACGTGGTGATTCTGATCCCCGAAAAGCCCAGCCCCGAGTTCCCCGCGGAGGATTTTGCCTCCAGAATTCAGCCCTTGCTGGCGGCCCGCTGTGTTTCATGTCATGGCCCCGATATGCAAGAAGGAGGCTTGCGGCTCGACGTCCGTCGGCGCGCCCTGATCGGCGGCGACACCGGACCGGCCATCACTCCCTACTCCCACGAATCCAGTGAATTGATCGCACGGACGACGACGAAGGATAAGACCAAGCGAATGCCTCAGGGCGAAGTTCCGTTGTCGCGCGATGAGATCACGCTCCTGTCGCACTGGATCGACGCAGGCGCCGTCTGGCCTGACGATCTCGCAGGGAAGGAAGATCACGGCGATCACTGGTCGTTTCGCCGCATCGAACGGCCCGAAGTTCCGGCGACGGTTCGTCGTGACTGGGGACGTACTCCGGTCGATGCCTTCGTGCTGGCAAGATTGGAACAGGAGGGCCTCGAGCCATCGCCGGAAGCGAGTCGGCGCACGCTCATTCGCCGGTTGAGCCTCGACCTGCTCGGCTTGCCGCCGTCGCCGGAGGACGTTCAGAACTTCCTCCATGATCAGTGGCCGGGCGCTTGGGAACGATTAGTCGACCGCCTTCTTGAGTCGCCGCACTTCGGCGAGCGTTGGGGCAAGCACTGGTTGGACCTGGCCCGATTCGCCGAAAGCGACGGCTACGAAAATGATGTTCCGCGACCGCATGCCTATCGGTATCGCGACTGGGTGATCAACGCCGTCAACGACGACCTGCCGTTCGACGAGTTTACGATCCGGCAATTGGCAGGCGACCTGCTCCCGAACGGCGGCCCCAATGAACGGATCGCGACGGCCTTTCATCGAAACTCGCTGCACAACGGCGCCGGCGGGGCGGACACCGAGGAATTCCGCTCCAAGGCCGTCAAGGATCGGACGGCCGTCACAGGGGCAGTCTGGATGGGCCTGACCCTGAACTGCTGCGAGTGTCACGCGCACAAGTACGACCCGATCGCTCATCGGGAATACTATCAGCTCTATGCCTTCTTCAATAACGCGGATCACGCACAGGAAGGCGACGTTCCCATCGTGACGGCCGCGGCGCGCCGCACGATGATTCACAAGCGTGGCAACTTTCTCGAACTTGGACCCGAAGTAGCGGCGGCGGTTCCTGCGTTTCTTCCGGCGATGTCGGTGCGCGGCGCTGTTGCCGATCGGCTGGACCTGGCCCGCTGGCTGGTTTCAAAGGAGCATCCGCTGACGGCCCGCGTCGCCGTGAATCATGTCTGGCAGCATTTGTTCGGGCAGGGGCTGGTGCCGACGCCGGAAAACTTCGGCCGCAAGGGGGAACCGCCATCGCATCCGGAATTGCTCGACTGGCTGGCCGCCGAATTCGCGGGACTGCCAGCCGACGCCAGTTCGTCCATCAAGCCCTGGAGTCGGAAATCGCTGATTCGTTTGCTGGTCACTTCGTCAGCCTATCGGCAGGCGTCGATGCAACCGGAAAATCCTCCCACCGTCGATCCAGACAATCGGCTGCTTTGGCGTCAGAACCGTTTTCGGGTCGAGGCGGAAGTCGTGCGCGATCTGGCGCTCGCGGCCAGCGGCCTGTTGGACGCCACGGTTGGCGGCCCGTCGATTCAACCGCCGTTGCCAAAGGGGCTGACCGCGCTGAGCGAATTGAAGAACGAAAGGTTTCAGGAATCGAGCGGTCGACCGCATCGCCGCGGTGTCTATGTTCACATACAGCGAACTTTTCCGTATCCCATGATCGCCGCCTTCGACGGCCCCGACGGCAATCAATGCACCATGCTGCGCGATCGGTCCATCACGCCGATGCAGGCGTTAACCTTACTCAACGAACCGGCCCTCAATGAATGCGCTCGCGCTTTGGGCAGCCGATTGACGGCCGCGACAGGAGACGAAACTGGTCGTATTCACGTAGGGTTTGAGCTGTGCCTGTCGCGTCCGCCGGGAGCGGACGAATTGCTCGTGATGCGGCAACTCGTCGAGGCCCAGCGCGGTGCCGGGGCTTCGGCGGACGCCATTTGGCACGGCGTGGCCCGGACGCTGCTGAACCTGGATGAACTGATCAGCAGGGAATGACGATGTACTCGATGGATGAGCATGTCCAACAGACTCGACGACAATTCTTCACCAGCACTGCGAGCGGCGTGGGACTGGCTGCGCTAGCAGGCATGCTGCGCGACGACGGCCTGATGGCGGCGGAGTCGACCGCGGCGACAAATCCACTCAGCCCGCGCACGCCACATTTCCCCGGCAAGGCCCAACATTGCATTTTCATTTTTCTTGCTGGAGGAACGAGTCATCTGGAGTTATTTGATCCAAAACCAAAGTTGAAGGAATTGGACGGGCAGGCGATTCCCGAATCATTTCTAAACGGGATTCGCTTCTCGTTTACCAAGCCGACGCAATCGAAACTCATGGGGAGCCGCTTCGAGTTCCGCCGCTACGGACAATGCGGGATGGAACTGTCGAATCTCTTACCGCACATCGGCGCGTGTGCGGATGACATTGGACTCGTGCGGTCGATGCACCACGCGGCGTTCGATCATGCGCCCGGCGAATTGGAGATGATCACCGGCCGCGATCAGCCGGGCCGGCCCAGTTTCGGCGCCTGGCTGACCTACGGCCTTGGAAATGGGTCGCAGAATCTGCCCGCGTTTGTGGCGATGATCAATCATCGAGGACCGGTGGCCCGCGCTATGGCGTGGGGAAACGGCTATCTTCCCTCGGTGCACCAGGGCGTCCTCTTTCGCAACCAGGGTGAGCCAATCCTCAATCTGGAGACTCCCGCGGGGATCCGACCCGAGTGGCATCGCGCCCAGCTCGACGCAGTCCAGCAGCTGAATCGGTTGAAGTTGCAGCAGGTGCACGATCCGGAAATTGAAGCCCGCATCGCCGCGTATGAATTGGCGTTCCGCATGCAGACCGCCGCCCCGGAACTCATCGATCTCGCCGGAGAAACCCGTCAGACGCAGGAGACCTACGGACTGAATCGTTCCGGGCAGCAGGGTGTGTTCGCGAGGAATTGCCTCCTGGCCCGACGATTGGTGGAACGAGGCGTCCGGGTTGTGTCGCTGTTTCAGCGGACCTGGGACCAGCACAAGAACCTGGAAGGAGAGATTCGCGCCCAGTGCCTGGAAGTCGATCAGCCGATCGGAGCGCTCCTTGCCGACCTGAAGCGGCGCGGCATGCTTGAGTCCACGCTGGTTGTATGGGGTACGGAGTTCGGCCGCACTGCGATCACCGAAAACGCTCAGCCGGGCCCGACCGCCGGACGCGATCATCATCCGCATTGCTTTAGTATGTGGCTGGCCGGCGGCGGGGTCAGAGGAGGTCAGGTGATCGGCCAGAGTGATGAACTCGGCTGGCGCGTCGCGGAAGACGGTGTCCACACGCATGACTTCCACGCCACGTTGCTGCATCTGTTCGGCTTTGACCACAAACGGCTGACCTACCGACATCGCGGCCTCGACGTGCGACTCACGGACGTCGCAGGCAACGTCGTCGAACGGCTGCTGGCCTGAATTCCAAGCGGTTCGTTCCTTGGCAAGAGTTGGGAAACGAGTCAAACGAGTCCATCGCCAGCCTGCAGAGACTCGAGACCGGGTTCATTTTTTTGTCTCCTTGCAAAAATCAAGGTGAATATGATGCAGCTTGCCAGCCGTCGGGTCCTCGGACGTCTGATTCTTTCCACCCTTTTCTGGGGGACCTGCGTCTTAGGCGCCGTCGCTCAGGCCCCGACTCCCCTCGAGCTCGCCAACCGCCGCGAGCTTTTCATCGACGACCACCTCATTGCCGAGATGAAGCAGACCCAGTTATTGGTTCACCAACCCGTCCGCGAGGAGATTGTGGCCGAGTGTGACGCCAGCGTCGCCGCCCTGATCGGCAAGCCCGTATTACTGAAAGTTTGGATGCAAGAAGCGGATCTGTATTCGCTGGTGTTTAAGTAAAGGAGATGTCCTCGAATGAATATCCGCCACTCGGCATGTCGGCAGGCAAAGAGGGAGTCAGTCTTGGCTTTCACGCCGGTCACTCACCTTTCGATTTGGTCGCTCAAAGGCAACCGCTCGCTGCCGGGTTGCCAGGACCCCGACGCAGGGTGCAATGTTTCCGACCTGGCTCCGCACGTTCACACTTACGTACCTCGGCGAAGCGCTGCTGAAATCGAGGGTCGGCGAGTTCGACTGGCAGTTTGGCAATTGCCCTGGGATTCCGTTCTGGAGGGACGATCGCGAATGAAACACACAATCGCTCTCACGCTCGCCACACTCCTGCTGCTCGCGCCGCTGGCCGCGCTGCACGCTGCCGATCTCACGCTGCTGAGCGAAGGCAAATCCGACTATCAAATCGTCGTGCCCGACCAGTTGGAAACGCCGGCGCTATCCGAGTGCCTCAACCAAACCGCGCGGCTCGTGCAAACCGCGTTCAAGGCGAATGGCGTCGATGCCCCCGTCATCACCGAGAGTCAGCGGGCTGCAGACAAACCGGCGCTGCTGCTCGGAAACACGCGGTTCGCGCAGCAGCACCGCATTGACGTAACCAAGCTCAGAGATTGGAGCTATGTGCATCGCGTCATCGGCAAGGACGTCATTATCGCGGGCAATGACCAACCGGCACGAGGCAAGACGGACAATGCGCGACGGCCAGACTGGGACCGCGTCGGCACGGCGAAGGCGGCGGTGGACTTTTTACGCGAATTCATGGGCGTGCGGTTTCTGTATCCAGAACTGCCGGGCTACACGCCGGTGAGTGGCGCGGCGCGGATTGATTTGCTCACAACTCCGGCGATTGAGTTCCTGCCGATGAAACTGGTGGTGGTGCCGGCCGATTTGCACGTGAGCAAGTCGCCGTTGCTGCGCGCCAACACGTCGCATCCTGCGGGCGGCGGCTTCTATGACCTGGCGCACAATCGCTTCCCGCGCGTGGACGAGATGTTCGGCGGGCATACCTGGGAACGGGCGGTGCCGGCTGAGAAATATTGGGATTCGCACCCCGAGTACTTCGCACTCATCAGCGGCTCGCGGCTGAAGCCAACGGGCGGGAATGCGCAGTATTGCCTGTCCAACCCCGAGGTGCAGGAACTGATCTATCGTGATTTGACTTCATGGCTGGACCGCGGTTATGGCGCGGTCGATCTTGGCCAGCCGGACGGCTTTCGCGAGTGCCAATGCGAGAAGTGCGACGCTCTGCATGGCACGGGCAAGGACTGGAGCGAGAAGATTTGGATCTTTCATCGCGGCGTCGCCGAGAAGCTGGAGAAATCTCATCCGGGCCGACAGGTGACGATGATGTCCTACATCCTGACCGCCGCGCCGCCCAAGACTTTCACGAAGTTCCCGGCCAACACTTGCATCATGCTCACCGGCACGAACGAGGAAGACATCGCGCCATGGCGCGGCATCGACGTGCCGCGCGGTTTCACCGGCTACATCTATAACTGGTGCCCGAACCTCGGCACGCGCTACACGCCGATGCGGACTCCCGGCCACATCGAACTACAGGTGCAACGGCTCGCCGCGAACCGCATCCAGTCGCTGTATCGCGACGGTCCCGGCCAACTCTTCGGCCTCGAAGGCCCGGTCTATTATACGATGGGCCTCATGTTCGACGATCCGCAGAACAACCATGCCAAAGATCTGCTCCCCGAGTTCTGCGAGGCCGCGTTCGAGAACAAGAGTATCGCCTTCTACATGCGCGCCTTTTACGACGAACTCTACAACGCCATCGCAACTTACTCTGACCATCTCGGCACGCGCAATGATGTGTGGACCTTCAAACCGCTCCCCACCGATACGCGCGCACGCAAGACGGTGACGGATCCCTTCCAGCTCATCACCTTCCTCTACACGCCGCGCGTGCTCGCCGCGATGGAAAGCCACCTCGCGCAGTCCGAGAAGCTGGCCGCCGCGCCGAAGGTCAAAACGCGTCTCGCGCTGGTGCGGGCCGAGTTTGACTACCTGAAGCACTTCGCCCGCGTCGCGCATCTGCATCAGGCCTATCAAATCGTGCCCGACTCCAGTTCGATGAACCGACTGCTCGATGCGATCGACGCACGCAATGCCTTCATCGACACGCTGTTCGCCAAAGGGCATCAACGGGAGTGGAACCACATTTTGTTTCCCTTCCCCGGCCACGACGCCAAACACCTGCAACTCACCTACGACGGCTATCAGGAGCCGTATGCCAATACCTGTTTCAACTGGGACACCAAGGCCATGCGCAACGCCCCGTCCAGCGGCCAGAAGAAACTCACCGTGACCAAGACCGCCGCGAAACTCACGCTCGACAGCCCCGAGTGGCAATCCGTCGCCGCGCAGGAACTCACTCTTGTCCCGCCACTGCATACGCTGCCGCGCAAGACGACTCTCCGTCTGCTTTACGACGAGACGGCCCTCTACCTTCGCGGAGAGGCCGAACTTGGCGAAGAAACGCAGTTCGTCGGCTTCGATCGCGACCGCCTTCTAGCGAATCAGGAAGCCTTCGAGGTGTACCTCGCCCCGAACCCATCCCAGCCGCTCCTCTACCGCCTTGGCCAGGGACCGAACGTCACCTCGAAATACGACGCGTTGAACGGCCGTATCACCGACGTCATGGACCCGAGATTCGGCAAGGACGACCCCACATGGAACGGCGATTGGACCAGCACCACCCGCGTCGATGCGGCGACGAAACGCTGGCACGTCCAACTCGTCATCCCCTTCGCTACGCTTGGAGTCGACGCGCCCGCGAAAGGCATCCGCTGGAAAGCCAACTTCAGCCGCAATCATCGCCTCCCCCGCGAAATCATCGACCGCGCCATCTGGTCTTCCTCGCTCACCAGCATGAGCATCGATGACACGGCGGTGATGGGTGAGATCTTTTTTGAGTAAGGAAGCTGCTCAGGAATCCTGCCTTCCCCCTGGTTACCGCGACCCTGCTCGCGATTTCGAACGTGGCCGCCGCTGAACCACTCAAATCGATCGCGCCAGAGGACATAGGTTTGCTTCGGTCTGCGCCATGGCGACTAGTTTTTGATTGAGTTTGGCAAGGCTCAGTAAGCCCACGTCGTCGGGGGCCGTGGCAGCAGTTCGCGCTCGGTAGCGACTTGCAGTGCAACTCCCCCTGACCGATGATTTGCAACGGCATTTGAAGGAACAAAGTGCTACTCACCGATGAATCACGCCCTGAATTGATTTCCAGATCGAAATGATCACAGAGACTCAAGAATGAGAATTCTTTATCGCTTCGATGACCTGCGTTACCTTGCCATCACGCTTGCGTTCCTGTGGAACGGTTTGTTGTCGGCCGCGGAGGATCTGACTCAGTGGCAGACACTGCCAGCGACATGGAAGTCGGCGGTGGTCGCGGCAGACAACGCCACGCTGCAGAATGGCGGTGGCTGGGCGTTTCTCGTCGCGCCGGGCGAGCACTCGCATGTTGATCTCTCCGCGACGGTCACGATCGACCGTGCGGCGACTCAGTTTGGGTTCTTTGGTTCGTCGTGGTCGGCTTGGCCTGATCCGACGTTCGGCGATCAAGGCTTTGAAGCCAGCTTGCTGCTGCGAGCGGATGAAAAAGTTTCGCGCGGCTACCGCGTGCAGGTCTCGCACAAGTATCAGCACGTCGCGCTCGTGAGGTTTCCGGACGGTGGTTACCTGCGCTCAGTGCCGTGCGAGGTGAAGATCAACACGCCCATCAAGCTGCGAGCCACCGCCGCGGGAAGCGTGTTGCGAATCAGCGTCGATGGCAAAGAGCTGATTCACTACGTTGATCCCCTGGAACCGGCGTTCGCGGCGGGACGCGTGGCACTCGGTGTGTCGAGCAATGCGAAGGTGACGATCACCGATCCGAAGATCACAGCCGTAGAAGCCGAATCAACGCCAGCACCGCAGCCACATGTGGTGCGACTCAGTGCGCGGTCATGGCTCGGCGGACGAACGTGGGTCTTCGATGGGGATGAGCCGATTCTTGAGTTGCACTCGGTTGAGGACCCGAGTTGCTTCGCGAAGCTCAAGCCCGGTTACAAGCCGCAACTGACATTCGATTCGCATTGGGGCTTAGAGAATCAAGGAGCGTTCCCGGATGCCGCCAGCAAATGGACCGCGCCGGTGGTCAGCGGTGGCGGCAAGACATTGAAGGCCACTTGGTCGGCTCGCAACGTAAAGAACCGCTTTATCACCAACAGCACGATGACCGTCGGTTTCGATCCGCAGCGCAGTACTTACACCTTTGGCGTTGAAAGCGAACTCGAAGTGCTTCCCGGCGAGCCGTTTCACTTTCGCTATGGATTAGACTTCGAGCACCACACGCCGCTCGATCCGTTCAACTGGCAGTACCTCGTCGCACGCAAACGGGGCGGCGAGCTTTATCACCGGCCGGTCACGCCGAATGATCCCGGTCCGCAATACGACCTCGAGATGTATCGCGGTCAGCGAGTCTGGTTTGGTCGGCACAACGGCGATCTGCTCGTCGCTCCGGCCGTCGAGTATGACACCGATCCCAGTTGGAATGAATTGACGCAGGCCGACGGCAAGACGAGCACTCGGCAATGCAACACAGCGGTCTGCGCCGCGTTCTACGACACCGGCGTCGCTTTCGGGAACGAGACTGCGAAACCGGGCACGAAGGTCCGTGTGAAGTATCGCTACACGGGCTATCCGGCTGCTGAAGCGGAGTCGCTCTTCAAGTCGGCGAAGATTTATTCCAGCGCGACCCTCGACCCAAACCATCACTACATCTTCGCCGACGAGTGGCCGAAACTGACTTTCAGCCAATTCGTGCCGCTGAGCCAGACGTGGATTTACGGTCGCTCGCCTTTCATGACCGGCCACAATCAACGACCCACGTATGAGCTTGAAAAGAACTGCGGAGCAGGGAGCGGCTTTGCGATGAAGCTTGGCCCGGCGTCATTTGGCAAAGCTGCGTTGTCGCAAGCGGGATCACTCGCGAAGGGGCGCTACGTCGTCACCGCGCTCGTGAAGTCGGTCAACACGTTCGGCCCCGGTGGTCGCATCGAACTGGAAGCCACTCAAGCCAAGACCAACAAAGTTCTCGCGACCGTCAAACACTTCGTTGGGAACGGCACCTTCGATTGGCAGAAGCAAGGCTTTGCCTTTGATCTACCCGAAGATGTCGGAGCACTCGCGGTTGCCTTTGGCAATGAGGGCACCGGCGAATTCCTCGTGACCGATGTTGAATTCCGGAAGCTGGCCGATGGTGAGTCGCCTCCAGCCGGCGTGCTTGCGAAAGCCAACGATCAAGCTGCGACGATGCCGCCAGCTCCATCAGGAGCGATCGCCGATTTTCGCATGCTCGAGGGCCAGGGGTATCACGTCCTGGATAACGCCGGTGGCAGTCATTTGGATCTGGCGAATCTGTCATGGGTCGTCGATGAAGGCCGCCCCGCCCTTCGCTTCGCCGAGAACGCGACGGGACGCAAGGACTTTCATCCGACGAGCTACATCGGCATGCACCTCTTTGGCAACGCTCAGGACTTCAATTATCTGGCTGCGTACCGCGCTTATGAAAGCCATCAGACCGTGCCGTTCGCAATGGGCGGCAGCGGCAAGATCGTGCTAGGTTGCGAGCGATACTACCTGCACGGCGCGTACTACCGAGGCTTGATTGGTCGCACCCTGCTTCTGCGCCGCACGTTGACGGCGAAGGAAGTTGCGTTGCTCGCCATGGATCAGCCGTTACCCGTCGTCGATGTCGCCGCCGATGCGAAGGGGATGACGATGGCCGCCTGGATCAAGCCCGCACCACATTTGGGCAACAACAATATGCACCCGGGCGGAGGTGACATTATCGGCTACGGCAATCGACGGTACATCCTGAAGCTCCTGGGGACCGGCGACCGAGGCGAAAGTGCTCCCTACCGGCTCGCTGCACGGCTGAACGTCAACGACGGCGTTGCGACGGAACCGGTCCTGAAGGCCGACCACTGGTATCACGTCGCCCTGACCACTTCCCTAGAAGATGGCCAACGCCGCATGCGACTCTTCATCGACGGCCAGCAAGTCGCCGAAGACATGACCAAGAAATGGTCGGAGTGAATCGGCGAGCTCCGCCACGGATGGAGGGCAACCTCCGGCGATGACGGAGCTGATAAGATTTGGCAACGCGAATCCCCGAACGCACCGGAAACCAAATGATGGACAGGCATTCCCCAACCTGCTGCCCTCGTAGCGAACATGGGTTGTCGCGGCGGGCCTTGTTGCACGGCGCGCTCGCGGGCGGCATCGCCTTTGGCGGCTTTGGGCGGTTGTTTGCCGACGATCATGCGGCCGCCGCCAAGAAGAATGACCAACGCGTCATCCTCGTTTTCATGAGTGGCGGACCAAGTCAATTTGAAACTTGGGATCCCAAGCCTGGTCAGCCAACTGGCGGGCCGCACATTTCGATTCCGACGTCGATCCCCGGAGTGCATTTTGACGAGTACATGCCGAACTTGTCGCGGCTCGCAAACCGCATGGTCACCGTTCGCAGCATGACCAGCCGCAACGGCGATCACGATCAAGGTGGCTACATCGCTCAAACCGCGTATAACCCCAGTGCCGTGGTCGTGCCGGCGCCCCACTGGCTTTCGGTGTGTGCCCATGAGAAGCCGGCGACCGAGCCCGGGCTGCCGTCGTACGTGATGCTCGGCCGAGACAACTTCGGCTCGATGCACGTGCCAGGAGCCGGCTATCTCGGCGCGAAATACCAGGCCCTGCACTGTGCCGGGGGTGGGGCTGGTCCGCAGGACTTACCAAAACCGAGCGAAGAGGCCATTGCAGCCTTCGCGCGACGGGAGAAGCTGCGAGGTTCCTTCAGCGAGGCCTTTGTTGCTGGTCGCGATAAGCGGCTCGTCGAATCGCATGAGGGATCGTTCGCGCAGGTCGGTAACCTGCTACGATCCGGCGACTTGTTCGATATCCAGCAGGAATCGCAGCGAGATTTCGACCGCTACGGCAATAGTCAACTCGGGCGGGATTGCCTGCTCGCCCGACGGCTTGTCGAGCGCGGCGTGCCGTTTGTGCGCGTCCAGCATCAAAGCGGCCTCGCGTGGGACAAACATCGCCGCGCGTTTCAAAGTCAACGGTGGATCACCAGCGAGTTTGATACGGCGGTTGGCGCCCTGATCGACGACCTGGTCGACCGGGGGCTGTGGTCGCATACGCTACTGGTCCTGATGGGCGAATTCGGACGCACGCCGGAAATTTCCGGCCAGGGGCAGCCGGGGCGCAATCACTGGACCAAGTGTTGGTCGCTGTCCTTCGGCGGCTGCGGCTTGAAGGAGGGGTTGGTCATCGGCTCGACGAACGAGAATGGCACGGACCTCAAGGACCGACCCGTGACGATTCACGATTTGTTCTGCACGTTCTATAAGACGCTCGACATCAATCCGCACAAAGAACTGCAATTTGAAAACCGGCCCATTCCCTTTGTGGAAGACAAACTCGGCACGCCACTCGCGGAAGTGTTTTAGGCGTCAAAGCACCGACAAATCATGATCATGCCTGGCAATCTCACGAAAACCGAAAAGACTTACTTCGTCGATGACGGCGCCAAACGCGGTCCGTTGACGATGTTTCGCGTGCGGTTTCATCCGACGGAAGACAAACTACTGGCGCTCTGCGTGGACCGCCGCGTCGCCTGCTGGGATTTGAACGGCGAATTGCAGACCGTCAAAAACAGGAAGGAAAAGTGCGTCGTCGGTGAGCTTCTTTGCCCGCACGAGATTGGTTGGATTCGCGGTTTCGATATTCATCCGCGCGGTGAGTCGGTGGCGACGGGCGGATCGGACCGCACCTTGCGGCTGTGGCGGTGGACCGATGGCCGGCCTGGCGATAAGCCATTGCAACAAGTTGCGGCCCATGATGGCTGGGTAGAAGCGGTGGTGTTCTCGCCGGATGGCAACACCCTCGCCACCGCCGGCGCGGATCGCAGCGTGAAAATCTGGAGTTCAAGTGATCTCAAGCAGAAGCACTCGTTGACCGGGCACGCGCGCTATGCGGCTGACCTGGTCTTCACGCCGGACGGTCGGTTCCTCATCAGCGGCGGTGAAGATGGCAAGTTGATCGTCTGGGACACGCAATCTTGGCAAACAGTGCGAACGATCGATTTCGGCGGAGCGAACGATCAATACGGACAGATTCCAAGGCACAGCGGCGTCCATCGCCTGGCCGCCAGTCACGATAGTCGATGGCTCGCGGCAGCCGGCGGCGAAAAACTCGATGTGTTCGATCTCGCATCTGGCGAGCTGGTGGCCAGCGAACGGGTCAGCATGGATGTTGCCTTTCAGCCGACCGGCAATGTCCTTGTCGGCGGTGAAAGCGAAGTTAAGTCCTGGTCGTATCAGGCCGAAAAGTTCGCTCCACCCGAGAAGGACAAGAACGGCAAGCCACAGAAGGCAAAGAGTATTCCGGGCGAGTCGTTGGCGGCGATCAAACGCGGTGATTGGTCGCTCGGGATGCAATTCTCCTCCGACGGAAAGCGTCTGGCGCTGGGCAAGGCGGACGGCACTGTGGACTTATACGAACTGACCTAGTAGGGCGAAAGCATGTGCGCGGGAGTGATCGCAACGAGACTGAAGATCAAGTGAACCATGCAAAGAATCTCACGAACACTCGGCGCGGCCCTCCTTGGCGGAATGTGTTGGCTGGCAAGCCTGGCCGCATTCGCTGCCAATCCCGCCAGCGGTTTGATCGATGCCCAGATTCAAGCAGCCCTGTCCGCGAAAGAGCTGACCCCCGCGCCGCGGGCGGAAGATTTCGAACTGCTGCGCCGGATTTATCTCGACGTGCTGGGGCGGATCCCTAACTCCGCTGAAGCCGCACGCTACCTGGCCGATTCCAGCGCCGACAAACATCATCGCCTCATCGACGCACTCCTCGCGCATGAAGAAATGCCCGCCTATTGGCGAACGGTGTTTGATGATTGGTTCAATGGAGCAGTGGGGGAACGCGACTTCGGTCGCGACGGATTCTTGGTTTACCTGGAAGAGGCGATCAAGTCGAACAAGCCGTGGGACCGCATCGCCCACGAGATGCTGGTTCCGGATTTGAAAGACGAAAGGCAGCGGCCCGCTGCTTACTTCCTGGCGATCCGCGTGCGCGGGGGCGATAACGACGCCAAGATCGATGCCCTGACTAGCGGTGTGGCCAGCGTATTTTTTGGCGTTCAATTGCAATGCGCGAAATGTCACGACCATCCCTTCGTCAATCAATGGAAGCAGGACCACTACTACGGTCTGGCTGCCTTTCTCGGCCGCACCCAGGAAGCGCGGATTGAGAACACGCCGATCGTCAAGGAAAAGGCGGAGGGTGAAGTCAAGTTCGTAACGAAGGCCCAGGAAGAGAAGACTGCGAAGCTCATGTTCCTGGATAGTCGCATCCTTGACGAGCCCCCGCCCCCAGCAGATCGCGGCCAGTGGTATGCAAAAGCGAATGGCGGCTTGCCAGGTGCACCCTACTTCAGCCGCCGAGCGATGCTGGCGGAATATGCCCTGAAGGCCGACTCGCCGTTTTTCAAACGCGCCGTCGTGAACAGGATGTGGAAGCAATTGATGGGGCGCGGACTGGTCGAGCCAGTCGATCAGATGCACGAAGCCAATCCAGCTTCGCATCCCGTGCTGCTTGATCGATTGGCCGACGACTTCGCGACGAGTGGCTTTGACCTGCGCCGGCTCATGGCCGGGATTTTGCACAGCGAGGCCTATTCCCGCAGCAGTCGCTGGACATCCACCGCAAAGCGGTCCCAGGACAGCGACTACGCAACTGCAATCCTGAAGCCGCTCACTCCCGATCAACTCGCCGTGAGCATTGGTCTCGCCACGGGGCACTTCGAGCAATCTCTTACCAAATTCGAACGTGAAAAGAAGAATCGCAAGATTGAGGAGATCACACTGGCCATTTCCCGCGCCATGTACTGGCGAGAGCGTGACGTACAGGACTTTGCCGCCCGCTTTCGTACCGGCGGTGAGTCCTTCGAGGCCAACGCCGCCCAGGCGCTATTCTTGTCGTACAACAGCCTCGTCGAGAAGCAATTGCAGCCGTCCGCAGGCAATCTCGTCGATCGCCTTGCCAAACAAGCGGACAACGATGCGGCAGTGCGCGAGGCGTTCCTTACGGTCCTTTCACGTGCGCCTGGCGAAGACGAACACCGCCGCGCGAGCGAGTTCCTGACCAGTGGCGATGCGTCACGACCCGCCAAGTGTAAAGACCTCGTGTGGGCGCTGCTCTGCAGCAGCGAGTTCCGGTTCAATCATTAGATGGCGAGTTCGGTATGGATTCTCTCGGACAACGCGTGAGGTTGACAGCGATCCTGCTTACGTTGGGGATCTCGTCACTTGTGTCCGCTCAGGACCGGACAGCCAGCGGCTCGGGTGCACAGTCGTTATACGCGCACGCTCCAGGATCTATCGTGGCAGGGCACCCGAGTGACCATCCATTGGCGGAACCGTAAGTTCTTCTGTGATACGGCAGGCTGTCCGACGCGAAATTTCACGGAGCAGCTACCGCAGGTCACGTGTCGACACGGGCGTTGAGGAACGTGTGTTCTCGGGTTCTCGTGTCGAAAAAGCAGCACATCGTATTGAACTTGCCGAGGTCGAGAGCGAGAATCTTCATTGTTCTTTGTCCCTTGGGTTTGGGGTTGGTACGAATGTGACAGTGGTTGCGACCAGCAACCCAAGATCACGGATCCGAGTCGCCAGATTTTATTCAAATGACTCCCACCCCAGACCCAGGACTTACATGGATTCTTTCGACGAGCACCACCTGATTGCCTGAGTATTGTGTTCTACGTGCGCACCGAACGGTACTTTTGCTAACGTGTCGTAAATCCTTTCACGCTTCAGCGATGGCAGTTTAGCGCTAAGCGATCGTATCTGGCGAACCGCTCAATCAAGGAGTTGACGATGCCCAAGAATGACGCCGAATCACAGATGAGCGAGGAATCGATCGATTTTCTCAATGACGTCAAGAAGGGTAAGCCGCGACGGTTTGTTCTGATCTGCAAAGGCGCGAACATTGTCAGCTTGGTCGTTTACAAGAAGGGGAGTGTCGAGAAATTCAAGAAGGAAGCCAAGGAAGTCGGCAGCGGCACCGTATCCTTTGGCGTCGTCGATGGCAAAGGGAACGACATCAAGTTCAAGGTGGCGCGCGCGGACGGGTTTGAAACGGAACCCACTTCCCCCGCCAAGCTCAAGGAATTCATCAAGTCTGCTGCTGAAATCACTTGTGCGCCCGATGTTCTTGTCGTCGACACTCACGAAGCCGTGCTCGACATCGACGACCCGCTTGTCGCAAAGTTTCTCAAGCTCCGCGAGGTCGCGAAACAGGCGGCGATTGATCATTCCGATCAGGCCAGTGAAATCAACAGCCTGTGCCAGGAAATCAGTCAAATCCTCGACAAAGATCCTTCGTCCGACGAAGCTCACGGCAAGATTGGTGGATTGGAAAAGCTGTTGAGCAAACTGGCTTTCGGTGGTGGCTCTGAATCGGTACCGACCACAAAATCTCAGGACGAACCGGTCAAAGCTACTCCCACAGCGCCCCCCCGCGACAACCCGCAGCTAAGCAAATTCAAGGTGCAGTTGGCGACGCTGCTCAAGCAAGCCACTCCCTACCTGGCGTCGATTGGCGATGCTGTGAAGGAACTCGCGAGCCAAGCTCGCGAGGCGGCTGAGGGGAAAGATGATTTTGCGACGGCCAACGACAAGTTGAAAGAAATCGTCGCCTTGATCAAGAAGGGCAAGGAAACGCCTGGCAGCGAGGAAGCTCGCGACCAAATGGTCAAGTTCAACGAGCAATTGTTGAATCTTAAGAACGGCCTCGATCGACTCAAGAGCGGCGATGGCGAAGCAAAGTTGAAGGCGAGTGAAGTCGGCGCACTGGTGCGACAAGCGGGCGGATCCGCACAAAAGGGAGATTTCGACGAAGCCTTCCAGTTGCTGGACCAGGCGTCCGCCACCACCGAGTCGGCGGAGCGCGACCTGTCGGTTCGTGAACTAAAGCTCAAGGACGCGCGCGAAAGCCTGCATTCGGCGAAAGTGATCGCCGGCAAGCTCAGGTCGAACGTTACGTCGGACCTCGGGACGCTTCCTTCGTCCTTGGAAACTCGATTCGATGAAGTAGACAAGTCGCTGGAATTGGACAAGGAGACCGATCCGGACAAGTTGGAAAAAGCGGCGGACGACTCGGGTGATCTGCTCCATGCGATCGAACTGGACGCCCAGAAGCTCCTCGGGGAAAAGCTCGCGTACTTGTCCGAGCTTCGCCTGATCGAGGGTCGACTCAAAGCGTTGCAGAGCCATTCGCAGAAAACGGTCGAGTTCGT
>Ga0105096_10000170_pt1 | contig 18606 bp, 16 predicted proteins | sample PPLLak3cmMay2015_FD_87036 | JGI IMG/M metagenome (GOLD analysis project Ga0105096, IMG submission 87036) | Freshwater sediment microbial communities from Prairie Pothole Lake near Jamestown, North Dakota, USA - PPLs Lake P7 Core (1) Depth... | ecosystem: Environmental > Aquatic > Freshwater >... | reverse complement strand
TCATAGACCATGTTGGTGAACTGCTCGGCCGCCTCGGCAAACTTGCGCTGTGCCTCGCGCTGCCGGTAGGCGGTCTCGATCTGGTCCTTGACCTTGTCGAACGGCAGCACCGCGCCGCCTTTCGTTTCAGTGACGCGGATGATGTGGAAACCGAACTCGGTTTCGACGACGTCGCTGATCTCGCCACCTTTCAGCCTGAAGGCCGCGTCCTCAAAGGGCTTGACCATCATGTTGCGGCCGAACAGCCCGAGGTCGCCGCCGTTGGCCGCCGAGCCGGGATCCTTGGAGTACTCCTTGGCAAGGGCGGCGAACTCATCGGGCTTCGCGCGAACGCGGGCCAGCAGGTCCTGCGCCAGCTTACGAGCGCCGTCCTTGTCCTTCGCGGATCCCCCTTCGCCGACGGTCAGCAGGATGTGGCTGGCGCGCCGCTGTTCCGGCTCGGTGAAGCTCGCCTTGTTCTGCTCATAGTAGGTCCGCAGTGCTTCCGGCGGCACGCTGATCTGCTTGGCGATGTCTTCGAGCGTCAGCGCGACGACCTGGGCGTCCAGGCTCTCGACAGTCTGGAAGCGCCCGCGATTCGCCTCGTAGTAGGCCTTGACCTGATCGTCGCTCACCTTGACCTGGGAGATGAAATCTTCAGGAGCGAAACGCCGCTCGCGCACGGTCCGCGTGTCATTGACCAGTATCGATAGCCGGTCGGCGACCGTCACCGGCACCATAGCCGAGCGGGCCACGCCCTCGATCAGCACCTGCCGGGCCAGATCGTCGCGCACGCGCTGTTCGAAGGCGGCTTCGTTCAGCCCCTCCGCCGCCAGTAGCGTCCTGTAGCGCTCATAGGAGAAGCGTCCATCCTCCTGGAAGGCAGGAACGGCGCCGATCACCTGCCGAAGGCGGTTTTCGCTGACGAGCACGTTCTCGGCAACGGCTTCGCGGCGCAGCGATCGCTCACCGAGCAGCGCATTCAAGCTCGCCTCGCGCGCGGCCGGCGTGTCGAAGACGGCCGGATCGAAGCTCTCTCCCAGCGCCTGCCGGATCTGCTGCAACCGCTCTCGATGCGCGATCTCGAACTGTTGCGCCGTGATCGGCTCACCGGCGATCTTCGCCAGCGCCTGTTCGTCGGCCATGTAACGGTTGTAGCCGTAGATTCCGGTGGCGACAAATGACGGGAACACCAGCAGCGTCAGGAAGAACATCAACCAGCGGCGGTGCGATCGGATCGAGTCGAACATCGGTGGTTCCGTGGTCAGTTCGCGGTGCGAGTCGCGTTCGGAAAACAAAAAAGGCGAACTTTCGTTCGCCTTTGGAGATGCTGGCGGAGTGGACGGGACTCGAACCCGCGACCCCCGGCGTGACAGGCCGGTATTCTAACCGACTGAACTACCACTCCCCGCAGTCTTCCCGACGGCACACAGTTCAGAGGCATGCCGCCACGTCATCGCAGTCTGGTGGGTGCTGAGAGGCTCGAACTCCCGACCTACGCCTTGTAAGGGCGCCGCTCTACCAACTGAGCTAAGCACCCTTTGCGCGTCTAGGTGCCGCACACGCCAGCCATCGAAATCCTTGCTGGCCAAGCTGCAGAACGCGGATCAGTTTACCGCATCCTTCAGTGCCTTGCCGGGTCTGAACTTCGGCACCTTCGCCGCCTTGATCTTGATCGCGGCGCCTGTGCGCGGATTGCGCCCCGGGCGCGCGGCGCGCTTGCCGACGGTGAAGGTCCCGAAGCCCACCAGCGTGACCGAGATGCCTTTCTTCAACGACGTGCGGATGCCACCCACAACCGCCTCGATTGCCCTGCCTGCAGCCGCCTTCGAGATGTCCGCATGCTTGGCGACATGCTCGATCAGTTCGATCTTGTTCACCTAACCCCCCGCTTGTTCATCGACCTGTCCGCGACGCCAGCCACGCGCGGCATTCGCTTTCGTCGTCCCCAGTCCCCGCAATGCTCCGTCATGACCCTCTGCAGCACGTCTGACGAATTTCAAGTATTGCACCGCGCGACTCCAGCAGTGTCAAGACAAGAGAAGCGTCACGATGAACGAAAGTGCAACAGCGCGCGACGGCTGCCGCGCGCCGAACCTCAGTGCTTGACGATTTCCCCGCGTTCGACGGCAGGCGCAGCCGCAGCCGCCTCGCCGGCGGGGCGGTTCTCATCGTCGACGAGTGGCCGCGGCGGCTGCTGCAGCGCCACTTCCAGCACCTTGTCGATCCACTTGACCGGGATCAGCTCGAGCCGGTTCTTGACGTTCTCCGGGATCTCGGCGAGATCCTTGGCGTTCTCTTCCGGGATCAGCACGGTACGAATGCCGCCGCGCAGTGCCGCCAGCAGCTTCTCCTTCAGACCGCCAATCGCGAGCACGTCGCCGCGCAGAGTGATCTCTCCGGTCATCGCCACGTCCGGCCGCACGGCGATGCCGGTCAACGCCGATACCAGTGCCGTGGTGATGGCGATGCCTGCGCTCGGGCCGTCCTTGGGCGTCGCGCCCTCTGGCATGTGGACATGGATGTCGGTCTTGTCGAAGACATCGTCCTTGATGCCGAGTCGGCGTGCCCGGCTGCGAACCACCGAGCGGGCAGCCTCGACCGATTCCTTCATCACGTCGCCCAGCGAGCCGGTACGGATCGTGTTGCCCTTGCCCGGCATCACAGCGGCCTCGATTGTCAGCAGTTCACCGCCGACCTCGGTCCACGCGAGTCCGGTGACCTGGCCCACCTGCGGATCCTTCTCGGCCATGCCGAAGTTGTAGCGGCGCACGCCGAGGTACTTGTCGAGGTTGCGAGGCGTGACCTTCGACCGGCCTTCGCCCTTCTTCAGCAGCGCGCCCTTAACCACCTTGCGGCAGATCTTCGACAGTTCGCGCTCGAGCGCCCGCACACCGGCTTCGCGGGTGTAGTAGCGGATGATGTCGCGGACCGCAGTCTCGCTGACCTCGAGCTCGGTCTTCTTGACTCCGTTGTTGGTCATCTGCTTGGGCAGCAGATAGCGCACGGCGATGTTGACTTTCTCGTCCTCGGTGTAGCCGGACAGGCGGATCACCTCCATCCGGTCGAGCAGCGGCGGCGGGATGTTCATCGTGTTCGCCGTGGCGACGAACATTACGTCCGACAGGTCATAATCGACCTCGACGTAGTGGTCGACGAAGGTGTGGTTCTGCTCCGGGTCGAGCACCTCCAGCAGTGCCGACGAGGGGTCCCCGCGGAAGTCCTGACCCATCTTGTCGACTTCGTCGAGCAGGTACAGGGGATTCCGCACGCCGACCTTGGCCAGGTTCTGCAGGATCTTGCCGGGCATCGAGCCGATGTAGGTGCGACGATGGCCGCGGATCTCGGCTTCGTCGCGCACGCCACCCAATGCCATGCGGACGAACTTGCGGTTGGTCGCGCGGGCGATCGACTGTCCGAGCGAGGTCTTGCCAACGCCGGGCGCACCGACCAGGCAAAGGATCGGCGCCTTCAGCCGATCGACGCGCTGCTGCACGGCTAGGTACTCGACGATTCGTTCCTTGACCTTGTCCAGGCCGTAGTGGTCCTCGTCGAGCACCTTCTGCGCGTTGGCCAGATCGTTGTTGATCTTGCTCTTCTTCTTCCACGGCAGGCCGACCAGCGTGTCGATGTAGTTGCGCACGACGGTCGCTTCGGCCGACATCGGCGACATCAACCGCAGCTTCTTCAGCTCGGCCTCGGCCTTCTGACGTGCCTGCTTCGGCATGCGCGCCGCCTTGACCTTCTTGTCGAGCTCGTCGATGTCGGCGCCCTCCTCGCCTTCGCCGAGTTCCTTCTGGATCGCCTTGACCTGCTCGTTCAGGTAGTACTCGCGCTGGCTCTTCTCCATCTGCCGCTTGACGCGGCCGCGGATGCGCTTCTCCACCTGCAGGATGTCGATCTCGGTTTCCAGCTGCGCAAGCAGGTGCTCGAGCCTTTCGGTCAGACCGAACATCTCCAGAACCTTCTGCTTCTGCTCGAGCTTCAGGGGCAGGTGGGCGGCGATGGTGTCGGCCAGCCGACCCGGATCGTCGATGCCGGCGATCGATGTCAAGATCTCGGCCGGAATCTTCTTGTTCAGCTTCACGTACTGGTCGAACTGGGCAACGATCGCCCGCCGCAGCGCCTCGAGCTCGGCGCTGGCCTGGGTCTCGGGCGCAATCGGCGTCAGTTCGCAGGTGAAGTGGGTCTGGAGGTCGGCGATCGAGTGGATATGCGCGCGCTGCGCGCCCTCGACCAGGACCTTCATCGTGCCGTCGGGCAGCTTAAGCATCTGCAGGATGTTGGCAACGCAGCCGATGGCGTAGATGTCCTCGGCGACAGGCTCGTCCTTGGCTGCGTTCTTCTGCGCCACCAGCATGATGCTCTTGCCGGATTCCATCGCCGTGTCGAGTGCCTTGATCGATTTCGGCCGCCCGACGAAAAGCGGAATGACCATATGCGGAAAGACGACGACGTCGCGCAGCGGCAGCAACGGCAACGCAATCTTTTCGGAAGGCAGGAGCGCGGTGGACATGAACGGTCCTTTTGGGGTTGCAGACCCGAAGATGCGGGCGCGGGCCTTCGCTTACAAGACCGCCGCCGCCCTCAGGAATAGCAGAGGAAATCTAGCACGGGGCAAGGGGCGCCCATGCCTGGCCGGATCAGCGGGGAGCCCCGGCGACCTTCGGCGAATCGGCGTAGATCAGGATCGGATGGCCCCCGGCCACCGAATTGTCGTCGAGCACGACCTTGACGACGTTCTTGAGACTCGGAAGGTCGTACATCACGTCGAGCAAGGCGCCCTCGACGATCGAGCGCAGGCCGCGGGCGCCGGTGCGCCGCTTGAGCGCCTTGCGGGCGATGGCCGCCAGCGCATCGGGCCGCACCTCGAGTTCCACGCCTTCCATCCGCAACAGCCGCTGGAACTGCTTGATCAACGCGTTCTTCGGCGCCACCAGGATCTCGACCAGGGCGCTTTCGGAAAGTTCGTCGAGCGTGGCCACCACCGGAAGGCGGCCGACCAGTTCCGGGATCAGACCAAACTTGATCAGATCCTCGGGTTCAACATCGCGCAGCAGTTCGCCGACCGAGCGATCGGACGGCGACACCACCTCGGCGCCGAAACCGATGCCGCTCTTGTCCGAACGGTTGCGGATCACCTTTTCCAGCCCGTCGAACGCGCCGCCGCAGATGAACAGGATGTTCGTGGTGTCGATCTGCACGAAGTCCTGGTTCGGGTGCTTGCGGCCCCCCTGCGGCGGCACGCTGGCGATGGTGCCCTCGATCAGCTTCAGCAGCGCCTGCTGCACCCCCTCGCCCGACACGTCGCGGGTGATCGACGGGTTGTCGCTCTTGCGCGAGATCTTGTCGATCTCGTCGATATAGACGATGCCCTTCTGCGCCTTATCGATCTCGTAGTTGCAGTTCTGCAGCAGCTTCTGGATGATGTTCTCAACATCCTCGCCGACGTAGCCCGCTTCGGTCAGCGTGGTGGCGTCGGCCATCACGAACGGAACGTTCAGCAGCCGCGCCAGCGTCTGCGCCAGCAGCGTCTTGCCCGAGCCTGTGGGACCGATCAGCAGGATGTTGCTCTTGGAAAGTTCGACCTCGTCCTTGGCGGCGAGGTTCTTCAGCCGCTTGTAGTGGTTGTAGACGGCGACCGACAGGATGCGCTTGGCCTTGTCCTGGCCGATCACGTAGGAATCGAGGATGCTGCAGATCTCCTGCGGTGTCGGCAGGTCGGACTTTGCGACGGCCGTCGACGAATCAGTGGTGTTCTCGTCGCGGATGATGTCGTTGCAGAGGTCGATGCACTCGTCGCAGATGAACACCGACGGGCCGGCGATCAGCTTCTTGACCTCGTGCTGGCTCTTGCCGCAAAAGGAGCAGTACAAGAGCTTTTCGCCCGAACCCTTCTTGTCCGCCATGCGCCTGCTTCCCGCTCAGCCGCCGTCGCCGCGTTTGACGAAGATCCTGTCGATGATTCCGTAGCTTACTGCATCCTCTGCGGACATGAAGTTGTCGCGGTCGGTGTCGCGCTCGATGCGCTCGACCGGCTGTCCGGTGCGTTCAGCGAGGATGCGGTTCATCCGGCCGCGCAGGTCGAGGATCTCGCGCGCAGCGATCTCGATGTCAGCGGCCTGGCCCTGTGCGCCCGACGAGGGCTGGTGGATCATGATCCGCGAGTTGGGCAGCGCAAAGCGCTTGCCCTTGGCGCCTGCAGCGAGCAGGAACGCGCCCATGCTGGCGGCCATGCCGACGCAGATCGTCGACACGTCCGGCTTGATGAACTGCATGGTGTCGAAGATGGCCATGCCCGAATAGACCGAGCCGCCTGGCGAGTTGATGTACAGCGAGATGTCCTTGTCCGGGTTCTCGGATTCGAGGAACAGCAGCTGCGCCACCACCAGGTTGGCGGTCTGGTCGTTGACCGGACCGACCAGGAATACGACACGGTCGCGAAGCAGCCGCGAATAGATGTCGTAGGCGCGTTCGCCGCGGCCGCTCTGCTCGATGACCATCGGCACCATGCCGAGCGACTGCGGCTCGGCGGCGTTGGCGTGGATCTCGTTGCTCATCTGCATTCCTCAGGCGGCGCTGCCGCCCATCAGTTCGTCGAACGCCACCTGCCTCTCGGCCACCTGGGAGCGGGCCAGCACCCAGTTGACGACGTTGTCCTCCATCACCACCGTTTCGACCTCGGACAGCCGCTGCCGGTTGCCGAGGTACCACTGGATCACTTCCGACGGCTTCTCATAGCTCTGCGCCAGTTCCTCGAGGCGCTTGCGGATCTGGTCCTGTCGCGGCTGCAGGTTCTGCGTGCGCACGATCTCGCCGACCAGCAGCCCGAGACGGACCCTTCGCTGCGCCTGCGGCAGGAAGGTGTCGGCGGAAAGCTGCATCGTCGCCGGATCGACACCGCGGGCGGAGAGGTCCGACCGCGCCAGCTCAAGCAGGCGCTGGCTGTCGCCCTCGACGAGCGTCTGCGGCAGTTCAAAAGCCGCGACTCCGAGCAGCGCGCCCATGACGCTGTCCTTGGTGCGAGCTACGAGCCTGCTCGCCACCTCGCGCTGCAGATTTGCGCGCACTTCGTCCCGCATCTTGGACACGTCGCCGTCCCTGACGCCGAGCTGCCGCGCGAAATCCGCATCCACCGGCGGCAGGTTCACCTGCTCGACCTTCTTCACGGCGACCTCGAACGAGGCGGTCTTGCCGGCCAGCTCAGTGGCGCGATAGTCGGCCGGAAAGGTCAACGGGAAGGTCTTCGACTCGCCGCGCGCCATGCCAGCGACCGCGCCCTCGAACTCCGGCAGCATCTTTCCCTGGCCGACGATGAATTGAAAATCGGCAGCGCTGCCGCCTTCGAAAGGAACGCCGTCGACCGAGCCGCTGTAGTCGACCGTGATGCGGTCGCCTTCGGCCGCCGGCCGATCGACCTCCGCCATCGTCGCCCGCTGCCGTCGCATGATGTCGATCGTCTTGTCGACCTCGGGGTCGCCGACCGGGCAGACCGACTTCTCGACCGTAAAGCCGCCGAGATCGCCGACGCTGATCTCGGGGTAGACCTCGAAGGTGGCCGAAAAGGTGATCTGGGCGTCGTCGCCGCCGGACTTCGGCGCCACGGTCGGTGTCCCGGCAACACGAAGCTGCCTGGCGCTGACCGCCGCGTTGAAGGCCTCGCCAATCTTGTCGTTAAGCACCTCCGCCTGCACCTGGGCGCCATAGCTGGAGGCGATCATCTTCATCGGTACCTTGCCCGGGCGGAAGCCGGGCATGCGCACTGAGCGGGCCAGCTTGGCCAGCCGAGCCGCGACCTCCCTGCCGATGGCGTCCGAGGGCAACGACAGTTCCAGGCGGCGCTGCAGCGCGCCGAGGTTTTCCACGTCTTGCAGCATGTTCAGATTTTCTTGGAAAGCCGGTCGGGCGCCGGCTGGGTTGACGATCGAGCCTTTGGTGCGAAGGGGGGGACTCGAACCCCCACGCCGGTGAAGGCGTCAGGACCTAAACCTGGTGCGTCTACCAATTTCGCCACCTTCGCGACGCCGCTGGAACGCGACGACCAAGCGGGCGCGATTCTAATCGATGCGTTAGCGCCGGCCGCGGCCGCTGCGCCGTGGTAGCTTGGCCGCATGGCTGTCGGTCATTACGAGAACTTTCCGGTCGCATCCCTTCTGCTGCCGGCGCGCCTGCGGCCGGCAGTGCGAGCCATCTATCGCTACGCCCGCACCGCCGACGATGTCGCCGACGAAGGCGATGTCCTGCCCGCCGAACGACTGACGGGCCTGGCGAGCCTGAACGCCGTGCTGCAGTCGATCGGCCAGGGCGGCGACGGCGGCTGGCCGGATCTCGCGGCGGCCGTGCGCGAGCATGCCCTGCCGCTGTCGTTGCTTCGCGACCTGCTGTCGGCCTTTGCGCAGGATGTGGTCGTCAAGCGCTACGCCGGCTACGAGGGGCTCTTCGACTACTGTCGCCGCTCGGCCAATCCGATCGGCAGGCTGCTGCTAGCGCTCTATCGCATCGACGCGCCGGATGCACTTCGTTTGTCCGACAGCATCTGCACCGGGTTGCAGCTTGCCAACTTCTGGCAGGACGTCGCCATCGACTGGGACAAGGGCCGCGTATACATCCCGCAGAGCGAGCTTAGCGCCCATGACCTGACCGACAGCGCGATCGCCGACGGCGGCACCGATCGCCGCTGGCCGGCATTGATGCGGGCGCTGACCGGGCGCACGCGAACATTGCTCGTCGAGGGCACGCCGTTGGCGCGGCTGCTGCCGGGGCGGATCGGCTGGGAGCTGCGGCTGATGATCCAGGGCGGCTTGCGAGTGCTCGAGGCGATCGACGCCGCCGACGGCGACGTTTTCCGACGCCGCCCGCAACTGCGCAAGGCCGACTGGTTGACCTTGTCGGCGCGGGCGCTGGCGATGTGACTCTGCCGCGGCCGACGATGTCGCCCGACGAGTACTGCCAGCAGAAAGCCGCCGCAAGCGGTTCGAGTTTTTACTACAGCTTCCTGTTCCTGCCGCCTGAGCGGCGCCGCGCGATCACCGCGCTGTACGCCTACTGCCGCGAGGTCGACGACGTGGTCGACGAACTGCAGGACACCGGCGTCGCCCAGGCTAAGCTGGCGTGGTGGGCGCAGGAGGTCGACCGGCTCTATGCCGGCGACCCGCAGCATCCGGTGACGCGGGCGCTGGCGCCACATCTGCAGGCCTACGCCATCAGTCGCGACCGGTTGCTGCTGGTGCTTGAAGGCATGGCGATGGATCTGAGGCAGAACCGTTATCTCGACTTCGCCACGCTGGCGCGCTACTGCCACAACGTCGCCGGCGTCGTCGGCGAAATGGCGGCCGGCATTTTCGGCGTCAGCGACCAGCGCACCTATACCTATGCCCGCAACCTGGGGCTGGCGCTGCAACTGACCAATATCGTCCGCGACGTCGGCGAGGACGCGCGCCGCGGCCGCGTCTACCTGCCGCTGGAAGACCTGCAGCACCATGGCGTCAGGGCGGCGGACCTACTGGCCGGCACCTATGTCGATGGCTATCTGCCGCTTATGCGGCAACAGGCCGAACGGGCGCGGCGCGCCTACGCCAATGCCATCGACTCCCTGCCCGAGGTTGACCGCAAGGCGCAGCGGCCGGGGCTGATCATGGGCGCCATTTATGCCACGCTGCTCGACGAGATCGAACGCGAGGACTTCCGTGTGCTGCACCAGCGCATCGCACTGACACCACTGCGCAAGCTGTGGATCGCCTGGCGAACCTGGATGCTCGGGCCGCGTTTTGGCCGACCTGTGAAATGAGCGGCGCGTGACGCGCGTCGCCGTCGTCGGCGCCGGCTGGTCCGGGCTGGCCTGCGCTCTCGCCCTGTCCGCGCGTGGATGCGCAGTCGAGCTCTTCGACGCGGCGCCGCAGGTCGGTGGTCGGGCACGCTCTGTGCGGGTGCCGCTGGGCGACCGCAGCTATCTGCTCGACAACGGCCAGCATCTGCTGATCGGCGGCTATCGCGACACGCTGCGCTTGATGCGCCAGGTCGGCGTCGATCTCGATGCGGCCCTGCTGCGGCTGCCGTTCGAGCTCCGTTATGCCGACGGCGTTCTGCTGCGGGCGCGGCCGCTGCCGGCGCCGCTCGATCTGGCGGCCGCGATCGCCACCGCCGACGGCCTCTCCTGGGCCGATCGCCTGCAGGCGATTTCCTTCGCCTGGCGCTGGCGGCGGCGAGGCTGGCGCGTCGCTACGGACCTGCCTGCCAGCGCTCTCTTCGCTGGCTCACCGCTGGCCATCGTGCGTCGGCTGTGGCGCCCGCTGTGCCTGGCAGCACTGAATGTCGAACTGCATGAAGCTTCGGCGCAGGTGCTGCTGGCGGTGCTGCGCGACTCCCTCGCCGGCGGCAGCGGCGCGGCCGACCTGCTGCTGCCGCGTGTCGATCTGAGCCGGGCCTTTGCCGAACCGGCGGCCGCAGCGCTTGCGGCCGGCGGTGCACGGTTGCATCTGCACGCTCCCGTGCAGCAACTGCGCCGGCTCGGGGCCGGGTGGCAACTCGACAGTCGCGGGCAGCTTCATGCCGCCGATGCGGTTGTCCTGGCCTTGCCACCGGCGCGCGCCATGCAACTGCTGGCGACGGTCGAGTCGCCTGCGCTGACGGCAGCGCTTGCGCAGTTGCGGGGGATTGCCATGGCGCCGATCGCCACCGTCTACCTGCGCTATCCGCCGGGCACGCGGCTCGAGCACGTGGCCTATGCCCTGCTGGACGATGCCGCAGCCGGGCGCCACGGGCAGTGGCTGTTCGATCGCGGTCGACTCGACGAGGCCAACGACGCCGTGATGAGCGTGGTGATCAGCGCCGCGGCAGCGGCGTCCGCTGCCGGCGCCGCGGCGCTCGCCGATTCGGTGGCGGCGCAACTCAGCGGCGACCTCGGCCTGCCGGCGCCGCTGGCGAGCGCGGCGATCGTCGAGAAGCGCGCGACCCTCGTTCCCGCGCCCGGGCTGGCGCGACCAGCTGCCGGTCTGCCGCTGCCCGGCCTCTTCATCGCCGGCGACGCGGCGGCGAGCGAGTATCCATCGACACTGGAAGGTTCCGTACGCTCGGGACTTGCCGCCGCCGCCGCGGCCGGCTGATTCTGAATCAGCGCAGCCGCTCGATCGCCTGCGTCAGCCGGTCGACGGCGATCACGTTCAGCCCTTCGATCGGCTGCTTCGGCGCATTGGCCTTCGGGATCACCGCCAGGGAGAAGCCAAGCTTGGCCGCCTCGCGCAGCCGCTCCTGGCCGCGGGGTGCCGGCCGCACCTCGCCGGCGAGCCCCACCTCGCCAAAGGCCACCAGGCCCTTCGGCAGAGGCTGGTTGCGGATCGACGAAACGATTGCCGCCAGCACGGCGAGGTCGGCCGCCGGCTCGGCGATGCGCACGCCGCCGACGGCGTTGACGAATACATCCTGATCGAAGGTGGCAATGCCCGCATGCCGATGCAGAACCGCCAGCAGCAGCGCCAGCCGCTGCGGCTCCAGGCCGATGGCGAGGCGGCGCGGGTTCGGCACGTGGGCGGTATCGACCAGCGCCTGGATTTCGACCAGCAGCGGCCGCGTGCCTTCCTGGGTCACCAGCACGCAGGAACCGGGCACCGGAGACTCGTGCTGCGACAGGAACAGCGCCGAGGGATTGGCGACGCCGCGAAGGCCGCGATCGGTCATTGCGAACACGCCGAGCTCGTTGACTGCGCCGTAGCGGTTCTTCACGGCGCGCACCAGCCGGAACGACGAATGCGGGTCGCCCTCGAAGTACAGCACCGTGTCGACCATGTGTTCCAGCACGCGCGGGCCGGCGAGCGCACCTTCCTTGGTCACGTGGCCGACCAGCACCAGGCTGACGCCGGAACGCTTGGCGGCGCGGGTAAGCTGCGCCGCGCACTCACGCACCTGGGCCACAGAGCCCGGCGCCGACTGCAGTTCGGCCGAGTAAAGCGTCTGGATCGAATCGATCACCGCCACCTGCGGCTTCTCCGATTCGAGGGCAGCGAGGATCCGCTCGAGGGCGATCTCGGCCATCAGCCGCACCTGCCTGCCGTCGACGCCGAGCCGTCGCGAGCGCAAGGCCACCTGGGCGGCCGACTCTTCGCCGCTGACGTAAAGAACGGGCAGCCGCTGCGCCATGGCCGCCAGCGACTGCAGCAGCAACGTCGACTTGCCGATGCCGGGATCGCCGCCGATCAGCACCACGCCGCCGGGAACCAACCCGCCGCCGAGGACGCGGTCGAACTCGGCCAGGCCGGAAGACTCGCGCGGCAGTTCGACAGCGGCGATCTTGCCGAGCGTGTGCACCTCCGCGGTCGGCGCAATCGGCGCGAATCGCGTTGTCGTCGTGGACTCCACCGCCGTTTCGGCGAGCGTGTTCCAGGCGCCGCACTGCGGGCACTGCCCCTGCCACTTCGGGCTCGCGCCGCCGCACTCGCTGCAGATGTACTGCGATCTTGACTTGGCCATGTCAGTGGCGCCCGGCCGTCCGAAGCCACTGACAGCCCCCTCGGGGGGCAGCGAGCGCAAGCGAGCGTGGGGGGTTCATTTCAACCGCGCTCGGCAACTGGCACTCGCGAGGCAAGCGCACAGAGCAGCTCGTAACCGACCGTGCCGGCTGCCTCCGCCACCTCGTCGACGGGGATCCGCTCACCCCAAAGCTCGACTTCGGCGCCGACATCGACCTGCGGTGCCTCGGTCAGGTCGATGGTCAGCATGTCCATCGACACCCGGCCAACCAGAGGTACACGTCGGCCACCGGCCCAGACCGGCGTGCCGTCAGCGGCAACGCGCGGATAGCCGTCGGCATAACCGCAGGAGACGATGCCGATCCGGCTCGTCCGCGCGGCGCGCCAGCGACTTCCGTAGCCGATCGCTTCGCCGGCTGCGAGTTGCCGCACCGACAACAGACTTGCGCTCAGCGTCATCGCCGGCATCAATCCGAATGAAGCCGCCGGCCGTCCGGCCATCGGCGTCGCGCCGTACAGCGCGATGCCGGGGCGAACCGCCTCGCCGCCCACCTGCGGATGCAGGAACAGCGCCGCCGAGTTGGCTGCACAGCGCGGGCCGCTCCAACCGGCGCAGGCGGCGTCGAAGGCGCGCAACTGTTCGGACAGCGCCATCGGCCCGGCATCGGCATCGCTGCGATCAGCATTGGCGAAGTGGGTCATCAGCGCTGCGACGCGGACCTTCGTAATCCCGCGCAGCCGCTCCAGCGCCGCCGGCAACTGTGCCGGAGCCAGGCCGAGGCGATGCATGCCGGTGTCGATCTTCAGGTAGACGTCGATCGGCCGCTGCGGCCTGAAGGCGGCGAGCAGTTCGATCTGATCGACGTGATGCACCACCGTCGTCAACCGCAGCTCGTCGACGGCGGCGAGGTCGGCGGCGGTGAAGAAGCCCTCGAGCTGCAGGATCGGCCTTGTCCAGCCTGCGGCGCGAGCACGAGCGGCTTCATCGAGGTCGAGAAGCGCCAGGCCATCGGCCTCGGCAAAGCCGCGCAACGCACGTTCGAGGCCGTGACCGTAGGCGTTGGCCTTGACCACGGCCCAGACACGGCGCGCGCCGGCCGCACGTCGCGCTACCTCGAGGTTGTGGCGCAGCGCGACGAGATCGATGGAGGCGCGGATCGGGCGTGGCATGGTGGTCGCTTGCGGTGCGGCAAGCATAAGCGCTGGCGCCCGCTCGCTTTTCGGGATCAGGCTGCGTGATATAACGCCCGCGCCTTCCTCCAGCCCCCGAACAGCGACGCTGTCGATGCCCTTTGCGCCACGGCGATGAAGCGCGGTTTCTACACCATCATGGCCGCGCAGTTCCTGTCGTCGCTGGCCGACAACGCGCTGCTGATCGCCGCCATCGCCCTGCTCCGCGACATCCACGCGCCGGAGTGGATGACGCCGATGCTGAAGCTGTTCTTCTTCGTCTCCTACGTTGTGCTGGCGGCCTTCGTCGCTGCCTTTGCCGATTCGATGCCGAAAGGCAAGGTGATGATGATCAGCAACCTGGTCAAGGTCGGCGGTTGCCTGCTGATGCTCTTCGGCGCCCATCCCCTGGCCGCCTATGCGATGGTCGGCCTTGGCGCCGCTGCCTACTCGCCGGCCAAGTACGGCATCCTGACCGAACTGCTGCCGCCGGAACGCCTCGTCTTCGCCAACGGCTGGATCGAGGGGCTGACGGTCGGCTCGATCATCATGGGTTTCGTCGTCGGCGGCATCCTCGTTTCTCCGGCCGTTGCCGCCAGCCTGCTGTCCTTCGACATGCCGATGGTCGACATCGGCGTCGACCAGGCGGGCGAAGCCGCGGTGGCGGTGATCGCCTTCATCTACGTTGCCGCGGCGCTGGTGAACCTGCGCATTCCCGACACTGGCGCCCGCTACCCGCGGCAGAACTTCCGCCTGCTGCCGATGCTGTCCTCGTTCGGCCGCTGCGTCTCGACGCTTTGGCGCGACAAGCTAGGGCAGATCTCGCTGGCGGTGACGACGCTGTTCTGGGGCGCCGGCGCGACGCTGCAGTTCATCATCCTCAAGTGGAGCGAGACCGTGCTCGGCATGACGCTGTCGCAGGGCGCAATCATGCAGGCGGTGGTTGCAGTGGGCATCGCCATCGGCGCGGTGGCGGCGGCTGCACGGGTGTCGCTGAAGCGGGCGCTGTCGGTGCTGCCGGTCGGCGTGGCGATGGGACTGCTCGTCTGTTCGATGGCACTGATCGACTTCTCGCGTCTGCCTCCGGGCGGCCTGACCCTCGGCGCCACGACGATCACCTGGGCGATGGGGGTCGCCGCGGCGCTGATGGTCGTGGTCGGAGCGCTGGCCGGCTATTTCGTTGTGCCGATGAACGCCCTGCTGCAGCATCGTGGCCACGTCCTGCTGTCGGCCGGACATTCGATCGCGGTACAGAACTTCAACGAGAACCTGAACATCCTGGTGATGCTGGGCATCTACGCGGCCTTGATCGCGTTCAGGTTGCAGATCGAGACGATCATTGTCCTGTTCGGACTCTCAGTCAGCGGGGCGATGGTGCTTGTGATGCTGCGCCACCGCCACAACCAGCGCCAGTTCGATTCGGTGGCGCTGATCGGCGAAGCCAAGCACTGAGTCTCAGCCAGCGGCCGAGAGGCCGTCGGCATCGAGCGCCAGGCACAGATCGGCCCAGACCTTTGCCTTGTCGGCGAGATTGCGCAGCAGGTAGGCCGGGTGATAGGTGACCACCGCCGGAATCTCGGCGCCACCTAAGCACAGCCGGTGCACCCGGCCACGCAGCGCCCCTACAGGTGCGTCGGTGTGTAGCACCGAATGTGCGGCAAAGCGTCCCGTCACCAGCAGCAACCGCGGCCGCAGCAGTTCGATCTGCCGCAGCAGGAAGGGTTCGCATGCGGCGACCTCTTCGGGTTGCGGATTGCGGTTGCCCGGCGGCCGGCACTTCAGCACGTTGGCGATGAACACCGGCTGCGGCGCATCGACAGCCCGCGAGCGGCCGACCGCCGCCAGCATGTTGTCGAGCAGCTTGCCGGCCTGGCCGACAAAGGGCTCGCCGCGCGCATCCTCCTCGGCGCCAGGCGCCTCGCCGACCAGCATCCAAGGCGCTGTCCGGCTGCCGACACCGAACACCGTATGCGTCCGGGTGCGGCACAGCGCGCAGGCGGTGCAGGCGGCAACGGCTGATTCGAGCTGCTCCCAGTTCATCGCCGCGATGGCCGCGGCGCGATCACTGAATCCCGGCGCCGGCGCGGCGGCAGCGGGGCCGCGCTGCACCCACTCCGGACCGAGGCCCATCGCCTGCCAGGCAGCGGCGCGGCGCGGATCCAGGCTCATGGCCGCCTGGTCACAGCGAAACCCGCATCACGATCGCATCCTCGCGGCCATCGCGTGCCGGGTAATAGCCGCGGCGGGTGCCTATGCGCACGAAGCCATAGCGGGCGTACATCACCTGCGCCGCAACATTGCTGGGCCGTACTTCGAGCAGCATCGTCCGCGCACCGTAGCCGCGCGCGTTCTCGGCCATCGCTTCGAGCATCCGCCAGCCGAAGCCGAAGCGCCGACAGTTCGGCGCCACCGTCAGGTTCAGCAGATGCGCCTCGTCAAGCGCGATCATCACCACCGCATAGGCGACCAGGCCCCCGGCCGCGTCGCGCAGGGTCCAGGCGCTGTGCCCGGCACGCATCGAGTCGACGAAATTGCCGTGGGTCCACGGAAACTCGTAGGCGAACTGCTCGACGGCCAGCACGTCCTGAAGGTCCTGGCTGCGCATCGGCGCAATGTGTTCTGCCGGGTCGAGCAATACGGCACTCAAGGCGCTGCCCTCCGCGCTGCGCACTGCCGGATGACTGCTTCGGATCGGCCGTGCGCAGTCATGGACTTGCCCTCCGCGCTGCGCGCTGCGGGATGATTGCTTCGGATCGGCCGTGCGCAGTCATGGCGTGGCGGCGGCAGCACGGCGCTCGTCGATGGTCCGGGCTACGCGGTCGCGCACATACAGTGGCGCGGCCTGCTCCGGCGGCAGCGCGGCACCCTCCTCGAAGCGGCGCAGCGCAAGGCGCGCGATGCTGGCAGCACTGGCGCGCACGTCGGGCGCCAGCGCGCAGTCGAACTGCGCTGCTTGCTGCGGATACGCGAGCAGCGCATTGCCGGCGACCAGATCGGCGCCATGCTGCCGGCAGAGCGCTTCCAGCTCGCCGGCCTTCGCCAGCGCCGGTGCGGCGAGCTCCTCGAGCTGTGGTGCGGTTGCATACAGCGCCCAGTAGATCTCCTGCATCCGCGCATCGATCGCCGCCAGAATCCGCCGCGCCCCGGGCCGGGCCGCCTGCGTCGCGAGCGCCAGCGCCGCCAGGTTGCCGACCGGCAGCACCCGCTTCCCGGCGCCGAACGCAAGGCCCTGGGTGATGCCGCAGGCGATCCGCAGGCCGGTGAATGCACCCGGCCCGGCGCCGAAGGCGATGGCGTCGCAATCGGCAAGCTCGAGCCCATGCGCCAGGAGCAGCTCGCGGATCATCGGCAGCACGCGATCGGAGTGCTTCTGGCCGACCGTTTCGGCGACCTCGACGACCTGCCCGCCGAAGGCGAGCGCCACCGAGCAGACCTCGGTGGCGGTATCGATGGCGAGCAGGGTCGGCGGCACGGCGAGGCGGAGCAAGCCGCAGCGGCTGCGGCAAGTGGCGGAAACAGCGGCCGATTCTAGAGGCCGGCCGCAAATCCGCGGCGACGCGTCACGGCATCCGCGAGCGCCGTTCCAGTTCGAGGCGTTCGCGCCTCTGCCGGTGCACCTCGCGGACCTGTTCGCGCATCTTCTGCCGTTCCTCCGGCGTCATCTGCCGTGGCTGATCGAGGATGTCGCCATAAGACTTCGGTCCGATTGCGCGGCCCGTGCCGCCGGGTTCGATTCCGCCCTGTCGGTCGCGAAACTCCCGCCGTTCCTGCGGTTCGAGGTTGCGCCAGACGTCGGCGCGCTGATCGGCGGACAAGCCCCGCCACAGCTGCTCTCGCTGCTCGGGCGTCAACACCTGCCAAAGGTCGCGGCGAGCGGGTTCCGGCCCCGGTCCGGTCGAGGGCGGACGAGGCGCTTGCGCCGACGCCGTCGTGACAATGGCGACAGCCAGCAGGAACGGAAAGAGGCGGATCAAGGGACGGCCGGAGACAGCAGCCGCCAGCATGCCCGGCGGTGGCGGCATGATCAGCCCGGTCGGCGGTAAATTCTGTAACAGATTGCGTACCGGTTCCGTCCCCTCGCCAGGGCTTCGTAGCATCGCGATACACGATCGCAGCGCGCGGCGGCCGGGCACTGCAGCACTCGCGCCACACTGCACCACCGAAACAGCCACCGCGGCCTCAGGATCCGATGACTCGAGCCACCCCGCCCCGATTGATGGTCGTCGACGACGATCCGCGCATCCGCGAACTGCTGCGCCGCTATCTCAGCGAAAACGGCTTCTCCGTCGCCACGGCCGAGAGCGGAGCGGCGATGAACCGGCTCTGGCAGCGGGAACGCTTCGATGCGCTGGTGCTCGACTTGATGCTGCCCGGCGAGGACGGCCTGGCGATCCTGCGGCGGCTGCGCGGCGGCAACGACATGACGCCGGTGATCATGCTGACCGCCAAGGGCGAGGACATCGACCGCATCATCGGCCTCGAAATGGGTGCCGACGACTATCTGCCGAAGCCATTCAACCCGCGCGAGCTGCTGGCTCGCGTCCATGCCGTGCTGCGCCGGCGCGGACCCGAGGAGTCGCCGGGCGGGCCCGCGCAGGAACCTCAGACCGTGAGCTTCGGCGACTTCGTACTCGACCTGGCGACGCGACAGCTGACGCGCAACGGCGAACCGGTGGCGATCACCACCGGCGAGTTTGCGGTGATGAAGGCCTTCGCCCGTCACCCGCGGGTGCCGCTGTCGCGCGAGAAACTGATGGAGATGGCGCGCGGGCGGGAATACGAGGCCTTCGATCGCAGCCTCGACGTGCAGATCTCGCGGCTGCGCAAGCTGATCGAAGCGGATCCCTCGAAGCCGAAGTTCATACAGACCGTCTGGGGTCTCGGCTATGTCTTCATCCCCGACGGCGACGGCTGACCGCTGCCTCGGCGCCTCACGCCTGTGCCGCGCGCCACCGCCCATGCCGGCGGCTGACGGGCGCCGACTCCGGTGAAGCCG
>Ga0105096_10000169_pt1 | contig 18687 bp, 21 predicted proteins | sample PPLLak3cmMay2015_FD_87036 | JGI IMG/M metagenome (GOLD analysis project Ga0105096, IMG submission 87036) | Freshwater sediment microbial communities from Prairie Pothole Lake near Jamestown, North Dakota, USA - PPLs Lake P7 Core (1) Depth... | ecosystem: Environmental > Aquatic > Freshwater >... | reverse complement strand
TCAGCTGGCAGGTCGTCCCGGCGACGCTGCCGGCGCCGGCGCGCGTCGGCTCGATCGAGGTGCGGCCGATCCGCGAAATGGCGGCTGCGGCGCAGGGCGGCGCCGAGGTCCGGGTCTAGAAGCCATCCCGGAAACCGCGACAGGAACAAGGAGGAGGAAGCGTCATGCTGCAGAAGCAAGCCGCAGTGAAGAAATCCGCAACGAAGACCGCCGCCAGGTCCGGCGCGGCAACGAAGAAGCCGGCCACGGTGATGCTGGTGGCGACCCGCAAGGGCGCGTGGCTGCTGCACGGCGACGACAGCCGTCGAAGTTGGCGCGTCGACGGGCCGCACTTCCTCGGCCACGTGATCCATCACCTGGTCCTCGACCCGCGCGACGGCCGCACGCTGCTGGCGGCGGCGAAGACGGGCCACCTCGGTCCCACCGTGTTCCGCTCGACCGACCGCGGCCGGACCTGGAAGGAAGCGGCGAAGCCGCCGGCCTTCGTCAAGAAGGACGACGGCAGCGGCCGCAGCGTCGACCACACCTTCTGGCTGACGCCGGCGCATGCCAACGAGCCGAATGTCTGGTACGCCGGCACCTCGCCGCAGGGGCTGTTCCGGTCCGAGGACGGCGGCGTCACCTGGGCGCCGTTCTCCCACATCAACGACGACCCGCAGTACCTCGAGTGGTTCGGCACCGTGCAGGACGGCACGCCGGACGGGCCGAAGATGCACTCGATCATCGTCGACCCGCGCGATCCGAAGCACCTGTACTTCGGCTTGTCGGGCGGCGGCGTGCACGAATCGACCGACGGCGGCGCCAGCTTCCACACCCTGCTCGACGGGCTCGAGGTGGTCGAAGGCTTCCCGAAAGACAACCCGGCCACGCACGACCCGCACTGCATCCGCATGTGCCCGAGCAATCCGGATCGCCTTTATCAGCAGAACCACTGCGGCATCTACCGCATCGACCGGCCGGCCACCCGCTGGGAACGCATCGGCACGAAGATGCCGAAGAAGGTCGGCGACATCGGCTTCAACATGGTCGTGCATCCGCGCAACGACAACGTCGCCTGGGTGCTGCCGATGGACGGCCAGACCGTGTGGCCCCGCACCAGCCCGGAAGGCAAGCCCGCCGTCTACGGCACGCGCAACGGCGGCAGGACCTGGCAGCGGCTCGACTTGGGCATGCCGCGCGAGCAGGCCTGGTGGACCGTGAAACGGCAGGCGATGTGCGCCGATGGCGGCGACCCGGTCGGGCTGTACTTCGGCACCACCAGCGGCGAGCTGTGGGCCAGCCGCGACGAAGGCGCGAGCTGGAAGTGCATCGCCCGCGGCCTGCCGGAGATCTACGCGGTCGAGTCCGGCACGCTGGGCTGACGGCCGCCGGCGATGAAGGTGCTGATCCCCAGCCCGCTGCGCTCGTACACGGCCGGGCAGCGCTGGGTCGAGGCGGAAGGGCACACCCTCGGCGCGGTGCTCGACGACCTCGACCGCCGCTATGCCGGCATCCGCTTCCGGATGATCGACGAGCAGGAGACGATGCGGCGGCACATCCGCTTCTTCGTCAACGGCGCGCAGACCTTCGATCTCGCGTTGCCGCTGCGGGACAGCGATGAGCTCACCATCGTGCAGGCGCTCAGTGGCGGCTGACGGCGGCGGGCGCGTTCAGCCGTGGTGCCGCCGCGCCACCCAGTACGTGGCGCCGTCGACGCCATAGCGCTCGGCATGCGGCACGTCGCGTTCGAGTTCGAAGCTGTCGCCGGGGCGCAGATGGCGCGTCGAATCGCCCACCGTCAGCCACATCTCGCCCTGCACGACCACGGCCATGACCGAGAACGGATGCGTATGGGTGTCGATCGTGACCTCAGGCTCCCAGCGGCGCTCGGTGACTTCGTCGAAGCCCTGCGCGCGGGCGGCGGTTTCGAACTGCTGGAACGTGGCGGTGCTCATCGGCGGCTCCTGGCGGGACGGCACGGTGTCGATTCTGCCTGCGCCCGTTCGACCAGTGTCAGTTGCGGCGCATTCCGCCGCCGGCAGACCCAAACCGAGGAGATCCCGAAATGCGAGTGATGGTGCTGGTCAAGGCGACGAGCGATTCCGAGGCCGGCTGCCTGCCGAGCGAAGAATTGATGGCGGCCATGGGCAGATACAACGAGAAACTGATCAAGGCCGGCATCCTGCTCGCCGCCGATGGGCTGCAACCGAGCAGCCGCGGCAAGCGCGTGCGCTTCGCAGGCGCGAGCCGCACCGTGGTCGACGGCCCGTTCAGCGAGACCAAGGAACTGGTCGCCGGCTTCTGGCTGTGGCAGGTGAAGTCGATGGACGAGGCGGTCGAATGGGTCAGGCGCTGCCCCAATCCGATGCCCGGTGACTCGGACATCGAGATCCGGCCGCTGTACGAGGCCTGTGACTTCGACGCCTGACTCACATCCGAAATGCGCGAGCAGGAAGAGTGGCTGCGGGCGCAGGTCGCGAAGCAGGTGGCGGCGCGCTGACGCCTCGTTCCCATCCCGATCGAGGAGACCACGGTGAAGGTCGAGACCTGTCCGAACTTCGGCGGCCGCTGCGAAAAGGCGGTCGATTTCTACCGTCAAGCCATCGGTGCCAGGGCTGAGATGCTGGTGCGCAACAGCCCCAGCCGCCGCCGGGCGTGATGCCGGCCGGTCCGGAGAACAAGGTCATGCATTGCAGTTTCACCATCGGCGGAACGCGGTCGATCGGCGCCTGCATGAATTTCTTCGCATGAGGGTCGTGCTCCCGGCAACTGGATCCCGGCCTTCGCCGGGATGGCAGTCAAGGTGAAGGCGTCGCCCGCTACTTCTGTGCCACCGATGCGGCCGGCGGCAGCGGCTCGGGCACGCGGTTCCTGATCGCCGGGATCGACTGCAGGTAGGCGAAGATCGCCTCGAGGTCGGCGTCGGTGAAGTTGTTGTAGACCGTGATCGGCATCGGCGGCAAGACCTCGCGGCCGCGGCCCATGTGCCGGCCGCTGCGGATCGTCTCGATGAAGTTGCGCTGCGTCCACTTGCCAAGCCCCGTTTCCGGATCGGGCGTCAGGTTGGCGGTGAAGCTCACGCCCCAGGGGCCGGACCAGGCGGTGTTGGTGGCGGCGAAGGACGCGATCCACGGCCCTTCGGCCTTCGGCGGCGGCGGCAGCCTCATGTCCTGCGGGTGGCCCGACAGCGCCCGCGTCATGTCGGGGGCGGGGCCGTTCGGCCCCATCGCCCACGGCGTGTGGCAGTCGTGGCAGGCGGAGGTCGAGACGATGTACTTGCCGCGGGCGATCTTCTCCGCGGTCGACTGCGCCGCGGCCTGCGCCGAGTAGGCGAGCGACAGCGTGGCGACCGTGAGCGGCACGGCAAAGGCCATCGTGGTGTGGACGAAGAAGCGGGTGATCCTGCGGTTCATGGCGTTTTCTCCTCGGTTGGCGTTGCGGTTCGAATCCAGCGCTCGACGAGCGCAATCCCTTGGTCATCGGCAACCCCCACGCCGAGCGGCGGCATGCGGGCCAGCGGATTGGTCGTCTTCATGCGTACCGCGAGCACGCTCGACTCGTCACTGCCCGAGACGACGCGCTGCGTCGCCTTGCCGTCGTGGGCGCGGAATCGGCTCGAGTGGCCGAGCAGCGACTTCAGCGTCCGCTCGGCACTCGCCCCGGGCGAGGCGGCCTGCTGCGCGAGCGCCAGGTCGAGCGAGGCCAGCGCGCCGGCATCGTTGTGGCAGTGGCCGCAGTTGCCGTGCAGGTAGCCGAGCGCGGCGCGCGCGGCGGGCGATTTCGCGGCGATCCGCGGCGGGTCATCGAGCAGCCGCTGCGGCAGGTTGCGCAGCACGCCGCGCGCGACGAGTGTCTGCAGGTCGGCGAAGCCCGGCGAGACCGAGTCGGCGTGCGGCGCCAGCGGGTCGCGATCCGAGGACAGCTGCAGCGCGCTGAAGCCGAGCACCGGCGTCGCGCCGCCCTCGTGGCAGGCCAGGCAGTCGAAGCGCCCCGGCACCTTGTAGCGGCCGCCCGATGCGGCGGCCACCGCGACCACCGCGCCGCGCAGCGGCGCCAGTTCGGCGTCGGTGCCGGCCTCGTTCCACACGTAGGTGGCGAAACGCCAGGAACCGTCGTCCAGCCGCTCGATGAGGCGGGTCTCGATCGCACGGTCGAAGGCGAACTCCTTCCACAGTTTCGTGCCGGCCGGGAATTCCCAGGCATCGGGGCGCGAGGCGTCGATCGACGTGCCCGGCGGCAGCTGGATCCAGCGCCTCTTGCTGGCGCCGTCGGTCCAAAGCGGGTACTGAGGCGAGTAGGCGATCGTGCCGGCGCGCACCGTCGTCGAGCCGGGTTCGTACAGGCCGGTCTCGGCCAGCCGCTGCGGCAGCGGCGCGGCGCCGCCGGCCAAGGCGCGGCCGGGCAGCATCGCCGCAGCGACCAGCGCTGCGGCGGCGATGGCGTGGCTGGGCTTCACGGTCGTGCTCCACGTGCCGGTGGCGATCAGGTCGTCGCGTAGGCGGGCACCGGCAGCAGCCGGCGGGCGGCGGCAAGCAGCCGCGCCAAAGCGCCAGCGGATCCGGCCTGCGGCGGCGCTGCCGGCACGATCACGCGGGCGAAGCCCTGCGCCTCGACCAGCACCCGGCCGCCGTGGTCGAGCACGACCTCGTCGCCGCTGGCGGCGAAGACGTCGTCGAGGCGGCGCGGCTCCGTCAGCCAGATCGCGCCGTAGAGCACCTGCACGCGGTCGCCACGTGCCGTGTCGAGCCGCAGCAGTTCGCCGCGTTGCAGGTCGATGATCCGTGACATGTTCTTGCTCCTGCGTTGACGCCGCAGCAGTTGCGGCGATAAGGAGCAAGGTACCGAGCGGCGCGCGACGGCGTTCGTAAATGTTGACTCAGCAGTTGCTAAGAATCCGCTAACTGGCGCCGACGGCGTCTTGCCGGCGCGGCACTGCAGCTCCTGCACCCGGCGGCCGAGCGCGCCACGCACCCTGGCCGCGGCCGGTCAAGGCGATCGCGTCATCGAGATCGACATCCGTGGCGCCGGGCGGCGGTCAGCAATCCGACTGCAGAGACCTTGTGGCCTTCCGGGCCCGGGTCACCGGCGTTCAGTCCTCGGCAAAGCCATATGGTCCGCCGGCCTTGATGGCCCGCTTGTACGCCGGCCGCGCGTGGATGCGTTTCACGAAGCGTTGCAGGTTCGGCCAGCGCGCGTCGAGTCCGCCGCGCTGTGCCGCCGCCTCGATGGGAAAGCTCATCTGGATGTCGGCAGCGCTGAACTCGGCGCCGCCAAACCACTTGTGCTGCGCCAGTTCCGACTCCATGAAATCCCACTGCCGTTTCAGGTTCGGCTCGACCATCATCGCTTTCACCTTCGAGGAGATCGCGCGCGCGATCGGCCGCACGAAGAACGGCATCGGCGCCTGCTCCACCCGCTCGCAGATGAACCCGATCAGGAGCGGCGGCATCGCCGACCCTTCGGCGAAGTGCATCCAGTAGCGCCAGCGCGGCCGCTCCGGCGTGCCGATGGCGGGGGCCAGGCGGCCTTCGCCGTCGTAGCGCTCGACGAGGTATTCGAGGATTGCGCCGGACTCGGCCACGGTGAGGTCACCGTCGGTGATCACCGGCGACTTGCAGAGCGGGTGCACCTCCCGCAGCTCCGGCGGCGCCAGCATTGTCTTCGGATCGCGCTCGTACTTGCGGATCTCGTAGTCGACGCCGAGTTCCTCCAGCAGCCAGAGCACGCGCTGCGAGCGGGAGTTGTTCAGGTGGTGGACGGTGATCATCTGTGTCCTGCGTGCTGCGGGTTGCCGATTGTCGCCGACAGGGCGGAGTGCACCACGGCGGGTCTTAGGGCTCGAGCGCCGCCGGCATGCATTCGAGCAACCGGCCGGCAGCCGCGCCTGCAACGCGCCGCGCCCGATGAATACGGCATGCAGCCGCGGCGGCTGGATCCTGGTGCGGGCGGGGGACATGCCCGAGGTGGCGCAGAGCCAAGGCCTGCGGTGAGCAGGGACGATCCTGCGTCCACGACGACGCAGCCATCGCTCGGCCAGGGAACCCTGCCGGCGCGATGCGGTTGTTCGGCGCGGCACCAGGCGACGGCGATAATGGCCGCGGGAACGAGACCACAGGATCGACGATGGGCAAGGCAGCCGAGAAGTTCAAAGAGGAGTTTCGCGCCCTCCTGCCGCCGACGGTCTTCTTCTTCGTCATGCTGCACATCGTCGGGCTCGTCCGCGTGCTGATGGTCAAGGGCACCGGACTTGCCGCCGTTTCGTCGGCGCAGATCGCCGTGGGCGCGCTGATCCTCGGCAAGGCCGTGCTGCTCGCCGACCTGTTGCCGGCCATCAACCGGTTTCCCGACAAGCCGCTCGTCTACAACATCACCTGGAAGACGGTGATCTATTTCTGCGTCGCGACCCTCATCCACTATCTCGAGCGGCTGTTCGACTCTGCGAAAGAGGCGGGGGGCATCGTGGCCGGCAATGAGAAGCTGCTGTCGGAGATCGTCTGGCCGCACTTCCTGGCGATCCAGATCGTCCTGCTCGTCCTGATCTTCAACTACTGCGTGATCCGGGAACTGGGTCGGGTCATGGGCGAGGGGGGCCTGCGGCGCGTGTTCTTCGGCACGCCGCAGGGACAGGAGGCGCCGCGGGGGGCGTCCGGTCGGTAGGGAACACCGCGGCTCGGTCCGCTGCGGTGACTTCGACAGGCCAACGTGGCCCCAATGCAGAGAACGCGCTCAGCCGGCTGGCTCGGCCAGAGATTCGAACCCGGCCAGGAGGTGTGGTTGATGCCGGTGGAACGACGGATGGCGATGGGCTGACAACAGCCACCGGCGCGCCGTCCCTCCAACAGCCGGTAGCGACCTGCTGCCGACTTTCGGAATTGCCGGAAGCTGTTCTTGGGACAGCAGGCGACGGCGGGGGCTCGATGCTGCGCTCGAGCCGCCGGCACAGGGCCGTAGACTCCCTGCCAAATGAACAGAACCTTGAGTTACCGGCTGGATTGCATGAGGTGTCTTGCCGCAGCTGCCGCAGCCGGTGTCCTGACCCTGTGGTCTCCGATGGCCAGAGCAATCGAAGAGCCAAAGTACACCGTGGTGCGGCAGTACGACGGATTCGAGATCCGCGAATATGAACCGTACCTCGTTGCGGAAGTCGTTGTCCCTGGCCCAGCCGACGAGGCGGGCAACCGGGGTTTCCAGATCCTGGCGGGTTACATCTTCGGAAAGAACAAGGGGGAACGGAAGATCTCGATGACCGCACCGGTTGCGCAGGCGCCTGCTCCCGCCAGGATCGAGATGACCGCACCGGTGACCCAGGCCGCTGCCAATGGCGGCGGGTATGTTGTGCAATTCACGATGCCGAGCGAGTACACGCTCGAGACGTTGCCCGAACCCTTGGACCCTCAGGTCAAGCTCAAGGAAGTTTCAGGTGGCCGCTTCGCCGTCATCCGATACTCGGGCACCTGGTCCGAGCGCAACTACAAGGAACACCTGGAGAAGCTGGAGCGCGGGGTCGAGGCAGCAGGACTGCGTGCGACGGGTGGCCCGATCTACTCCCGCTACAACGCCCCGTTCATGCCCTGGTTCATGCGACGCAATGAGATCTGGCTCAAGCTGATCTGAGCCGCCGGCGGCCGAGCTGTGCGGCGCGTTCCTGCGCGATGCGGGCATCGGGTCGGAAGGCGCGCCGATGCAGTAGGCTCGCCGCGCGACAGGAGAACCGCGATGGCCGAATCGACGATGACTTATTCACCGCTGGGCGCCAGCGGCCTGAAAGCGCCACGCCTGTGGCTCGGCGCGATGATGTTCGGTGACCAGACCGACGAGGCCGAAGCGGCGAACATGGTCGCGGCCGCACGCGAGGCCGGCGTCAACGCGATCGACACCGCCGATGTCTACGCCGGCGGCGAGTCCGAGCGCATCGTCGGCCGGCTGATTGCCGCCGACCGCGAGCGCTGGGTGCTGGCCACCAAGGCGGCCAATCCCACGGGCAGCGGGCCGAACGACCGTGGCCTGTCGCGCCGGCACCTGCTGCGCGCGGTCGACGCCAGCCTCGAGCGCCTGGACACCGACTGGATCGACCTGCTCTACCTGCACCGCGATGACGAGACCACCCCGGTGGAAGAGGTCGCTGCGGCCGTGGCGACGCTGATCGAAAGCGGCCTCGTGCATTACTTCGGCGTCTCGAACTTCCGCGCCTGGCGCGTCGCGCGGCTGGCCGAGACCTGCCGCGCCATGGGCGTGCCGCAGCCGATCGTCTGCCAGCCGCCGTACAACGCGATGACGCGTGGCATCGAGACCGAGCTGCTGCCGTGCTGCGCGCACTACGGCCTGGCCGCCGTGGTCTACAGCCCGCTGGCGCGCGGGGTCCTTAGCGGCAAGTACCAGGTGGGCAGCGCGCCGCCGGAGGGCACGCGCGCAGCGCGCAGCGACCGGCGGTTGCTGCAGACCGAACTTCGCGACGAGTCGATGACCCTGGCGCAGCGGCTGGGCGAGCATGCGCAGCGCCGCGGCGTGCCTGCCGTGCAACTGGCGCTGGGGTGGGTCTGGAACAACGCGCACGTGCACGGCCTGATCGGCGGCCCGCGGACGATGGCGCAGTGGCAGCAGTACCTCGACGCGCTGCACACGAACTTCACCGCCGAGGACGAGACTTTCATCAGCGGCCTGGTGCCGGCCGGCCACGCCTCGACGCCGGGCTATACCGATCCGCTCTATCCGGTGACCGGCCGGGTGTCGCGCGTCACCGGCTGAAGCCGGCGGTCACGCCGCCGGATCGACCCGGTGCAGCGCGTGGACCGACTTTGAAGCCACCATCCCGCGCGTAGCTGCATCGAAGCGGCCGAAGTGTTCGCTGGCCAGATGCGCCTCGAACGCTTTGCGATCGTGGTAACGCTCGTAGAGGAACACGATGTTTGGCCGCGCTGGATCGGTGCAGACGTCGAACTGCCGGCAGCCGGGCTCGAGGTCGCGCGAGGTTTGCGCGTTCTCGCACACCAGGCGCAGGAAGTCCGCTGCGCGCTGCGGCTCGACGTCGAACTCGACAGTGATGACGTAGCACACCGCGCTTACTCGGTTACTTCTCGCTGCGCTCGAAGGCTTCGCGGTTCGGACCGGCCGTGCGCGCTCATCGGACTTTCTTCTCGCTTGCGCTCGAAGGCTTCGCGCTTCGGACCGGCCGTGCGCGCTCAGGCCGGAAAGCGGCGACGCAGTTCGGCCACCTGTTCCGGCGCCAGCGGGCGCAGCCGCTCGTGCCGTAGCAGCAGATACAGCTTCGCGGTGGCTTCGAGCTCCTCGATCGAATCCGCCGCCGCGGCGAGCGAGGTGCCGGCGACGACCGGGCCGTGATTGGCGAGCAGCAGCGCGTGATGGCGGCCGGCGTGGCCGCGCACGGCCTCGGCAAGCGCCGCGTCGCCCGGCGCGAAGTAGGGCACCAGCGGCAGTTGGCCCACCCGCATCACGTAGTAGGCGGTGAGCGGCGGCAGCGCGTCGTCGGCGTTCACGTCTTCGAGGATGGACACCGCGACCGAGTGCGTCGAATGCAGATGCACGACGGCGCTGAAGCGCGGCTGCTCGTCGTACATCGCGCGGTGCAGGAAGGCTTCCTTGGTTGGCGCGTCGCCGTCGAGGTGGCGGCCGGAGGCGTCGAGCGTCGACAGCCGCGCCGGGTCGAGGTCGCCGAAGCTCGATCCGGTCGGCGTCATCAGCCAGCCGCCGTCGATGCGCAGGCTGATGTTTCCGGTGGAGCCATGCGTCAGGCCGCGCTCGAACATCGAACGGGCGATGCGGACGATCGCTTCGCGGGCAGCCGATTCGTTCATCGGGCAAGGCTCCGCGCTGCGCACTGCGGGTTGATCGCTTCCGACCGGCCGTGCGCGCTGATCGTGCTTGATTCTCGCTGGCGCTCGAAGGGTTCGCGCTTGGGACGGCCCGGCGCGCTGACCGGGCTTCCTTCTCGCTGGCGCTCGAAGGGTTCGCGCTTGGGACGGCCCGGCGCGCTCACGGCGCCACCTCGAAAGCGCGGCTGAAGAAGTCCGGCCCGCCGAAGTTGCCGGATTTCAGCGCCAGCGCGTACGGTTTGCCGTCGGCGGCGCGCGTCCATGGCACGCCGGGGGCGATTTCCGGGCCGATGGCCAGCGCGCGCACGCCGAGCGCCTCCACCACGGCGCCGGAGGTCTCGCCTCCGGCGACGACGAAGCGGCGCGCGCCGGCTGTCGCCAGCGCGATGGCGATCGCGCGCAGCGCGTCCTCGACCACCTGCGCTGCCCGCTCGCGGCCGAGCGCGCCCTGGGCCGCCGCGACCTGATCCGGCGGCGCGGAGGCCGACAGCAGCACCGGCGTCGTGCCCAGCCGCTGCTTCGCCCAGTCGATCGCCGCCTGCACCGCGCCGGGGTCGCGCGCCAGCAGCAACGGGTCGAGCTGCCGCCGCGGCACTGCATCGCCGAGCGCCGCAAGTTGGCCGAGCGTCGCCGTCGAGCAACTGCCGGCGAGGATCACGTCGGGGCCGCGTGGCCAGTCGAGCGCCGTTGCCTCGGCCCCGGAAGCCTCGCCACGCACCGACGCCGCCAGGCCGGCGGCGAGGCCGGCGCCCCCGGTGGCGAGCCAGTCCGGCAGCAGCGCTGCGCCGAGCAACTCCAGCGCTTCGTCGTCGATCGCGTCTGCGATCACGTGCCGGCAGCCTTCGGCCAGCAGTTCCGCCAGCCGCGCCTCGACCGCCTCGCCGCCGCGGGCGAGCACGGCGTGCGGCAGTAGGCCGACCCGATGCGGAGTCTGGCTGCCGAGCACGCGGACCAGGTTGCTGTCGGTCATCGGGGTCAGCGGATGCGTGCGCATGCCGGTGTCCGACAGCAGCGCTTCGCCGACGAACAGGTGCCCCTGGTAGACGGTGCGGGCGTTGCGCGGATAGGCGGGAGTCACCAGGTTCATCGGCGCGCCGATCGCCGCGGCGAGCGCATCGGCAACCGGGCCGATGTTGCCGGCCGGCGTCGAGTCGAAGGTCGAGCAGACCTTGAAGTAGTGCCGCTGCGCGCCGCGCGCGCGCAGCCATTCGAGCGCGGCGAGCGACTGCGCCACCGCGTCGGCGGCGGGAATCGTGCGCGACTTCAGCGCCACCACGATGGCGTCGGCGCTGCCCGTGGCGAGCGCCGCATCGGGCACGCCGTTGACCTGGATCACCGACAGCCCCTCGCGGCTGAAAGTCACCGCGACGTCGGTGGCGCCGGTCAGGTCGTCCGCTATGCAGCCGATCAGCAGTGTCATGGTCCGCCCTCCTTTGCGGCGTTCAGCGCAGCAGCCACACCAGCCCCATCGGCAGCGCTTCGATGTAGGTCACCGCGAACAGCACCACCAGCGTGACGACGAACATTGGAATCAGCGCGTACGACACCTTGCCGATGCCGACCTGCGCCAGCTTGGCGGCGACGAACAGCGTACCCCCCACCGGCGGCGTGTACAGGCCGATGGCGAGGTTGCAGGTCATGATCAGGCCGAGGTGCACGAGATCGACGCCGTAGGCCATCGCCAGCGGCACGAACAGCGGCGCGGAGAGGATCAGCGCCGGCAGCGGCTCGATGAAGATGCCGAGCAGCAGCATGGCGATGTTGGCCAGCAGCAGGAACATCCACTTGCTGTCGGTGACTTCCCTGACCCATTCGGTGACCATCAGCGGCACCTGCTCAACCGTGATCACCCAGGCCAGCGCGGCAGTGGCGCCGATGACGACCATCACCACGGCGCTGGTGGTGAACGCCCTGAGCACCAGCGCCGGCAGCTCGCGCCAGCCGATGTCGCCGTAGAAGAACATCGAGATGAAGAGGCCGTAGACCACCGCCACCGCCGCCGCCTCGGTCGGCGTGAAGATGCCGAACCAGATGCCGCCGAGGATGATCACCGGCATCAGCAGCGCCGGAAAGGCGGCGACGAACGCGGCCCGGATCTCTCGCATCGACGCGCGTTCGCCGCCGCGGTCGCAGCCGGTGACGATGCCGTAGCGCACGCACAGCAGCATCAGCCCGATGCCGAACAGGATGCCCGGCACCACGCCGGCCAGGAACAGGTCGCGGACCGAGGCGCCCGAGACGAAGCCGAACACCAGCATCGGGATCGACGGCGGGATGATCACCGCCAGCGTGCCGGCCACGGCGACCAGCGCGGCGGCGAAGGCGGGCGAATAGCCGCGCTCGACCATGGCCGGGATCATCACCGTGCCGATCGCCGCCGAGCCGGCGATCGCCGAGCCCGACACACCGCCGAACAGCAGGCAGGCGAACACCGTCACCACGCCCAGCCCGCCGGGCAGGAAACCGAACAGCGTATGCGCGAAGGCGACGATGCGTCGGCCGACGCCGCCGCGCGAGATCAGCTCGCCGCCGACGATGAAGAGCGGCACCGCGATCAGCACGAACGGCTCGACGCCGCCGATGTAGGTGAGCAGGATCGTTTCGAGCGGATGGGTGAGGCCGTACCACCACAACGTGGTGAAGGTGGTCAGCAGCAGCGCGTAGACGAGCGGGATGCCGGCGAGCGCCAGCGCGAAGAACGTCAGCGTGATGAACACCATGATCACGAGACGTTCTCCACCGCGGCCTCGAGGTCCTGGCCGCGCAGGCGGGCGACCACGTCGCGCAGCACATAGACCAGCGCGATCGCCGAGCCGGCCGGCAGCGCCATGTATTGCCAGGCCATCGGCCAGTCGAGCACGGTAAGGATGTTGCCCCAGCTCGCCTGCACGATCACCGCGCCATACCAGACCAGCACGCCGAGCACGACGACGACGATGCAGTCGATCGCCAGCCGCAGCAGGCGGCCGCCGCTACCCTCGCCGGCGAGTTCCAGAGCCTCGGTGATCGCCATGTGGCCGCGGCGCCGCGCCGCCGCGGCGGCGCCGAGAAAGGTCGTCCACACCATCACGAACTCGCCGAATTCGGTCGTCCAGGCGATGTCGTAGTCGAGCTGGTGCATCACCACGTTGGCGAACACGATGACGACCAGCGCCGCGCCCAGCAGCACGATCGACCAGTCGACCAGTTCGCCGAGCCAGCGCAACGGCGCAGGCTCGGGCGGCGCAGGCGGCAGCAGATGGCGCATCGGGGAGGTCCGGGCGCGCGGTGCAAGGCGCGCCCGCTGCCTACTTCATCGACTTGCGCACCGCGTCGGCGTCCTTGAGGAAGGCGTCGACGTCGGCGCCGTACTTCTCCTTGGCCTTCGCGTAGACCGGCTGCACCGACTGGCGGAACGGTTCCAGCGGCGGCCGGTTGACCTTGGCGCCCCTGCTCGTCATTTCCTTCAGCTGGTTGTCGTCGTTGTTCTTGATGAAGTCGCGGCTGAACGCGGCAGCGGTCTTCGCCGCCTCCATCACCGCCTTCTGGTCGGCCGGCGCCAGCTTCTGCCAGGTCTTCTCCGAGATCGCCAGCGGGATCGGGCTGTAGACGTGGTTGGTGAGGGTGACGTTCGGGGCCACCTCGTAGAACTTGTTCGAGTAGATCGTGTCGACCGGGTTCTCCTGGCCATTCACCGTGCCTTGCTGGATCGCCAGATACACCTCCGGCAGCGGCATGATCTGGACGCTGAAACCCATCGACTCGAGCGTCCAGCGCATCATCTCGTTGGGGAACGTGCGCAGCTTCTTGCCCTTGGCGTCGGCCGGCCCGTTCAGCGGCTCCCGGGTCGTCATGCTGCGGAAGCCGGCTTCCCAGGTCGACAGGAATCGGAAGCCCTTCGCCGGCGCCTTGGCGAACTGCTCGGCCAGCCACTTCGATTCGTCGTACAGCTTCCAGCCCTGCTGGTAGTTGTCGACCAGGTACGGCAGCATGGTCAGGTTCAGCGTGCCGACGTGCGGCGCGTACGAGCCGGTCGAGGACACCGTGAAGTCGATGCCGCCGAGCGCGAGCTGCTCGATGTTCTTGGGGTCGTTGCCAAGCTGGCTGCAGCAGAACACCTGCACCCGGTAGCGGCCCTGGGTCAGTTCCTCGACCTTCTTGGCGAACAGTTGCGCGGCAGCCTGCCGTGCGCCGGCCTGCTGGTCGGTGTGGCTGAACTTCAGCACCGTCTGCGCGCCGGCGGCAGCGGCGAAAGTGGCCGCAATGGCCGCGACGATGCCGTGGCGGATCAAGCGTCGGATCATGGTGCGTGTCTCCTCTCAGTGATCGCCGGCGGCGGCCGGCATGGGCGACGCGAAGGTCGCGGTTACGGGATCTCGAAGCGGGTCGAAGCGGTCGAGTTCGATGCGGCGGCCGTCGGCGTGCGAGCGGTAGACGGCCTCCTGCACCTTCAGGTTGGCGAGGTACTCGCGCGCCGTGTTCTCCACCGGCGTGCCATGCCGGAGATGGGCGACGACGTGGCGCTGCAACCACTCGCAGGCGCCGCCGCCGAAGGTGTCTTCGGGGCCGCGGTCGTAGGCGTGCTCGCGCTCGTCGCCGTGGTGCGGCTTGAAGAACAGCCGAGCGTCGCCGTCCAGGCGCAGCACACCGCGGCTGCCTTCGAGCCAGCATTCGCCCATGGTGCGCCGCGGGTTCGTGGCGACGTGATCGTTGCAGCGGTTGCCGTCGAAGAGCCCGGTCGCGCCGCCGTCGAACTCGAAGATGACGATGCCCGCATCCTCGCCAGTGATGATCGGGTTGATCCGGCGCAGCCGCGCCGTGACCGCGCGCACCTCTCCCATCAAGTAGCGGAAGGTGTCGATCCAGTGGATGCCGGTCTCGACGACCAGCAGCCGCGGCATGGTCTGGAAGTACGGCTGCCTATCAAGATAGGCGCTTGTGCCTTGCCCGTCGCCTGGGCGCAGGCGGAAGGCGATGGCGTGAAGGCTCCCGAGTTCGCCGCGGTCGATCAGCCGCTTCGCCTCCCGGTACCACGGCTCCCAGCGAAAGTTCTCGTGGACGACCAGCGGCACGCCGGCGGCCTCGGCGAGCCCGGTGATCGCCAGCGCGTCGGCGTAGTCGGTGCCAAAGGGCTTCTGGCAGATCGCGGCGATGCCGCGCTCGACGGCGGCGCGAACGAACTCGCGGTGCGTCGGCGGCGAAGTGATGATGTCGAGCAGGTCGGGGCGGGTGGCGTCGAGCAGCTCGGCCACGGTGCCGAACACCTGGGGCACGCCGAAGCGCGCGGCGACCGCGTCGCCTTTCGCGCGGTCGCGGTTGGCCAGGCCGACCACTTCGAGCAGACCCTCGCGTGCCATGTTGCGCCAGCCGAGGTACTGGAACTGGCTGAAGTAGCCGGCGCCGACAGCGGCGACGCGAAGGGGCCGTGTCACGCCGCGACTTCCGACTCGGCCAACGCATCGATCACCGCGCGCGCGATCGCGGTGGTGCCGTCGGTGCCGCCGAACTCGAACGGCCGCACCCGTTGTCCGGCGAAGACGCGATCGACCGCGGCTTCGAGCTGTGCCGCCGCGCCGGCGAGCGCGGGCATCTTGTGCCGCGTGCCCAGCCAGTCAAGCATCATCGCCGCCGACAGCAGCATTGCCGTCGGATTGGCCTTGCCCTGGCCGGCGATGTCCGGCGCTGAGCCGTGCGAGGGCTGGAACAGCGCGTGGCGGTCGCCGATGTCTCCCGACGGCGCCATGCCCATGCCGCCGATCAGCCCCGCGCCAAGGTCCGACAGGATGTCGCCGAACTGGTTTTCGGTCGCCAGCACGTCGTAGTCCCACGGCCGGCGCAGCAGATTGAGCGCCATCGCATCGACGTAGCAGTGGTCGGCGGCAGAATCGGCGTGCCGCGCCGCGACCTCCCAGAAGACCTTGTTCATCAGCGCCAGGCCGCGGTGCACGTTGGCCTTGTCGACACAGGTGACGCGGCCCTTGGCGGGGTTGCGCGCCCGCCGTTTCGCGGCCAGCGCGAAGGAGAACTCGAACAGCCGCTGCGAGCCGGTGCGAGTGATCCGGCCGAGGTCGAAGGCTTCGTCGTCGCTGGCCGGCGGCAGGCGGTCGGGGTTGAGCCGGCCGTAGAACCAGCCTTCGGTCTGCTCGCGCACGATGACCAGATCGATCGTCGCGGCGCGCGGGTCGGCCAGCGGCAGTGGCACCCCGGGAATGGCGCGGATCGGCCGCACGCCGGCATACAGGTCGAGTTCGTCGCGCAGGTCCAGTTGCGGCGCGATCTCGGTGCCGTCGGCGTAGCGGACCTGCGGCAGCCCCATCGCGCCGAAGAGCACGGCGTCGGCCTCGCGCGCCGCACGCATCGACGTGGCCGGAAAGGCGGTGCCGGTGTCGGCGTAGCACTGCGCACCTCCGGGATGGGTCTCGAATCGCAGCCGCCAGCCGCTGCCCGTCCGCTGCAGGTCGCCGAGCACGGCGAGGCAGGCGTCCATCACTTCGGGTCCAATGCCGTCGCCGGGCAGCACGACGATGCGGAAGTCAGCGGTCATTGATTTTCCTAGAGCTGTTGCACGCGCAGCCGCTCGAACAGTTCGAGCAGTTCGCGGCTGGCGCGGGCGCGGTGGCCGCGATTGACCTCGACCGCGCCTCTGGTGTCGCCGGCACGCAGTCGCTCGACCAGCAGCGTGTGTTCGCGGGTCGAGTTCACCGGCTTCGGCCGCATCCGCAGCGTGACCATGCGGGCGCGGTGGGCGCGGTCCCAGAAGTTGCCGATCGTCTCCAGCAGCATGCGGTTGCCGGCGAGTTCGGCGAGCGTGCGATGAAAGCGCTCGTCGGCTGCGGCCCAGGCGTCGAGGTCGTCGGCTTTCAGCGCCCGGCCCATGTCGCGGATCGCCTCGGTCAGCGGCTTCAGTTCGGCAGCACTCGGCCCCCGCGCAGCGACGAGTTCGACGGCGGCGCATTCGAGCGCCGTGAGCACGGTGTAGATCTCCGCCATGTCAACCGGCGACACCGGCAGCACGCGCATGCCGTGCCGCGGCACCACCTCCACCAGCCCCTCCTTCTGCAGCCGGATCAGGGCTTCGCGCACCGGTGTGCGGCTGATCCCGAGCTGCGCCGCCAGTTCGCTTTCCAGCGCCTGGTGGCCGGGCGAGTAGACGTTGTCGAGGATGCGGCCGCGGATCGCCTGGTAGGCCTGCTCGACCAGCGATGTGCGCGCGGTCGGCTCCGGCGTGGACCGCGAACCGCGCCGCGTTGTCGTGGCTCGGCCGTGCCGCAGCGTTGTGGCCGTGCGCACTTCAGTGGCTCCAGTGCGCCGGCGGATGGCCGGCTGCCGGGGCGCGGAAGGACGCCAGCCGGTCGCCGAGCAGGCAGCCGAGGTAGGCGGTGCGCAGGTCGGCGCCGCCGAAGGCGAGGCTGGAGATGTTTCTCAGTACACGCCCGCCGCAGGTGTCGAGGTGCGGCCGGCCCATCGTCCCGGCGACGAAGGCGCATTCGCAGCGTTCGAGGTGCGCGGGCTCGCAGTCTTCCAGCATCAGTTGCTGGCGCCCGTCGTGGTCGACGCGGATCACGCGGTTGGAGACGATGCTGGTGATCCAGATGCCGCCGTGGGCATCGAAGGCGAGCCCATCGGGGAACGTGCCCGGACCGAAGTTGGTCACGGTCTCGCGGCCGGACAGCGAGCCGTCGGCCGCCAGCCGAAAGCGCGTCAGCCGGCGACCGAAGGTCTCGTTGACGTACAGCCACTGCTCGTCAGGACTCACCACCGCCTCGTTGGTGTAGCCGAGGCTGTCGGCGACGATGCGCGCGCCGCGCGCGTCGAGCAGCACGATGAAGCCGTCGGCGACGTTGCTGCGGTAGGCGGCGGCGCGCGGGCGATGGCGGGTGCTGACGGTGATCCAGATCCGCCCTGCAGCGTCCTCGTGCACGAAGTTGGTCGGCGGCAGGTCGATGCCGTCGACGCGCTCGAGCAGCGGCCGCACCTGGCCGGACCGGTCGAGCGAGAACACGCCGCCGAGTTCCTCGCCGAGATCGGCGAGCAGGAAGCTGCCGTCGGCACGCAAGGCGATGCCGTTCGGGCGCAGCGGCCGGGAGTTGGAAAGCTGCGCGGCATACAGCGCCTGCGTGCCGTCGGCACGGATGTGCGCCACGCCGCCGCGCCAGTCGGCCGTGTACAGATCGCCCCGCGCCGTCGCCAGAACGCACTCGGGCCGGTTCAGCCCCGTGCCGACGAAGCGCAATATCTCCAGCGCGATCGCCGGTGCGCCGGCTGTCGTGACAGCCATGTCTCCCTCCGGTACTTGTCCGGCTTTTGTGTGCGTTAATGTATACGTTGATCGTCGCGCCGGTCAATGGCCGGGACGCTGCGGCTACCGGATGGAGGCGATCGGCCCGGCGCTTCGTGTGCCGCTCCGGGGCGGCAGGCGGCGCGGGCCCGGTCGCTCGCTCAGCGCGAGCGCGCTGCTGCGGCTTTGACGACCGGTTCCGCCGGCAGCGCCTGCACCGCGTCGCCAACCGCGATGGCGCCGTCTTCGAGGATGCGCGCGGTCATGCCGCCGTGCCCGCGCATCGCCGCGTAGCCGCCGGGGCCGATCGCCTCCTCCATCCGCGAGCAGGGATGGCAGGGTCCGACGAGTTCCAGCAGCGCCGCGCCGACGCGCAGCCGCGCGTTCTTCAGCGCCAGCAGGTTGATGCCGGATATGACCAGATTGCGGCGCAGTGCCACCGCGTCTACCACCGACACCCGCGCGAGTTGCGCGATCACCGGCACGTGCTCGTGCTGGATCAGCGTTACCTGCTGCGTCGACAGTTCAGCCTCGCCGCGTTGCCCGAGCCGATCGTCGGCCAGGCCGACGCCGGCGCGCGCGACGGTGCTCGCGATGAGGCGCGCCGGCAGCCGCGGGTGG
>Ga0105096_10000167_pt1 | contig 18734 bp, 13 predicted proteins | sample PPLLak3cmMay2015_FD_87036 | JGI IMG/M metagenome (GOLD analysis project Ga0105096, IMG submission 87036) | Freshwater sediment microbial communities from Prairie Pothole Lake near Jamestown, North Dakota, USA - PPLs Lake P7 Core (1) Depth... | ecosystem: Environmental > Aquatic > Freshwater >... | reverse complement strand
GCAGCGCTGGCGGCCTTTCGAAGAGCGCAAGGACTACGGCCTGGAAGACGCCATCGCCGACGCGATCGACGAACTGTGGCGCGACGGCGGCCCGGGCGACGTGCTGGTGTTCCTGCCCGGCGAGCGCGAGATCCGCGACGTCGCCGATCACCTGCGCCAGCACTTCGCCAAGGCATCTCGAGGCGGCCCGCAGCCCGAGGTGCTGCCGCTCTTTGCCCGGCTGTCCCAGGCCGAGCAGGACCGGGTGTTCGAGCCCGGCAATGGGCGGCGCATCGTGCTGGCCACCAACGTCGCCGAGACCTCACTCACCGTGCCCGGCATCCGCTACGTGGTGGACAGCGGGCTGGCGCGCGTCAAGCGCTACAGCTACCGCGCCAAGGTCGAGCAGCTGCAGATCGAGCCGATCAGCCAGGCTGCGGCCAACCAGCGCGCCGGCCGCTGCGGTCGCGTGGCCGACGGCATCTGCATCCGGCTGTACGACGAGGCCGGCTTTGCGGCACGGCCGAGGTTCACCGACCCGGAGATCCTGCGCTCGTCGCTGGCTGGCGTGATCCTGCGCATGAAGTCGCTGAAGCTCGGCGCGGTAGAGGACTTCCCCTTCCTGGAGGCGCCGCCGCGCAAGGCCATTGCCGACGGCTACGCGCTGCTGGCCGAGCTGGGCGCGGTGGACGAGGGCAACGAGCTCACCGCCATCGGCCAGTCGCTGGCGCGGCTGCCGCTGGACCCGCGTGTGGGCCGCATGATCCTGGAGGCCCGCGACCGCCAGGCGCTGCACGAGGTGCTGATCATCGCCGCGGCCTTGAGCGGCCAGGACGTGCGCGACCGGCCGCTGGAGCAGCAGCAGGCGGCCGACGAGAAGCACAAGAAATTCGACGACGAGAAATCGGAGTTCATGGGCACGCTGAAGCTCTGGCATTGGATCGAGGAAGGGCGCGGCGTGCACGGCCACGCGGCCCAGAAGGCGCAGGCCACCGACACGCACAAGCTCTCCAACCGCCAGCAGGAGCAACGGCTGCGCGAACACTTCATCAGCCCGCGCCGCGTGCGCGAATGGCGCGACATACATTCGCAGCTGCACACCGTGGTGGCCGAGCACGGCTGGCGGCTCAACGGCACGCCGGCCACCTACGAGCAGATCCACCTGTCGATGCTGGCCGGCCTGCTGGGCAACATCGGCCACAAGGCCGAAGACGACGAGTGGTACCTCGGCGCGCGGGGCATCCGCTTCTGGCGGCACCCGGGCGTGAATCTGAGCAAGAAGCCCGGGCGCTGGATCGTCGCCGCCGAACTGGTGGAGACCACGCGCCTGTACGGCCGCGGCATTGCCGGCATCGAGGCGCTGTGGCTGCCGCTGATCGGCGGCCACCTGCTGAAGAAGCAGCTGCTCGAGCCGCACTGGGAACGCAAGGCGGCGGAAGTCGTGGCGCTGGAACGGGCCACGCTTTACGGGCTGGTGGTGTATGCCAACAAGCGCGTCAATTTCGGCCGCGTGGACCCCGCCGCGGCGCGCGAGATCTTCATCCGCCACGCGCTGGTCGAGGGCGACTGGGACACGAAGCTGCCGTTCCTGGCGCACAACCGCAAGCTGGTGGCGCAGGTGCAGGAGCTGGAGCACAAGAGCCGCCGCCAGGACGTGCTGGTCGACGACGCGCTGATCTTCGCCTTCTACGACCAGCAGCTGCCGGCCGACGTCTGCTCCGGCGCCAGCCTGGAGCGCTGGTTCCGCGACGAGCTCAAGCGCCAGCCGAAGCTGCTGCAGCTGACGCGCGAGGAACTGATGCGGCACGAGGCCGCCGGCATCACCACCGATGCCTTTCCAAAGCTGGTACGTCTGGGCGGCGTCGATTGCGCGGCAAGCTACCTGCACGAGCCCGGCGACGAGCGTGACGGCCTGACGGTGACGGTGCCGATCTATGCGCTGAACCAGGTGGCCGACGAGCGTTGCGAATGGCTGGTGCCCGGCATGCTGCAGCCCAAGGTGCTGGCGCTGCTGAAGAGCCTGCCGGGCAAGCCGCGCGCGCGGCTGCAGCCGCTGGCCGAGAGCGCCGAGGCGCTCGTGCGCGAGCTGCCTTTCGGCCAGGGCTCGCTGCTCGAGTCTTTGCTGGAGACCGTGCGCCATAAGACCCAGCTGCCCTCCAAGCGCGCCGACTTCAAGCTCGACATGCTGAGCCCGCACCTGTTCATGAACCTGCGCGTCGTCGACGAGCATGGCCGCCAGCTCGGCATGGGCCGGCACCTGGCAGCGCTGAAGGCCGAGCTGGGCACGCAGGCGCGCTCGGCCTTCCAGGCGCTGGCGGCGCTGAAGCGGCCAGCGCCGGCCGCGGCGGCGCCCGCGCCGACGGTCTTGGGTGAAGGGCGGGGCGTGCAGGCCACCTTGGCCGTGCGCATGCCGAAGGCCACGGCGCCGACCGAGGCCAGGGCCCCCGAGCGCTACACCGCCTGGAGCTTCGGCGAGCTGCCCGAACTGATGGAGCTGCGACAGGGCGCGCAGACGCTGATCGGCTTCCCGGCGCTGATCGACAAGGGCACGCACGTCGAGATCGAGGTCTTCGACGAGCCCGAGGTGGCCGCCACGAAGCACCGCGCCGGCCTGCGCCGGCTGGTGGCGCTGCAGATCAAGGAGCCGCTGAAGTACCTGGAGAAGAACATCCCCGACCTGCAGCGCCTGGGCGGGCTGTACATGGGCCTGGGCACGCTGGAAGAGCTGCGCCAGCAGATCGTCGACGTGGCGCTGGAACGCGCCTTCCTGGCCGAGCCATTGCCGGCCGATGCGGCGGGATTCGAGGCGCGCATGGCCGAGGGCCGCACGCGGCTGAACCTGATCGCGCAGGAAGTGGCGCGTGCCGCGGGCGCGGTGCTGGCCGAGTACGCGGCGGCCAGCCGCAAGCTGAAGGATGCGCGACCGCCGAAGGAGGTGGCCGACGACATCGGCGCGCAGCTGCAGCGGCTGATGGGCAAGCGCTTTGCGATCGACACGCCCTATGCGCAGCTGCAGCATCTGCCGCGCTACCTGAAGGCCATCACGCTGCGGCTGGACAAGCTCAAGGCCGACCCGGTGCGCGACGCGGCGCGCATGGCCGAGGCCCGCATTGCAGAGGCGCGCTGGCTCAAGCGCGTGGCCGAGCTGAAAGGCCGGCGCGATGCGCGGCTGGACGAATACCGCTGGCTGATGGAGGAACTGCGCGTGAGCCTGTTCGCGCAGGAGCTGCGCACGCCGCAGCCGGTGAGCAGCAAGCGGCTGGACAAGGCGTGGAGCCAGCTTTCGGGCTGACTCGACGCCTTGCGCTCAAGGCCGGCATTTGCCCGCAGCGCATGGCATGCCGGAACCACAAGGCCTGGGCTCGACTCTCGGCTCGAGACCCAGGCCGAGACTTCAGGCCGGCACCGACGGCAATCCCGACAAGGCCATTGCCAGCTCGGCTTCGTCGTACTGCTGGTCGACCAGCTTGCCGGCGAAATAGGCCGTGTAGGCCGTCATGTCGAAATGGCCGTGGCCGCACAGGTTGAACAGGATCGTCTCGCTGCGGCCTTCGGCCTTGCAGCGCAGCGCCTCGACGATGGCGCCCTTGACCGCATGGTTGGCCTCCGGCGCGGGCACGATGCCTTCGGCGCGGGCGAACATCACGCCGGCCTCGAAGCAGGCGTTCTGGTGGTAGGCGGTGGCCTCGATCAGGTTCAGCTCCTTCAGGTGCGACACCAGCGGCGCCATGCCGTGGTAGCGCAGCCCGCCGGCATGGAAGCCCGGCGGCGTGAAGGTGCTGCCCAGCGTGTGCATCTTGGTCAGCGGCGTCAGATGCGCGGTGTCGCCGAAGTCGTAGGCGAACTTGCCGCGCGTCAGGCTCGGGCACGCCGCCGGCTCCACCGCGACGATGCGGCGCTTCTTGCCCTTGCCCTGAGACCGCAGCTGCTGGCCGATGAAGGGGAAGCTGATGCCCGCAAAGTTGCTGCCGCCGCCGGTGCAGCCGACGATCACGTCCGGGTCGTCGCCGGCCATCTCCAGCTGCAGCATGGCTTCCTGGCCGACGATGGTCTGGTGCAGCAGCACGTGGTTCAGCACCGAGCCGAGCGCGTACTTGGTGTCGTCGTTCATAGCCGCCACTTCCACCGCCTCGCTGATGGCGATGCCCAGCGAGCCCGGATGGTCGGGCCGCTGTGCCAGGATGGCGCGGCCGGCGTTGGTCTCGTTGGACGGCGAGGCCACGCAGGTGGCGCCGTACGTTTCCATCAGCGCGCGGCGGTAGGGTTTCTGGTCGTAGGACACGCGCACCTGGAACACCTTGACCTGTAGACCGAAGAGCGCGCCCGCAAAGGCCAGCGAACTGCCCCACTGGCCGGCGCCGGTCTCGGTGCTGAGCTTCTTGATGCCGGCCTGGGCGTTGTACCAGGCCTGCGGCACGGCGGTGTTGGGCTTGTGGCTGCCGGCGGGCGACACGCCTTCGTACTTGTAGTAGATCTTGGCCGGCGTGCCCAGCATCTTTTCCAGCCGGTGCGCGCGCACCAGCGGCGAAGGCCGCCACAGCTTGAAGACCTCGCGCACCGGCTCGGGGATCGGGATCTCGCGCTCGGCGGACACCTCCTGCACGATCAGTTCCATCGGGAACAGCGGTGCCAGGTCGTCCGGGCCCACCGGTTGCATCGTGCCCGGGTGCAGCACCGGCGCCAGCGGCGCGGGCAGGTCAGCGCAGATGTTGTACCAGTACTTGGGCATCTTGCTCTCGTCGAGCAGGAACTTGGTCGGCGTGCTCATGCGGCCTCTCCGGATGACTTGGAATGGGTTGCAGATGCTACTGCCGCCCACAGCCGGACGAAAGTCGCTGGGCGCCGGCTGGACACCGGCGTCGCGCCGCATTGACGCCGCGCAAGCCTTGCACTGTCCGGGCTCTCCAGAATCGGCCGTTTGCCAACGACTGCAGGCCGCATGAAGACCTCGATTCCCCTGTTTGCCGCCGCGCTGCTCGCCTCGGTCACGGCCGTGATGGCGCAGCCTCGCGGCGGCCCCGTGCCGGGCGACTTCGTCGTCGTCGAGGGTCGTGTCGACCCGGGCACCTACAACGGCTGGAAGATCTTCCACAGCAGCTGCCATACCTGTCATGGCGTGGGCGGCGTGGGCACCGACATCGCGCCCAACCTGGTGCAGAAGATCGGCAACTACACACCCCGCGGCTTTGCCGTCAAGGTGCTGAGCAGCTACCGCATCGTGCCGATGTCGCCCGACAGCGGCCCGCCGGAAACGCTGGCCGAACGCGAGGCGCTGCTCGAACTGGTGATGAAGCGCGAGCGCCAGGAGCGCGGCCAGCCGCTGATGCCGGCGTGGGACAAGGACCCCACTGTGCCCCCGCACGTGCTGGACCTCTATGCCTACCTGGGCGCGCGCGCCGAAGGCGGCCTGGGTCCGGGCCGGCCCAAGCCGCTGCCGCCCAAGAAACGCTGACCCTTCCGCCTGGCGTTCAGCGAAACAGCTGAAGCGCGCGGTCCAGCCCGCCCTGGGTGATGGACACCAGCGCCTTCTCGCGCACCGCCGGCTTCGGGTGGTAGGCGATCGACAGCCCGGCCGCCAGCATCATCGGCAGGTCGTTGGCGCCGTCGCCCACGGCGATGGCCTGTTCGGGGCCGATTCCCATCAGCTCGCACACCTCCAGCAGCACGCGCTTCTTCTCGGCACCGTCGACGATGTCGCCCCAGGGCCGGTCGAACAGCGTGCCGGTGAGCCGGCCGTTGAAGGTGCCCAGCGTGTTGGCGCGCGCGAAATCCAGCTTCAGGTGCTGGCGGATGCGCTCGCTGAAGAACGTGAAGCCGCCGCTGATGAGCAGCGTCTTCAGCCCGGCGGCCTGGCAGGCGCGCACGAACTCCGGCACGCCCGGGTTCAGCTGCAGCCGTTCGTCGTAGACCTGCTGCAGCACGCCCTCCGCCACGCCAGCCAGCATGGCCACGCGGCGTCGCAGGCTGTCCTTGTAGTCGGCGATCTCGCCGCGCATGGCGGCCTCGGTGATCTCGGCCACCTCGGGCCCGCGGCCGGCCACCGCGGCGATCTGGTCGATGCACTCGATGTTGATCAGCGTCGAATCCATGTCGAAGGCGATCAGCCGGTAGTCGCCCAGCCTCAGCGGCACGCCGAGGCCGCGGATGAACAGGCCCGGGGCGTATTCGGTGGCGGACATCGCGAGCAGGTCCTTCAAGCCGCGGTGGCCAAGGGCTTGCCCAGCGAGCGCAGCAAGTCGCGCACGAATGCGGCGCGCTGTCCGGCCTCGGGGATCTCGCGCTCGATGCGCAGCTTGTCGTTGCCTGCGAGCTTGATGGCACGGTTCTTCTGCACCAGCGAGATGATCGCCATCGGATCCACCGGCGGGTTGGCGCGGAAGGCCACGCTGATCAACTTCGGCCCGGCGTCGATCTTCTGCACGCCGTAGGGCTTGGCCAGCACGCGCAGCCGGTGCGTGTCGAACAGCGTCTGCCCCTGTGCAGGCAGCTTGCCGAAGCGGTCGGTGATCTCCTCGAGCAGCGCGTCGATCTGTTCGGCCTTGTCCGCGGTGGCCAGGCGCTTGTACAGGTTCAGCCGCACGTGCACGTCGCCGCAATAGGCGTCGGGCAGCAGCGCGGGGGCATGCAGGTTGATCTCGGTGGTGGCGCCGAAGGGGCTCATCAGGTCGGGCTCGCGGCCGGCCCTCAGCGCGCTGACGGCCTCGGACAGCATGTCGTTGTAGAGCTGGAAGCCCACCTCCATCATGTTGCCGCTCTGGCTCTCGCCCAGCACCTCGCCGGCGCCGCGGATCTCCAGGTCGTGCATCGCCAGGTAGAAGCCCGAGCCCAGCTCCTCCATCTGCTGGATCGCCTCGAGCCGCTGCGCGGCCTGCTTGGTCAGGCCCTGCAGGTCGGGCACCAGCAGGTAGGCATAGGCCTGGTGGTGGCTGCGGCCGACACGCCCGCGCAGCTGGTGCAGCTGCGCCAGGCCGAACTTGTCGGCACGGCTGATGACGATGGTGTTGGCCGTGGGCACGTCGATGCCGGTCTCGATGATGGTCGAACACAGCAGCAGGTTGTGACGCTGGGCGACGAAGTCGCGCATCACCGCCTCCAGCTCGCGCTCCGGCAGCTGGCCGTGGGCCACGGCGATGCGCGCCTCGGGCAGCAGTTCGGCCAGCTGGTTGCGCCGGTTCTGGATGGTCTCGACCTCGTTGTGCAGGAAGTACACCTGCCCGCCGCGCTTCAGCTCGCGCAGCACCGCCTCGCGGATGACCGAGTTGCCTTCAGAGCGCACGAAGGTCTTGATCGCCAGGCGCCGCTGCGGCGCGGTGGCGATGACCGACAGGTCGCGCAGCCCTTCCAGCGCCATGCCCAGCGTGCGCGGGATCGGCGTGGCCGTCAGCGTGAGCACGTCCACCTCGGCGCGCAGGGCCTTCATTGCCTCCTTGTGGCGCACGCCGAAGCGGTGCTCCTCGTCGATGATCAGCAGGCCCAGGCGCTTGAACTTCAGGCTCTGGCTGAGGATCTTGTGCGTGCCGACGACGATGTCCACCGTGCCGTCCTCGATGCCTTGCATGGCCTGTGCCACCTCCTTGGCCGAGCGAAAGCGCGACAGCTCGGCCACCTTCACCGGCCACTTGCCGAAGCGGTCCACCAGCGTCTGGTAGTGCTGCTCGGCCAGCAGCGTGGTCGGCGCCAGGATGGCCACCTGCTTGCCGCCGTGCACGGCCACGAAGGCGGCGCGCAGCGCCACCTCGGTCTTGCCGAAGCCGACGTCGCCGCACACCAGCCGGTCCATGGGCCTGGGCGACACCATGTCCTGCACCACCGCATGGATCGCGGCACGCTGGTCGGCCGTCTCCTCGAAGCCGAAGCTGGCGGCGAAGGCCTCGTAGTCATGCGCGCTGAAGCGGTGCGCGAAGCCCTCGCGCGCGGCGCGCCGGGCATACAGGTTCAGCAGCTCGGCGGCGGTGTCGCGCACCTGCTCGGCGGCCTTGCGCCGCGCCTTGTCCCACTGGCCGCTGCCCAGCCTGTGCAGCGGCGCCTCCTCGGCGCTGACGCCGGTGTAGCGGCTGATCAGGTGCAGTTGCGACACCGGCACGTAGAGCAGGGCCTTGTCGGCGTACTCCAGGTGCAGGAACTCGCTGGCGCCGCCTTCGCCGAGGTCCATGTGCACCAGGCCCTGGTAGCGGCCGATGCCGTGGTTGGCGTGCACCACCGGGTCGCCGACCTTCAGTTCCGACAGGTCCTTGATCAGCGCGTCGACGCTGCTGGTCTGCTCCTGCTTGCGGCGGCGGCGCGCTTCGCGGGTGGTGGCGAAGAGCTCGGTCTCGGTGATGAACTGGATCGACACCGCCTCGGCGGGCTCCAGCCAGTGGAAACCCGCGGCCAGCGGCGCCGCGGCGATGGCCACCTTCTCCGGGCCCGCCCGGAACTCGTCCAGCGAATCCACGCTGGGCACGTCGATGCGGTGGTCGCGCAGCAGCTCGAGCAGGCTTTCGCGCCGGCCCTCGCTTTCCGCCACCAGCAGCACGCGGTGTGGCGTGCTGTCCAGATGCCTCTCCAGCGCGGCCAGCGGCTCGGTGGCGCCGCGGCTGACACTGACGTCGGGCAGCGGCCGCGACCAATCCTGCGCGCCCGCGCCGCGCAGCACCAGCGTGGCATGCGCAGCGGTGCGGGCGAAGAACTCCTCGATGCGCAGGAAGAGCTCCTCCGGCGGCAGGACCGGCCTTTCCGGGTCGTGCTGCAGGAAGCGATGGCGCTCGCGCGTGTCGGTCCAGAAGTGCTGCAGGGTCTCGTCGACATCGCCGTGCAGCACGACGGCGGCGTCCTCGCCGATGTAGTCGAACAGCGTCGCCGTCTGTTCGAAGAACAGCGGCAGGTAGTACTCGATACCGGCCGTGGCCAGGCCGGCGCCGATGTCCTTGTAGATGCGGTGGCGGCTCGGGTCGCCCTCGATCTTCTCGCGCCAGCGCGCGCGGAAGGCGTTGCGCGCCGCCTCGTCCATCGGGAATTCGCGCCCCGGCAGCAGCCGCACCTCGGGCACCGGGTACAGGCTGCGCTGCGTGTCGGGGTCGAAGGTGCGGATCGAGTCCACCTCGTCTCCGAAGAGGTCCACGCGGTAGGGCACCGGCGAGCCCATCGGGAACAGGTCGATCAGCCCGCCGCGCACCGCGTACTCGCCCGGCGACACCACCTGGCTCACGTGGCCGTAGCCGGCCAGCGTCAGCTGGGCCTTGAGCGCGGCTTCGTCCAGTCGCGACTTCTGCTTGAAGTGGAAGGTGTAGCCGGCCATGAAGCCGGGCGGGGCCAGCCGCGTCAGGGCCGTGCTGGCGGGCAGCAACACGGCATCCAGCTCGCCGGATCGCACGCGCCACAGCGTGGCCAGGCGTTCCGAGATCAGGTCCTGGTGCGGCGAGAAGCTGTCGTAGGGCAGCGTCTCCCAGTCGGGAAAAAGCGCCAGGCGAAGCCCCGGCGCGAAGAAGGGCATCTCGTCGAGCAGGCGCTGCGCGTCCGCCGGCTCGGCGCAGAGGATGCACAGCAGCTGTCCGGCATCGCGGCGCGCCAGCGCGTGCCTGGCCAGCAACAGCGCGTCGGCCGAGCCTGCGGGGCGCGGCAGCGCGTGGCGCTTGCCGCGGGCGATCGGGGGTATCTGCATGGGTGCTGCGGCCAACACAAAACGCCCGGCAACACAGGCTGCCGGGCGATGCACGGATTGTAGGCAGCGCTGGCGGCCGCTGTCCGGCCCGGGGCTAACATCCGGGCGTGAATTCCGCTGCCGCTTTGCCCCCGTCGCACGACGACGCACGCTGCTTTGCCCTGGTGCCTTGCGCCGGCGTCGGCGAGCGTGTGGGCCAGGGTGTGCCCAAGCAGTACGCGCCGGTGGCCGGGCAGGCCCTGGTGGCGCACACGCTGGATGCACTCGCGCGCGTGCCCAGGCTGCAGGCCACGCTGGTGGTGCTGGCCGCAGGGGACAGCCTGTTCGAATCGCAGGCGCCTGCCTTCCGCGGCCCCGGAGCCTGGGTCGCGCGCTGTGGCGGCTCGACACGGGCCGCCACTGTGGCTGCAGGGCTGGACGAACTGCGCCGCCGTGGAGCCCGCGCGCACGATTGGGTGCTGGTGCACGACGCCGCGCGTTGCCTGCTGCGGCCGGCATGGGTGGAGCGGCTGATCGACGCCTGCCGGCAGGATGCGGTCGGCGGCCTGCTCGCGCTGCCGCTGGCCGACACCTTGAAGCAGGCCGGCTCGGACGACCGCATCGAGCGTACGCTGGAGCGCAGCGGCAAGTGGGCTGCGCAGACGCCGCAGATGTTCCGCCTGGGCCGGCTGCAGCAGGCCCTGGCGCAGGCGGGCGGCGCCGTCACTGACGAGGCCAGCGCCGTCGAGGCGCTGGGCGAGGCGCCGTTGCTGGTGCGCGGAGAGTTGGAGAACTTCAAGGTCACCTGGCCGCAGGACCTGGCCCTGGCCAGCCGGCTGTTGGGCCTGCGCGCCGTGGAGGCCGGGAGATGACGATGCAGATCCGCGTCGGCGAGGGCTGGGATACGCACGCGCTGGTCGCCGGCCGGCCGCTGGTGCTGGGCGGCGTGCGCATCGCGCACAGCCACGGTCTGCTCGGCCATTCCGACGCCGATGCGCTGCTGCACGCGATCACCGATGCGCTGCTCGGCGCGGCCGGCCTGGGCGACATCGGCCGCCACTTCCCGGATACCGATGCGGCCTTCAAGGGTGCCGATTCGGCGCAGCTGCTGGCCGAGGCGGCTCGGCGCGTGCGCGCTGAGGGCTGGGACATCGGCAACGTCGACAGCACCATCGTCGCGCAGGCACCGAAGATGGCGCCGCACATCCCGGCGATGCGCGAGCGCATCGCCGCCGTGCTGGGCCTGCTGCCGGAGTGCATCAACGTCAAGGCCAAGACGGCCGAGAAGATGGGCGCGGTGGGAGAGGGCCGCGCCATCGAGGCGCGTGCGGTGTGCCTGCTGCGGCGCGGCGACTAGGTCGCCGGTGCCAGCTTCAGGCGCAGCCGTGCCACCAGCCCGCCGTCGGGCGCGTTCGAAAGCTCCAGCGTGCCGCCCATGCGCTGCAGCGACTTCTCAACGATCGCCAGCCCCAGGCCGGCGCCCGTGGCTGCGGTGCGCGCCGCGTCGCCGCGGAAGAAGGGCGTGGTCAGCTGGCCGAGTTTTTCCAGCGGCACGCCGGGACCCTGGTCGCGCACGGTGACGATAATCCACGGGCCGGTCTTCGCGTAGCTGACCGTCACCACGGCGATGCCGGTATCGGCGCTGCGCCCGTAGCGGCGGGCGTTCTCGAACAGGTTGGCGAAGACGCGGCCGAGCTCCGTGTCGTCGGCCAGCACCTGCAGGTCGATGGCCAGCTGCGACTCGATGCGGATCTCGCTCGGATCGCGGAAGGTCTGGGCCTCGCGATCGACCAGCGGCGACAGCAGCACCGGACGCAGCAGCGTCTCGCCCGGCCGCGCGTAGTCCATGAACTTGTCGATGATGGCGTCGAGCTGCTCGATGTCCATCGCCATGTTGCGCTTGGCTTCGTCGTTGGTCACGCTCATCTCGGTTTCCAGGCGCAGCCGCGCCAGCGGCGTGCGCAGATCGTGCGAGATGCCGGCGAGCATGACGGCGCGGTCCTCATCCACCTTGGCCAGCTCGCGCGCCATGCGGTTGAAGCCGCGGTTCACCTCGCGGATCTCGCTGGTCAGCGTGTTCTCATCCAGCCGCGAATCGAGATCGCCCTCGCGGATGCGGCTGGCGGCGAAGGAAAGATCGCGCAGTGGCCGGTTGATCAGCCCGGCGACGCCGGCCGAGCCGACCAGCGTGGCCAGCAGCGCGATGCCGACCCAGACGAACCAGGTGCCGCCGGCCAGCGCCGAGACATGCGCCGGCTCGGTGTGCAGCCAGTAGCGGTCGCTCTCGATCGAGAAGCCTACCCACAGCCCGGGCTTGCCGTTGACGCTGCGCGCCACCACCGAGTCCGGGCCAAGCCGCGACATCAGCTGGTCGCTGACGCTCTGCGCAAAGCGGCTGGTGGCGTAGGGTTCCCAGGTGTCGCCGGGCTCGCGCGGCAGCACGCGCACGTCCTGCTTGCCGCTCATCGTCTTCAGCAGCGTGATGCGGTTGATGGAGTCCACGCTGCCCAGCGCGGTGCGCGACAGGTTCACCAGATCGGCGGTCTGCTGGGCGGCCTGCACTGCGCGCGGCTGCAGCTCCAGCGCGTTCAGCGTTTGCACCCACGCGAGGACGCCCCCGGCCAGCAGCAGCGCCAGCAGGAAGAAGGTGCGCCAGAAGAGGCTGAGTTCGACGGTAGGACGGGCCACCAGGATTCGTTGCTGTGCCGAGGGATGTCACGGCGGCGCGGGATTCGGCCGGCGCTCCTCGAACCGCTGCCGCTGCCGGGACCCGCTGCCGCCAGCCCGCGGCGCTGAAGTCGCCCTGCGGCTTTGCTCAGCCCTGCGCGCCGTCCGGCACGAACACGTAGCCCACACCCCAAACCGTCTGAATGTAGCGCGGTTGCGCCGGGTCGGGCTCGAGCATCTTGCGCAGCCTGGAGATCTGAACGTCCAGGCTGCGATCGAAGGGTTCGAACTCGCGGCCGCGCGCCAGCTGCGCCAGCTTGTCGCGCGACAGCGGCTGGCGCGGGTGCCGAACCAGTGCCTTGAGCATCGAGAACTCGCCCGTCGTCAGTGCGATCTGCTCGCCGTCCTTCGACAGGCGGCGCAGCGACAGATCGAACTCGTAAGGTCCGAAGCTCACCGTCTGCGCGTCCTGCGAGGGGGCGCCCGGAGCTTCCTTCGGGGGCCTGCGGCGCAGCACCGCATGGATGCGCGCCAGCAGTTCGCGCGGATTGAAGGGCTTCGGCAGGTAGTCGTCGGCGCCGACCTCGAGGCCGACGATGCGGTCCACGTCCTCGACCTTTGCGGTCAGCATGATGATGGGCGTGGCGTCCTTGGCGGCGCGCAGACGGCGGCAGATCGAAAGGCCATCTTCGCCCGGGAGCATCAGGTCGAGCACGATCAGGTCGACGTTCTCGCGGGTGAGCAGGCGGTTCAGCGCCTTGGCGTCCTCGGCCAGCAAGACGTCGAAGCCCTCCTGTGCCAGGTAGCGGCGCAACAGGTCGCGGATACGCGCATCGTCGTCGACGATTACCAACCGGTTGGGTCGGGCGTTCGTTGCCTGGGTCATTGCGGACTCCGAATTTGTAACAACGGCATTTTGCAGGCCTTTGCCAAGGGGCTTGGCCTGCTATTGACCGCCTGTTACAGGTCTTTTTCGCCCTGGAACAAGTCTGCGTGTCAACCCGTGACCGATGCCACGCGCTACTGAGGGCTGCACACCACATGGAGAACCGATGCCCCACCTTCGCAAGCTGCCGGCGGCCCTGGCGCTGGCAATCTCGCTGGCCCTTGCGGCCGCACCGGCACAGGCCCAGGTTGCCGCACCGGCGCCTGAGGCGAACCAGTTGCGGCTGTCGGCCAGCGTGACCAGCGAGGTCGTCAACGACCTGCTGATCATCACTTTCGCGGCACAGCGCGAGGCCGCCGACGCGGCGGCGGTTCAGGCGCAGTTGATGCAGGCGCTGCAACCCGCGCTGGCCGAGGCGCGCAAGGCCGCGCAGCCGGGACAGTTGCAGGTCAGCACCGGAAACTTCTCCGTGCAACCGCGCTATGCCCCCAAGGGCGAGCCGCTGCGCTGGCAGGGCGTGGCCGAGATGCGCGTCGAAGGCCGGGATTTCGATGCCATCACGCGCCTGGTCGGCCGCGTCCAGACGATGAGCGTGTCCCAGGTGGGCCACGGCCTATCGCGCGAGGCGCGCGAGAAGGAGCAGGCCCAACTCGCGCAGCGCGCCATCGCGCGCTTTCGCAGCCAGGCCGAGACCTATGCCAAGGCCTTCGGTTTCTCCAGCTACAGCCTGCGCGCGGTGGAAGTGGACCACGGCGATGCCGCGCCGCCGGTGCCGCGCTTTCGCGCCGCGTCGGCCGACATGGCGGTGGCCGCAGCGTCGCCGCTGCCGGTGGAGGCCGGCAAGACCACGCTGAGCACCAGCGTCAGCGGCTCGGTGCAGATGAAGTAGCGGCGGCGTTGATAGGATCGTCGCTCCACAGGAAGGGAGTGACGATGGACCAGCCGGTGTTGCGCGAGCTGCAGTGCCTGGACAGCCGCGGCCTGCGCCGCATGCGCTACTGGCAGTGGGGCGACGCCGCCAACCCGAGGGTGCTTGTCTGCGTGCACGGGCTAACGCGGCAGGGGCGCGACTTCGACACTCTGGCGCGTGCCCTTCAGCACGACTACCGCGTGGTCTGCCCCGACGTCGTGGGGCGCGGCCGCTCGGACTGGCTGGCCGACCCGGCGGGCTATGTGCTTCCCACCTACGTGGCCGACATGGTCACCCTGCTGGCGCGGCTCGATGCGCAGGTGCTGGACTGGGTGGGCACCTCGATGGGCGGCCTGATCGGCATGACCCTGGCGTCGCTCGCGGGTTCGCCCGTTCGCCGCCTGGTGCTCAACGACGTCGGTCCGGTGATCGAGCCGGCCGCGCTGCAGCGCATCGGCAGCTATGTCGGGCAGGCCGGCTTCTGGCGTACGCTGGACGAGGCGGCCGATGCCGCCTGGGCGCTTTCGAAGGGCTTCGGGCCGCACAGCCGCGAGCAATGGCTCGCGCTCACCGCCGCGCAGCTGAAGCCGGCCACGCAGGACGGTGTCGAGGGCTACGCGCCGCGCTGCGACCCCGCCATCGCCGTACCGTTCCGCGCCGTCACGCCCGAACTCGCGAAGGCCGGCGAGGCGCTCTACTGGCAGGCCTACGACCGCCTCGAGTGCCGTACCTTGCTGCTGCGCGGCGCCGAATCGGACCTGCTGTCGGCGCAGACCGCGCAGGCCATGTCGCAACGCGGCCCGCGCGCGGCGCTGCACGAGTTCGCAGGCGTCGGCCATGCGCCCACGCTGGTGCAGCCCGAGCAGATCGAGGTGCTGCGCCGCTTCCTGCTGGCGCCGTGAAGACGCAGGGCGATGCGGCTCGGCTGACGTCGCCCGACGCCGCGTCGCCGATCGTGCGGCTGGCCGAGGGCCCCGAGGGGCCGGCCGCTGCGGGCGATGCCGGCGGCACCGAAGCACTGCGCCGCGCGCGCAGCTTCGCGGAGCCGCTGCTGGCACTGCAGCGGCTGGACACCGGCGAGGAGGCCCTGGCCCATGCCGATGGCGTGGCCGCGATTCTCGAGGCCATCGGCGCCGCGCCGTCGATGGGCGCCGCGGCCTACCTCGTCTACGCCGGCGACTACCTGCAGCGTCCCGACGAGGTGGTGGCCAAGGCCTTCGGCGAGTCCTATGCGGGTCTGGTCGGCCTGACGCGCCGGCTGGTCCAGATCCAGCGTTCGGCGCGCGATGCGCAGATCGCCGCGCCGCAGCGCGCGCTGCACACGGAGCGCGTGCGCAAGATGCTGCTGGCCTTTGCCAGCGACCTGCGCGTCGTGCTGCTGCGCCTGGCCTCCAGGCTGCAGACCTTGCGCTGGTTTGCGGCAAGCCGCCGCGCGTGCCCGCAGGCGCTGGCGCGCGAGTCTCTGGAGGTGTTCGCACCGCTGGCCAACCGGCTGGGCATCTGGCAGATCAAGTGGGAACTGGAGGACCTCGCGTTCCGCTTCCTGCGACCCGACGACTACCACCGGGTGGCCGCGCTGATGGACGGCAAACGGCTGCAGCGCGAGCTCGCCGTGGAGCAGGCGCGGCACCGCCTGGCGGCCGAGCTGGCGGCGGCCGGGCTGCGCTGCACGGTGCAGGGCCGTCCCAAGCACCTGTACAGCGTGTGGAAGAAGATGCAGGGCAAGGGCATCGACGTCGGCCGCGTGTTCGACCTGCGCGCGCTGCGCGTCATCGTCGACGACGTGCCGGCCTGCTACGACGCGCTGGCCCGCGTGCACGCGCTGTATGTGCCCGTGCCGGGCGAGTTCGACGACTACATCGCCAAGCCCAAGGCCAACGGCTACCAGTCGCTGCACACCGTGGTGCGCGGCGCCGACGGCGCGGCGCTGGAAGTCCAGATCCGCACGCGCACGATGCACGAGCACGCCGAGCACGGCGTGGCGGCCCACTGGGCCTACAAGGAAGCCGGTGCGCGCGGCTATGCGGGCGTCAGCGCCGCGGGCGAATTCGAGGGCCGCGTGGCCGAGGCGCGGCGCGCCGTGCTGCAGCAGCTGCTGGCCTGGGAACGCGAGGTGGCCGAGCGCGATGCCACCCAGGTGCGGGCCGAGGGCGGCATCTTCGACGACCGCATCTATGTCTTCACGCCCCAGGCCGCGGTGATCGAGCTGCCGGCCGGGGCCACGCCGGTGGACTTCGCCTACGCGCTGCACACCAGCGTGGGCCATCGTTGCCGTGGCGCGCGGGTGGACGGCGCGCTGGTGCCGCTGCACACCGCGCTGCGCAACGGCCAGACGGTGGAGATCGTCGCGGCGAAGGAGGGCGGGCCGTCGCGCGACTGGCTCAATCCGGACCTGGGCCTGCTGAAGAGCCCGCGGGCACGCAGCAAGGTGCGCGCCTGGTTCAACGCCCAGCAGCAGGCGTTGACCGCGGCGCGGGGCCGCGAGCTGGTGGAAAAGCTGCTGCAGCGCGAGGGACGTACCTCGGTGAAGCTGGAGCATCTGGCCGCGCAGCTCGGCTTCAAGCAGGCCGACGCGCTGTTCGAGGCCGTCGGCAAGGACGAGTACTCGCTGCACCAGATCGAGAACCTGCTGCGTCCACCGCCACCGCCGCCCACCGCGGACGATGTCATCGTCGCGCGCCGGGCACGCCCCGATGCGGTGGCCGACAAGGGCGGCGTGCTGGTGGTGGGCGTGGAATCGCTGCTGACCACGCTGGCGCGCTGCTGCCGTCCGGCGCCGCCGGATGACATCGGCGGCTTCGTCACGCGCGGCAAGGGAGTGGCGATTCACCGCGCCGACTGCAGCAACCTCCAGCACATGGCGCAGCGCGCGCCGGAGCGCCTGATCGAGGTGGCTTGGGGCACGCAACGCGGCGCTGCACCGGCGGCCTACGCGGTGGACCTGCTGGTCGAGGCCGAGGACCGTCAAGGCCTGCTGCGCGACATCGGTGAGCTGCTGGCCAAGGAGAAGATGAACGTCGTGGGCGTGCACACGCAGTCGGTGAAGGACGCTCGCGGTCGCACCGCCTGGATGACCTTCACTGTCGAGGTGGTCGACACCACGAGGCTGGCGACCGTGCTGTCCCAGGTGGGACGCATACCCGGCGTGCGCCGCGCGCGTCGGAAGTAGGACCCGCGCGCTGCTAGAATATGTGCTTCGCAGGCGCGTAGCTCAGCTGGTTAGAGCACCACCTTGACATGGTGGGGGTCGTTGGTTCGAGTCCAATCGCGCCTACCAGATGCGGAAGATGCCAGGGCCCGGCAGCGATGTCGGGCCCTGTGCTTTCTGGGGACGCTCAGCCTGGGCGGCGCAGCAGGCGCAGGTGCATGGGTCGGGTGAACTGTGCCCCGTCTGGGCCCTGGTGCGTCAAGAAGCCTCGACGCACATGTTCGGCCAGCGTTGCGTCGATGCGATGGTCGGCGTAGGTCGGCCGCATCATCCGCTGCTCGAAATCGTCGAAGTCGCAGAACCCCACCGGCATCTCGAAGCGATGCTCGGTCTCGGGCAGGAGGCGGCCACGCTGCAGCGCCCGGTCCAGTGCCTGCTGCGCGGCGGCGCGCACTTCGCGCTCGTCGTTGAACAGGCGGACGAGTTCGTTCAACGCACCTGCATAGACCGGCTCCGAGACGTACAGCCAGCCGCCGGGGCGCAGCACGCGCGCGATCTCTTCCAGCGCCCGGTCCATCAAGGGCACGGGCACGTGGTGCAGCGACTTCAGCATCAGCGCACCGTCGAAACAGGCATCGGCGAAGGGCAGGGCTTGTGCTCCTGCCTGCACGAAGCGCAGTCCGGATGCCGGCGCGGCCAGGTTCTTCTGGTGCTGGCGCTCGTCCACCTCCAGGCAGGCCACGCGGCTGCCGGCGTAGCGCGCCACCAGGGCGCGGGCCAGGTGCGCCGCACCGCAGCCGGCTTCGATCAGGTCGACGCCCTCCAGCAGTACCAGGCTGGCAAGAAGATCGAGCTCGTCGTGCACCAGCAAGGAGTGGCGGGCGGTCATGCGGGCTCGGTTCCCGCCTGGTTGACAAGGTGGTTGGCCATCTCGGCGAAGGCCTGCTCGATGCCACCGCGCAAGGCCTCGTCGGCGACCTGTTCTTGCAGCGCCTGGTGCATGCAACGCATCCAGGCGTCGCGCTCGCCGGCGCCGATGCGAAACGGCATGTGCCTCAGGCGCAGCCGCGGGTGGCCTCGCTCCTGCATGTACAGCGGCGGCCCGCCGAACCAGCCGCTGAGGAACTTGAACAAGCTGTCTTCGCTGTGCGCCAGGTCGGCGGGATGCATGTCGCGCACGCCTTGGGCGTCGGGCAGCGCATCCATCAAGGCGTAGAAGCGTTGCACCAGGCGGCGCACGCCCTCGGCACCGCCAAGGCGTTGGTACACGGTCGGATCGGCCATGGCCGCATTGTCCACGGCCGCGGCGCAAAGGCGCAGCCGCGGTACCCCGAAGGTTGCAGGCGGCACATCGGTGCCGCGCTCGGCGCTATGCTGGTAGACGACACGCAGTGGATGCGATGCCCAAGGCACACTGGCCGATCGCGTTCGGCCATTCAGAGAGGGATCGGTATCCGATGAACCAAGAGCGAGCTGACGACGCCAAAGGAGACGAAAGCCTGAAGCAGCGGTTGCGGGAGGAAAT
>Ga0105096_10000165_pt1 | contig 18795 bp, 18 predicted proteins | sample PPLLak3cmMay2015_FD_87036 | JGI IMG/M metagenome (GOLD analysis project Ga0105096, IMG submission 87036) | Freshwater sediment microbial communities from Prairie Pothole Lake near Jamestown, North Dakota, USA - PPLs Lake P7 Core (1) Depth... | ecosystem: Environmental > Aquatic > Freshwater >... | reverse complement strand
TGGACATGACTGCGATAGCTCACCACAGAATCCGGGAAGACGATGTCCTGCGGGTTGGTCACGGTATCGCCCCCAGTACATCCACTGCCGAACGAAAGCGATGCTGCCGCCAGGAGGCCAAATGAGACAGTGCGCATCAGTAGCTCTCGTCCTGTGTAGGGAACGAACGCGTTCGCACATCATCGGCATACCGCTTGAAGGCATCGGTCATGACGTCGTGCAGTTCGGCATAACGACGCACGAAACGGGGACGGAACTCCGTTGACATGCCAACCATATCTGTCCAGACGAGGATCTGTCCATCACAACCCGGACCGGCGCCAATGCCGATCGTCGGTACGTCGATCATCGCCGTCACTTCGGCGGCCAGGGCCGCCGGGACCTTCTCGAGTACGACGGCAAACACGCCAGCATTCTGGAGAGCTTCCGCGTCGCGCTTGATCTGATCCGCTTCATCTTCGGAATTACCACGTTCGCGATACGATCCAAACTGATGGATGCTTTGCGGCGTGAGCCCCAGGTGGCCCATGACCGGAATGCCGTTCTCGGTCATCAGACGAACAGCATCAACGACCCGCTCGCCCCCTTCCAATTTGACGGCACCGGACCCGGCTTCCTTCATGAGGCGGCCGGCGTTGCGGAAGGCCTCGCGCGGGCTGGCCTGATAGGACATGAACGGCATGTCGGTCACCACCATGGCGCGCTCGACGGTGCGAACAACGGCCTGTGTGTGGTAGATCATGTGCTCAAGCGTCACGGGGATCGTGGTGTCGTGTCCCTGGACCACATTGCCCACCGAGTCGCCGACCAGCAAGACGTCGATGCCGGCCTGGTCCATGATGGCGGCCGACAGGGCATCGTATGCCGTAAGGCAGGCAATGGGCGTACCGGCCCGCTTCATCTCGATCAAGCGGAGGGTGGTGACGCGTTTTCTGGTGGTTGGGTTTTGGGGCATGAATCCAGGTGAATACGAATAGCAAAGATAGCCGACCCCGTGATTCCCGGCGTTATCTTTCGGTTATGTTCTCGCCCGTTGTTTCGGTCCGTTCCGTCTCGATCTCCGTCCCCGACGGCAAGCGCGTCGTCTTCCTCTCCGATGTCCACCTGGGCTACGGCAACCGCAGTGCCGACCGGCAGCGGGAGGACCGGCTCCTGGCGACCCTGCGCGCCATTGCCCCGACCACGCATCACCTGTTCATCGTTGGAGACCTGTTCGATTTCTGGTTCGACTACGGCACGGTGATCCCCAAAGGCCACGTCCGCACGCTGGCCGCCCTCCACGATCTGAAGGCAGGGGGCGTGCAGATCACGTATCTGATGGGAAATCACGACTTCGGCCATGCCACGTATTTCCGCGAAGAACTGGGCATTGAGGTGGAACAAGGTGACATCGACGCAACCATCGACGGCACGCGATTCTATATCGCCCATGGGGACGGCAAAGCCCATAACGACAAGGGATATCTGGTGTTACGCTCCGTCTTGCGCAATACGACGGTTCAGTGGTTTTACCGCATGCTGCATCCCAACATCGGCATTGGCCTGGCGGCCCGCACCTCGCATGGGAGCAGAGATTACACGTCAGCGAAGGACTTTGGCCCTCACGACGGGTTGCGAGACTTTGCCTATAAACAGCTCAAGGATGGCTTCGATATCGTCATCATGGGCCATCGCCACCGCGTGGCCGAGGAACGATCTGACGATGGAGTGTACGTGAATCTCGGCGATTGGCTTGGGGAGCGCTGCGTGATCGGAGAGTTTACGCCTCAGCACGGCTTTCGCCTCCTCCCTGACCCCTATATTAGCGGTTCAATTTGAGATCACCACGAGGGAAACATGAAGAAGATCGGCTTGCTATTTGGCATGGAACAGACCTTCCCACCGGCACTGGTGGAGGAGATCAACCGTCGCGACGAAGGTGTCGCCGCAGAATTCTGCAAGATCGGCGGCATCACGCTTGACGATCTCTTCGAATACGATGTGATCCTCGATCGGATCTCGCAAGATGTTCCATTCTATCGCGCCATGCTGAAAGTGGCAGCGCTGAATGGTGTACGCGTGGTCAACAATCCGTTCTGGTGGACGGCTGACGACAAATTCTTCAACTATGCCGTTGCTCAGAAAGCCGGCATCCCGGTTCCGAAGACCGTCCTCTTGCCCAGCAAGAATCATCCGCCGGATACAACCGCTGAGTCCTTCCGCAACTTGATGTTCCCGCTCAACTGGCAGGAGATCTTTGACTACGTTGGCTTCCCATCGTGGTTGAAGCCGTACGATGGCGGCGGCTGGAAGCATGTCTACAAGGTCGAATCCATCGATGAGTTCTTCGAGCGCTACAGCGAGACAGCCGACATCGTGATGACGCTTCAGGAAGGCATCGAGTTCACCGAGTATTATCGCTGCTACTGCATCGGACGCAAGCACGTCCACATCATGCCGTATGAGCCGCGCAATCCGCACCATTTGCGGTACAAGGCCGGCTTTGCTCCGACGCCGGAGATGACGAAGACGCTTACCGAACTCTGTATCAAGATCTGCAACATCCTGGGCTACGATTTCAACACTATTGAATTCGCCGTGCGTGATGGCATCCCGTATGCGATCGACTACATGAATCCGGCTCCGGATGCTGAACGCTCGTCCGTACAGGAAGAGAACTTCCAGTGGGTGCTCGATACCACGGCATCGTTCCTGATCGACCTTGCCAAGAAGGGGCGCCAGATCCCGAAGGAATATGCCTGGAGCAACTTCCTGAATCCGGATGGTGGGAACGGTAAATCAAAAAGGTAGATAATGACCGACGAACGAACGCTCCTCGTCCTTCATCTTGGCCGCAAGCGTGAGTACCTGGAATATCTCGCTTCCCGGATCGAAAAGCTTCGATCGATAAAAGATATGGCAGTGCTTCAAGAAGAATTGCAAGCACTGCCGGGTGAGATCCGCTTGCAGATCCGTTCGTTCGATCGTTTGACCGGTATTGAGCAAAATGTCAACAAGGTGTCGTCGACCTTGATGCGCCGTCTGCACCGCAAGTATCCGGTCCTCACGCGCACCGAACTGTTGGTTTGCACCTACCTACGCGTGGGACTCACGCCCGGGCAGGCCGCGGAGATCATGTTCGTCAGCCGGCGTGCAGTAGAGAAACACCGGCAGTCGATCCGGGCAAAACTTGGCTTGAATGAACGTATTGACCTTGCCCATTGGTTGGAAGATTTCGAGCACGGCAAATCGACACGATAATGCGACAGCCGACGATCGCTGCTCTTCTACACACTGCCGCAACGGCGGCGCGAAGCTTCACTCCAGAGAGTGTCGAGCAGCTCTCGCAGGTAATCACGGACCTGTCGCAGCATCCTCTTGGCTCTCCGAAGCAGATCATTGCCTATCATGACGTGTTGCTGTTCGTAGAGGCCAACCCGGCGACACGACCGCTGTACGACCTCGCCCGTAGCGAGATGCATCGCCTGGTGCATCACGTACATGCACGGTCGAAAGGTCGCTCGATCTCGGAGTTTCAGAATTCCGGCATCGCCGGCAGCGTCGTTCGCTCCGGATTCTCACTCGGACTGAATGCCTGGCTCGTGAAACGGTTCGGTGCCCAGGTTGAGCTCTATGCCGAAGGGCTGGAGCAGGATCGTGTTGTCCAAACGTTGAATCACATGCTCGATCCCGTAGAGTATGAGATGCTTCATGCCGGCAAGATGGAGTGGGATCATTGGTCAACATCGCTGGTTGGTCAGGGGGCGGATCCCCACCGCATCAAGAAGTGGATCGTGACAACGGCCGAGCGATTGCCGGGTTCGACGGCAATGAGAGAGTATGTGTTCTCTCAGTTCGCGCTCACAACACAATGGCGTACCACACCAGACATACCGTCGATGTCCACCGGACGTGCACCTCGTGTGAACGTCCACATCCATGACGATGGCCTCATCAAGCGTATGACCTTGCGGGAGGCGTTTGCACAGAAGGCGCCACGCAAGATGTCACTCACCGCAGCGGAGCGAGCGGCATTGGGTGATCTGGCAAAAGGTGTCCTCTGCCTGCAGCTGCGAGAGACCGATCCCTCGACGCATGCCGAACCCAAAGAGACGTTGTATTATGATCTCGGCCGCGGCATCACGATCGCGCTGTTTTCCATGAAGGCCGACATGAAGATGGCGCTGCAGAGCTACATCGGATTTATGGTCTTCAAGAATGGCGTACCCTGTGCCTATGGCGGCGGTTGGGTGATGAACGACGATTCGGGATTCGGCGTCAACATCTTCCCTCCATTCCGCGGCGGCGAATCTGCTGTGATCGTGAGCCAGCTTCTTAGACTCTATCGCCATGTCTTTCACGTCGACACGTTCAACGTCGATCCGTATCAGATCGGATATGGCAATCCCGACGGCATCGCGTCGGGAGCATTCTGGTTCTATTACCGACTGGGATTCCGTCCGGTGGAGCGTCGGTTCCTGCAGCTCGCGGCTTCAGAAGCCAAGGCCATGAAAGAAGACCGGACATACCGCACGTCTTCGGCTACGCTCAAGATCCTGGCCGGCTCCACCATGCGATGGACGCTACCAGGGCTGCGTAGGCCGTCACCCATCACTGCCGATGCCATTGGCGATGTGGTTACCCACCACGTGAATACCGTGTTCGCGGGCGACCGCCAAGCGGCGCTACGTCAGGCATTAACGATGATCGGTGCACGCATCAAGCGCCCTGTTTCATCGAAGCATCCTGTGTCTCGGATCGCCGTGCTGTTGCAGGCTTGCGGCTACCTTGAGTCAGCGTCAAGGTCCGAGTTGAGCCGACTGATCCGCGATTATCCAACGAAACTTGTGAACGAAGCCGACTATGTGCGTGCTTCACAACAACACCCTTTGCTCTTCCAATGTCTGCATGAGGCAGAACTACGATCATGATCACGCAACTTGACGGCGCAAGCCTCACCATCGAAGTCCTCTCGAAGATCGTCAACGATCCATCACATCATGTGGCACTTTCCGCTGATGCCCGCCAGCGTGTTATCCGTTCGCGTGAGACCGTTGAATCCTGGATCGCTGAAGAGCGCGTCGTCTATGGCCTCACCACCGGCTTTGGCGAATTCGCCAACGTCTTCATCCCATCCGAGAAGACGGCCGAGCTGCAGGAAAACCTGATCATCTCGCACAGTGCCGGTATGGGTGATCTACTTCCTCGCGACATCGTGCGCGCTATGATGGTGTTGCGTGTGAACGCTCTTGCCAAGGGGCTCTCCGGCATCCGTGTCTCTACATTGGAGACGCTGATCGCCATGATCAACGCTGATCTCTGTCCCGACATTCCCGGACAGGGCTCGGTCGGCTCCAGTGGCGACCTGGCGCCGCTCTCACACCTTGCCTTGGCCCTGATCGGCAGAGGCGAGATCGGCGGACGTCCTTCGGCGGATGTCTTGCGTGAGCATGGCATCGAACCGGTGCGGCTCGCGGCGAAAGAGGGACTGGCCCTGATCAACGGCACACAAATGATGTGTGCCTACGGTGCACTGTCAGTACAACGCATTCGAAATCTTCTGGCCGTCGCCGATATCGCCGGTGCATTGTCACTGGACGCACTGCGCGGAACCGATCACGCCTTTGACGAGCGGCTCCATCTTGCGCGGCCACATCCCGGACAGCTGACATCGGCAAGAAATCTGCGAACGCTCATCGCCGGTAGTGCCATCAGAGAATCACATCGTCTTGGCGATACGAAGGTTCAGGATGCCTATTCCTTGCGGTGTATGCCTCAAGTGCATGGCGCATCGCGCGATGCCGTTGACTATGCCGCCACCGTGATCGAACGTGAGATGAACAGTGCCACGGATAATCCGCTGGTGTTCGCCGATGATGACATTGCGATCGAAGGCGGCAACTTCCACGGACAACCACTCGCACTTGTTCTGGACTTCCTGGCGATTGCTGCAGCAGAGCTGGCCAACATCTCGGAGCGACGCACGGAGCGCATGACCAACGCGGCTCTTGGTGGACTACCAAGGTTCCTTACGCCCAATGGAGGGCTGCATTCCGGCATGATGATCGCTCAATACACGGCGGCGTCCATGGTGAGCGAGAACAAGGTGCTTGCCCATCCGGCAAGCGTCGACAGCATTCCTACCAGCGCCAACCAGGAAGACCACAACTCCATGGGCAGCATTGCCGGCAGAAAGTTGTGGCCCATCGTTGCGAACGTGGAACGCGTGTTGGCGATCGAGCTACTCTGCGCAGCGCAAGCGGTGGGGCTGCTTCGCCCCCTAACAAGCAGCGAGCCATTGGAACGTGTTGTTGCCTGCATCCGTGAATACGTGCCGTTCGCCGAGAACGACCGTGTGCTCTATCACGACATGAATGCCGTCTACAACCTTGTGGTCAGTGGCGCAATCGTTGATGCTTGCGGCATCATCGCGGTACATCAATGATCACGGCATAGGAATCGGTGTCGGCAGAGATCGTGATCGTGCCTGCCTCCTCGAAGCCGATGGCGTCGCGGCGGCCGATGACGTGACCATTGACGTCAGACGTTCCCTCGATCTGAAAGACGAACAGCCCGTTGCCCTCACGGTGCGACGTGTAGGTGACGTCACGTCCTGCGGTAAGCTTCACCAACGACAACCATGCGTCCTGGTTGATCCACAGTGGTGCTGAGCCGTTCTTTGGACCTGCGACCGTAGTGATGTGATCGGGCTGCAGCGTGAATGACCGTTGATCGTATCTCGGCTCAACGCCAGGTTTGTTCGGGATGATCCAGATCTGCAGGAATTTCAAGTATTCGGTTGACGACCCGTTGAACTCCGAATGCGTGAGCCCCGTACCGGCCGACATCACCTGCACGTCGCCCGGACGCAGTGCTTCGTCATGCTTCATGCTGTCGCGGTGCACGATCGTCCCCTCCAAGGGAATGGAGATGATCTCCATGTCGTTGTGCGGATGTGTTCCGAATCCTTCACCCGGTGCAACAACATCATCGTTGAACACACGCAACATGCCAAAGCGTGTTCGGTCCGGATGATAGTAGTGCCCGAAGCTGAAGGTGTGGTTGGTATCCAACCATCCAAAGTCGAAATGGCCGCGATCAGCGGCTGGATAGAACTTGACTGACATGGCGTATTCCTTCGACATAATTGACAAAGTTGCCAAGTAACGTCGTCATGACCTTGATGGTGGCCTCATCGATCAGTTCACCATATTCATTGAATTTCGACGCAGCTTGACCCACGAGGACTTCCGGCTTGGGGAGGACGTGGGCTCCCATGCCGTGAAGGAGAAGGCGCAGATGTGTTTGTGATCGGACCGCTCCGTAGTTCCCCGCACTTGCACCCATGACGGCTACCGGTTTTTCGGATAGGGGGCGAACAGGCCCGCGACTGAACCAGTCCAGGGCATTCTTCAACACACCCGTATAGGTGTAGTTGTACTCTGGGGAGGCGAAGATCACTCCGTCAGCCTGCTCAATGGCGCCTTTTGCATAGGCCACTGCCTCAGGCATGCCTTCACGTTCCAGGTCAGCATCGAAGAAGGGGATCTGTCGCAGATCCAGGATCTCGAGGCTATGATCAGGAACCAGGATCCCTGAGGCAGCTCGTAACAGACTGGAATTAAAAGAGTTGGCTCGAATGGAACCGGAGATGCCGATGAACTTCATGAGGGATTCCTTGGTTGCGTTTGCAGGGAAGACGAAACAAAGATAGTAAAAGTGTGTTGCAACACATAATAGAAAAGCCACAAAAAAGAACCGCGGGGAGCGGTTCTTGGAAATCACAGCGGTTATCGGTTGACGATCATTGTTGTGGTCTTGCGCCCCTGTGCGGTCTGGACGCTGATCATGTAGGAACCTGGGGTTAGGTCGGCAGTAGGGATGCTGACGTCGAGGGATCCACCGGTCACCGTGGCCGGATGTGATGCCTTGCGTACGCCGTTCATGTCAAAGACCTCAACCGTTACGGGTCCGTTGGAGAGGTTGTCCATGCGTACTGTCGCAGACGAACCAGCCGGATTGGGCGCAACATTCACCGAATTCGTTCCATCGTTCATGAACGGTTCCGGGATCTCGTTGCCATCCCACAGGATGAAGCGCATGGCTGCCTTCCGTCCACCATCGAACATGGCCATCTGATGATTGCCGCCGAAGTGTTCACAATCGTCCGGCCTCATCGCTCTCACCTCATCGCGCCATGCTTCGATCTGATCTTCGTTCCGGTCATAGATCTCCAGCAGTTTGGCGCGTGAGCTCTTCGCGATCGGCTTCACTTCATCCATGATCTTCATCATCTCGGCATGGGTCTGCTCACGCAGGGCTTTAGCCTGGGTCTTGCGCTCATCTCGATCAAGGTTCTGATCGCGCAGACGCTTCATGGAGGCGTGCGTCGTCGAGCGAAGCTGCTTCGCCTCTGCACGGAGCTTGTTCAGTTTTGCGAGGTCGTCGGCGGTAAGCGAAGCGTCGTACTCTTTGTGCCACTCTCGCAGCGAGGGGAGGACCTTTGACTCAAACCAGGATCTGAGTTCAGCGCGTTGCTCAACGTGCGACCCGCGGCAGTCGCCTTTTCCGTTGCCATTGCCATTGCCGTTACCGTTGTCGTTGCCATTGCGCTTTTGGGCGAAAGAAGGGGCAAGCAAGAGCGCAAATGCGAGTGCTATCAGGATCGTGCGTTTCATTGTGGTGTCCAGTGGTGTGTAGTGAGAACGCCGCTACAGACCAGCATCTGGACGCAATGGTTTAACGCTACTCGTTGATCACGGCGCGTTGCCGTGCGAGGACGGCCTGACGACGGGGACGTAGTTCGCCAGACACCAGCTTGGTAGCAAGGATGCGTTGCACGTCGTGCAACGTCCGAAACGGATGGTGGGGGATCCGCTCCTGGGTACACCAGGCCGCGAGATGCCGTTTGGCGAAGATCACATCGCAATGTTCCGCTGCACATTGGTCGGAACGGCCGTCGCCAACATAGACGGCAATGTCATGCTCACCCAGAACATTGATGATGCTGTTCCGCTTGCAGCTCGCACAGAAACATGAGCAGGACTCTGTTGCTCCGGGATAGACCGCCTCCAATCGTCCATCATCCGACGTCAATCGATTGCAGTGGACGTCGACATCGGTGATGCCCTCGCGTTGAAGGATCGTGTTGATGTAGATGTCGAAACCATCGCTGACAATGTGAGGCGTGATCCGTTGTGTCTGACACCACGACATGAGCGAGGTAAAGCCCGGATCAACTGCCATGGTCATTGCCCACGCTTTGATCTGTGCAGGATCGTGTTCACGTAGCAGTGACACCGAGCGGTCGTAATACTCTCGGACCGAAAACTCACCGTTAAGAAGTTGTGTATGCACCGGCTCGAATGAGCCAAAGGTCTGGAACATACGGTCGCCGGTATCTTCAACCGTGATGGTGCCGTCGAAATCCAGAAAGAGATGGATCGTGCGGTCAGTAGGTATAGAAGCCACGCCCTGCTGCCTTCCCCGACCATCCGGCGCGGGAATATTGTTTGAGCAGGACACATGGACGATACCGCTCCTGCTGATACTCGCGATGCAGATTGTCGAGGATCAACAGCACGACGGGGATGCCGATCTCGTCGGCCCACGACAGCAGTCCCTTCGGATAATTCACGCCGAGTTTCATGGCGTGATCGATGTCGGCCGGAGTAGCGACACCTTCCATGACGGCAAAGGCCGCTTCATTGATCAACATGGCAAGGATGCGCAGTTGTACAAGAGCAACGCGGTCCTCGACAACGTCAACACCGTAGTCCAGCGTTGTGAGCAATCGTACGGCACTCTCGAGGTGATTCGGCGTCGAATTCAAACCAGCGGCAACATCAACACGCGTCGATGTCGACATCAGGGAGGGGGCGAGACCAACACCAACAACGCGGCCGCCCTGACCCGTCAGCATGCCGATCTCCGTTGCGGTATTCGTCAGGCACGACACCATCACGGTCGCAAGAGGGTTCACGGCACCAGCGATCTCCAATGTGGCTTGTCGTTCCTGAAGGCTGGCGACGGAAAGGTCAACGATGTGTGTGAACGTACCGGCCTCGGATCTGACGTCGCCCAAGACACGATCGGAGAACGAACCGTAGTTCTCCGCATCCATTGCTGACTCGCCGAGTCCGACGTCCACCAGGTCGAGCTCCATGTCCAGTTCGTCCATCATGTCCATCGGCGGCAGGATGTTGAACGGGATCGCGTGACCATCGAGTCGTGCAGCAAATTCGATCACGAAGTCCGAATCGCCGGTCAGAAGGACCTTGTACGGCTGGGATACCGGCAGTGTATACAGGTTCATGTTCGAATTTAGGGGGTAAATTTGTCTTCTTATGAATAACCTGATGCAAAGAGTGCTGGTTGGCCTGATCGGTATACCAGCTGCCGTTGGTGTGGTGTGGGTTGGGGGGCTGACCTTCAACCTGGTGATCATGGCGATCACGACCATCGCCCTCTGGGAGTTCTACCAGTTGTCGGCGTCGAAGAATGCCGAGACCAACATGATCGGCGGCATCATGTGGAGTCTCGTACTGCAGAGCATCGTCTCCGGCATTGTGATGGCTCACAGCTTCTACGCGCTGAACTGGCTTCTTGCACTGCTGGCAGTATTCGTCATCGGCGTTACCGTAATGCTTGCCGCAGAAATGTGGCGCAACAAGCCCAACGCACTCGTCAACGTTACTCTTACCATCGCCGGCGTGGCCTATGTCACGCTGTGCTTGTCCACACTGATGGTGCTTCGGGACGTTACGGAGCCGGAGTTCAGGGGCACGATCTCGGAAACAGGCGGCGCTCTTGTTCTCGCACTTTTCGGTAGTGTGTGGGCCTGCGATTCCGTCGCCTATTTCGTTGGGATGTCCATTGGCAAACACAAGATCTTCCCGCGCGTGAGTCCGAAGAAGTCATGGGAGGGATCGATCGCCGGAGCTATCGGCGCCGTTGCGGCCTTCTGGGGCTTCAGTACGCTGTGGATGCCGGACATGACCATGACGACCATTGTGGTCGTTGGTCTGATCATTGGCATCGGCGGACAGATCGGCGACTTTGCGGAATCGTGGCTCAAGCGTGATGCCGTGATCAAGGATAGCTCGTCCATCCTCCCAGGCCACGGCGGCGTGTTGGACCGTTTTGACAGTATGCTCTTCGTAGCGCCCCTTGTCTGGGCCTACATCGTGCTGCGCCAGGTTGTTGCCAGCAATTTCGGAGGCTGACGCGTGGCACATCACCACCATCATCATGGCCATGATCATCACCACGATCATGGCATTCACGAACATCGCGACGTCAAACCGCTTCGTATCGCCATGGCCCTCACCGGAACGGTGTTTGCCGTTCAAGTGATAGGGGGCTTGATCTCGAACTCACTCGCCTTGCTTAGCGACGCCGGCCATGTCCTGGTCGATCTCGCCTCGCTGCTGATCGCCTTCTTCGGACTCCGACTGGCAGAGCGGGCTCGTGAGCATCACGATGTTCGCTATACCTTCGGTATGCGACGCATCGAGATCCTCGCAGCGCTCACGAATGGCTTCCTGCTGATCGGCATCTGCATCTTCATCATCGTTGAAGCGGTTCGCCGTTTTGGAGGAGAACATCACGTCCACGCAGAATCCATGTTGGCGATCGCCGTGATCGGCTTTATCGCCAATGCGATCTCGGCATTGTACCTGCACAAGAGCGAACACATCACCACACGAAGCGCCTATCTGCATGTGCTGACGGACCTGATGTCAAGCGGCGGCGTCATCGTTGCCGCCATCGTGATGTCCGTCTACGATGCCGACTGGCTCGACCCGGCGATCTCGATCATGATCGCTCTGATCATCATGCGCGGCGCCGTTCGTGTGATCCGCGAAGCCGGCATCATCCTGATGGAATCCGCCCCCTCACATATCGATCCGAGTGTGGTGAAGCATGAGATCGTGAACCTTCCAGGCATATCCAATGTTCATGACGTTCATGTGTGGCAGCTTGGCCAGCATGACATCAATGCAACGGTGCACGTTGTGACGGATCGTTCAAATGATGAAGTGGTGACCACCGTACAGAAGCATATGCGTGAACGATTTGGTATCGAGCACACGACCGTGCAAGTAGAATCAACGAACCTTGGTGATGGGTGTGGAGCATGTTGAACACGATCTGGATCAGTTCTGCCGTTTCGATCATCCTTGGTCTGATCGCTGATCGGGTCGGAGGTCTGTTTGGAATGCGATCGACGATCGGATTGTCGACCTACCTCGGGACCTTTCTGCCTGCCATCATCATCTCATTCGATCTATTCAGACGTTATGCTAATGATGCCTCGGCGCGGCTGTATGTGAGGTCTCTGTCGGTGATCGCCGTCGCTTTTCTAGCCGTTGCTGCTCTGTTGGTGTGGTTCGAATACACCGGAGATATGGCCTCGTACGATGCGTGGGTCATGTGGTGGTTCTTTGCGTCCATTCCACTTTCTGTCGGACTCGCCGTAACGTATGCGGCCATCACGATCCTGATGCGCCGGAACTACCTCGCCGTTGCTTCCGGCAAACAGATCGCCAATGGTCTGTTCTGGTGGGGCCTTGGCGGCTTCCTCCTTGCCTCACCTCATCTCATGGCGTTCTTCTTCAGCCAATGGTACTATTATGCGCTGCCGGCATTCGTCATCGCCTATTTTGGTAGAGGCTTCCTGAAGTAACCATGGCCCAAGCAACAACATCCCTACGTCGCAGACGATCTGAACTGGCCGACCCGGGCGTTCAACTCACCGTGTTGAACACACCATCTGTCTTCAGTGGTAAAACTGCCGACTTTGTGGGTACACTGCGGACCCACGGACTGTTGCCACTCGTGACCACGCGCATTGACGTTCTGCAGGTGAACCTGGGCAAGATGTGCAACCAGGCCTGTACACACTGTCATGTGGATGCAGGTCCGGACAGGATCGAGATGATGTCGGCCGAGGTGTTGAACTCGTGTCTGCAGGCCGTGGATACACTCAGCGTTCGAACCGTGGACATCACGGGTGGTGCTCCGGAGATGCATCCGGATTTCCGTTGGTTTGTTGACGAACTCGTCGGGCGCGGCGTTGATGTGATGGTGCGATGTAATCTGACGATCATCGTTGCAAATCCAAAGTATCACGATCTCCCTACGTTCTATGCTGAACGCAGGGTCCATGTTGTGTCGTCGCTGCCATGCTACACAGAGGAGAACGTCGACCGTCAACGTGGCGCCGGCGCCTTTGAAGATTCGATCGCCGCGCTGAAGTTGTTGAACACTGCCGGCTACGGCGATCCTTCCACCGGATTGAAGCTCGACCTTGTCTATAATCCCGGTGGTGCGTCGTTGCCCGGTCCACAGTCTGCACTGCGCGCCGATTACGCCCGCATTCTGCATGAAGAGCACGGCATCATCTTCAACGACCTGCATTGCATGACGAACCTGCCCATTGCCCGCTTCCTCGAAGATCTCATCCAGAGTGGACGGTATGCGGAATACATGGATCTGCTTGTCGGAACGTTCAACGCTGCATCTGTAGATCGGCTCATGTGCAGGAACACACTCTCCGTTGGCTGGGATGGGATGCTGCATGATTGTGATTTCAACCAGATGCTCGAGTTGACGGTATCCGGACCCACACGGCACATCCGTGATGCTGCATCACTTTTGACGGAAGGACGCCCGATCGTGACCGCTCAACATTGCTACGGGTGCACGGCTGGCGCTGGATCAAGCTGTGGAGGACAACTCGCATGACGCTGGACGAAACCATTGTGATCGTGTTCTGCCGAGCACCAATTCCCGGCAAGGTGAAAACGCGCCTCGCTCAGAATATCGGCGACTTTGCCGCATCGGAGATCTACAAAGCCACTGCCGAATACGTCGTATGGAACGTTCGCTCTGCCGGACTCCCCGTCGCCATCTTCGTTGCTGATAACCTGCACGCAGACCGCATGCAATCCTGGTTAGGGGGCGAGCAGCACTCTCAGCATGGTGAGAACCTGGGCGATCGGATGGAGCATGCCGTGCGTGAAATGTCGCGTCATGGATATCAACGGTTCATCATTGTTGGAACCGATGTGCCGTTCCTTGATGCAACGCACATCCGAGGAGCCGCCAGCGCACTGGATCAGCACGACGTGGTCTTTGGCCCGGCGCACGACGGTGGTTATTATCTCATCGGCATGAATGGCGTCAAGACGGAACTCTTCCGTGAGATCCCGTGGAGTACGTCAGACGTCCTCCCACGTTCACAGGCGATCTGCGAGATGCACCAGTGGAAAGCCTTCCTGCTGCCGACCGTTCGCGACCTGGACACGGTGGACGATCTCCGAGCCGTAATGGAGCAGTCTCCGCGAGGACACGAGGAGATCATTCGCAGATTTAACATGATCCTTCGTTTCCTGAGCACTGAGTAGGGGTGAGGACGCCGATAGGTCGCTATATTTAGCGGAAATGATCCGCCCCCTCAAATGCCTCATGATCAGTGTCGTCGGTATATGGATTGCCGCGACACTATCGGCACAAGTGCCGGGCTGGAGGTATGAACGCCTAGGCCTGCCCCCTGCGACTGGTGATGTTCGTGTATTGAATGGCGTCTATCATTCTGATGTTTATGGACGCACATCGCTGTTTGATCCAGACATGAATGTCTGGAACGATGCCGACATACAACTTGGCACACTACGGTACTGGACTCTCCATGCTTCAGGGGTCGGGATCATGCAACAGGGTAGCGATGTGTTGCGATATCACGTGAAAGACCGTGCGATCTCGACGCGCAGCGGCCTGTACTATCAGTTCGAGCACGACGACTCGATCGTCTGCGCTTTCAACTTCAAGTTCGACAATAGTGCATCTTCATACATCTCGACAGCCTCATGGTATGGCTGGGCTCAAAACGATACACTGCGAACTGACACTGTCAAGATCAACGATGCCATGTACAGCGATGTCATCGCATGCGCAGATTCAACGGCACTTGTCTTGGGTCAAAGCAGCGTGATCCGCTATCGATATCGCAATATGCCAGAGGTTGTTCCTCTACCCGATACGATCCGGCCAACCAGACGACATGTCTTCATCGATAAAGAACGAACACACATTCTTGTCGCCGGAACGAGATCGTTGTTGTACTCGTCCGATCATGGTAGGTCGTGGTCGGCACTATTCTCCAATGAGTGGGCGGCGATCGGAGCGTTCTCTGCCACCGATGACCCGGACGAGATCCTTGTCGTCCTGGATTCAGTATTGATCCGTTACCATGTGTCTACGGATCGGCGTGACACCTTGCATGTTACTTCGCGGTGGGCATCAAGATCAAGGATGATCGTTGATCATGGGCCTAACGGTACGATCATCGCCTACCCGGACACTGTGTTATTGATCGATGATGCCTCGGGATCCAAAACAACGATCCATTCCGGATTGCCGGAGCGATCACTCGTTGATCTCATCTCCGTATCCGATGGAGTTGCAGGTGCTGGTTACTCTGAGGTGCTACATCATCCGTCCCTCGGACAGTGGTCAACACCTGATGTCGACCGTCGGTGGTTGAACATCGATCCTTATGGAAGTCCGATGATCTTCCGAGGTGGTCAAGATCTCAACGATCTCTGGTTGACGCGAGGTTCATGGGCACTACGTATACATCCTGGCGACTTTGTGTTCACTGCAGAGTACCTGCTCATGCCGGAGGCAGGTTGTTGGTGGAATGAGGACGTGTCCAGATTCACCGTCATCACGAATATTGAAGGTTTTGCTAGTTCGCATCAAGTGACATGGTGGAGTGGCTCATCTCCAGACAACATTCTCCTTCAAAAGAATGGTCTTCGATTTCTCATTGGTTTTGACGACTCGGTTCTTGTGGCATTTGGTCAGCAAGGAACCATCTGGCGCACGATCAATGCCTCGCATTCCGATTGGGAAGAGATCAACATGCCTGTGGTAGATCTCGGGTTTCAACCACGCAGTCAGAGCAAGGGTCGGCATGGTGTTGTAATCGGGCCTCGAATGAAGGCCTGGACGCATGATGCCGGGCGAACCTGGCAGGTTGACTCACTGCCACTGCGTGAGCTAGTGACACTCACGAACAATGGTGTGCTCTACCACGTGTGGGTGGATGATCAGAACGGTTCAGAGTATGCCTTGGTGATCGACAAGCAGGTAGGCGGGATGCGCACGGTTGTTGCTGCACTACCTCACAAGATCTTTGATACACGGCTGAATTCCCTGAATGCGCTCGCCTATGACGACAATGAGCACCGACTTTACATCGCTACCAAACACTGGGTTGGCTCGCTTGCCATGGACCCCGTCAGTGTTCGTGAAGAGGAACTCGTTACATCGCCAAAAACGCGCATGCCGTCTGGTACCTATGATATATTCGGCAGGTACCTCGGACGTGACCTACCTTCCAACGCTGCAACCGGCTGCTATATTGTGGTAGACGACAATGGAGAGGCACGGCTCGTCGTATACTGATCGCGCCAATGGTAGTATCACCGCATTACCTGGCGTAGAAGGTCTTCGCCCCGTCCTTCATCTTCACCAGCTCACTCTTCAAGAGATACATCATGTGGCCGGCGTCGTAGTACGTCATGGTGACATTGCCGCGATGTTGTTTGGGAAGACCTAGGTGATCGAACGTATACTCGGTACCGTAGAACGGTGTCGCAAGATCGTAGTAACCGTTCAAGACCCACACCTTGAGATCCGGATTCATCAGGATGGCGCTGCGAAGGTTCGGCGCAACATTCAAGTATTCGTTGCGGGCGTTGCCGTAGTCCCACGGCCAAACGCGGCCCGTGAGGACCTCATAGGGCAGCGTAGTGTTCACGTTCAACTCACGCGACAAATAGTCGTTGATGCACGTAGAAAAACAACCAGCGATGGTTGGATGATGGCTTGGATCGCGCTCCATGAACTCAGTGAGCGGATTCGTGATCGCCCCCTTATACCGACTGTCGAACCGACCGATCTGCTGGCCTTCGGTGCGGAGGAGTTCCGCACAATACTTGTGGATGTTCACGCGCAGGTCGGTCTTGTCGATGTAGTCCGTGGTGAGTCCGGTGTAGCGTGCGACCTTCTCGATCAACGTCCGACGTTCGACGTCCGTAAGTGACGCACCCTTCATGAGGCCAACGGAATAGTCGCCCATGGCAAACGAGCGTGATTCGGTTATAACGTCAGCAAGCGGGCGCGACTGTAGATCGGTCGGCAATTTCTTGTGATACCACGCCGATGCCGTATAGGTCGGCAGAAACGTCGCAAAGGGAAGGTCGTTGCCTTCGGCGAAGTCGATGCTTTGGAAGTTGAGAACGGAACTCACAAGGATCACGCCGTTGAGATACATGCCGTATCGCGACTGCAGGTGTTCACTCAGTCCTGCCGCTCGTGTGGTGCCATACGACTCGCCGATCAAATATTTCGGAGAGGCCCAGCGCTTGTTGTCGCTTACCCATCGACGGATGAATGAGCCCACGGATTCAATATCCTGATTGTACCCATGGAATTCCGGTCCGGCCGTCTTCTCGTCGGCAGCACGTGAAAAACCCGTGCTCACCGGATCGATGAAGACCATGTCCGTGAGGTCAAGCCACGACTGATCATTGTCCTCCAATTTGAACGGAGGGGGCAGTGTAGTCCCGTCATCATTCATCTTCACACGGCGTGGACCCAGCACGCCAAGATGCAGCCACACACTTGAAGACCCCGGACCACCGTTGAACGAGAACGTCAATGGACGCGAAGCGGGATCCGTAGTGCCCGTCTTCACGTAGGCCACAAAGAACACCTTTGCCCGCACTGTGCCATCTTCTTTCGTCAGCGTCAGATGCCCCGCCGTCGCCTCATACGAGACCGACGTTCCACCGATCGAAACGCTATGCTTCGTTGTCACCGGCTGCTGATAGATCGCAACCTCCGCCTTCGACGAATCTGCGGACCAGGCCGTAGCCGTCGCCACAACCAACACCATGAAGAGGATCACCCTATGCATAAGCCCTTTCGCTGTTTCGCCTTTTCGCTGTTTCGCCTTTTCGCCCTTCTTACCGCGGGTCATTCTCCGACTTGATCGAGCTCAGCTTCTCCACCAGTGCATCGCCTGATGGTTCGTGGATGTGGCTAAGGAATGGCGTGACGTCGTCGAACAGTCCGTGCGTGGTCTCTTGCTGTATGTATTTCACCACTTCTCGCATGTCATTCGTCTCTTTGAACACCTTGATCTGACGGTCGGCGCCGGAGCCCTCGCGGAGAATGGTCTCGATATAGTTGAGTTCATTGCGTGATCCGAGGCCGTCAACGACCGGGTCAACAAACTCCAGCAGTTCCATGATGAGGTCCCGTGCCGGCTTCTCTTCCTGGCGTCCCCAGTCGATCAGCTTGCCGTCAAGTCCGTACCGCACGGCGCGCCATTTGTTCTCCATCAGGAGCGAACGACGATACTGACGGAAGGACAGGTTCTGTTCGTACAGTGAGTACAGCTTGGCTGCGACGGCCTGGCAGAGAGCGGCAATGGCAACGGTCTCTTCGATACGCATCGGAAGGTCGCAGATACGCACTTCCAATGTCGGGAAGAATGGATGGGGACGGATGTCCCACCAGATCTTCTTCGCATTGTCGATCGAGCCGGTCTTCACCAACAGATTCACATAATGCTGATACTCGCTCCAATCGGAGAAGAGATCGGGAAGCGCTGTCCGTGGGAAGCGTTCAAAGATCTTCGAACGGAAGCTTTTCAATCCTGTATCCGCCCCCTCCCAAAATGGGGAGTTGGTGGTCAGCGCCAGGATGTGCGGCATGAAGTAGCGCATCTCATTCATC
>Ga0105096_10000164_pt1 | contig 18811 bp, 11 predicted proteins | sample PPLLak3cmMay2015_FD_87036 | JGI IMG/M metagenome (GOLD analysis project Ga0105096, IMG submission 87036) | Freshwater sediment microbial communities from Prairie Pothole Lake near Jamestown, North Dakota, USA - PPLs Lake P7 Core (1) Depth... | ecosystem: Environmental > Aquatic > Freshwater >... | reverse complement strand
CCGTGCGCCGGCGGCGCGGTGTATTCGCCGGCCATCACCGACTTCAACATCATGGTGAAAGGCACGAGCTACATGTTCGTGACCGGCCCGGATGTGATCAAGACGGTGACCCACGAGGACGTGACCAAGGAAGAGCTGGGCGGCGCGATGACGCACAACCAGCGGTGCGGCTTGTCGCACTTCGCGGCCGAGAACGACCGCGAATGCCTCGCCCTCGTCCGCGAACTGCTGGGCTTCCTGCCCGGGAACAACCTCGACGACGCGCCGCGGGTGGCCACCGAGGACCCCTCCGATCGCGAGGATGCCTCCCTCGACGCGCTCGTGCCGGCCTCGCCGTACCAGCCGTACGACATGCTCGACCTCATCCACACGATCGCCGACGACGGGTACTTCCTGGAGGTGCACCGCCATTACGCGCCGAACATTGTGGTGGGTTTCGCGCGCATGGGCGGCCGGTCCGTGGGCATCGTCGCCAACCAGCCGGCCCACCTGGCCGGCACCCTCGACATCGACGCGTCGGTGAAGGGCGCGCGCTTCGTGCGGTTCTGCGACGCCTTCAACATCCCGATCGTGACGCTGGAGGACGTGCCGGGGTTCCTGCCCGGCACCGTGCAGGAGTTCGGCGGGATCATCCGCCACGGGGCGAAGCTGCTCTATGCCTACGCCGAGGCCACGGTGCCGAAGGTGACCGTCATCACCCGCAAGGCCTACGGCGGCGCCTACGACGTCATGGCGAGCAAGCACATCCGGACCGATTTCAACTACGCGTGGCCCACCGCCGAGATCGCCGTGATGGGGCCCGAGGGCGCCGTGAACATCCTGTACCGCCGGGAGCTCGACGGCGCCCCCGACGCGGCGGCGAGGCGGGCGGAGAAGACCGCCGAATTCCGCGAGACGTTCGCGAACCCCTACATCGCGGCCTCGCGCGGGTTCATCGACGAGGTGATCCGGCCGCGCCAGACGCGGCGGAAGATCATCTCGGCCCTCGAGGCCTGCACGAACAAGCGCCTCTCGAACCCGCCGAAGAAGCACGGCAACATCCCCCTGTAGCGGTACAATGACGACGGCATGCACCACGCGCTGACAAAGGTCCTCGTCGCGAACCGCGGCGAAATCGCCGTCCGCATCATCCGGGCCTGCCGCGAGATGCACCTGCGCACCGTGGCGGTCTACTCCGAGTGCGATCGGACCGCCCTGCACGTGCGCTATGCCGACGAGGCTTACGCCATCGGCGACAACGCCCCGCGCGACAGTTATCTGCGCATCGACAAGCTCGTGGACGTGGCGCGGCAGTCCGGTGCGGACGCCGTGCATCCCGGCTACGGGTTCCTGGCCGAGAACGCCGGGTTCGCCCGGGCCTGCCGCGACGCCGGCGTCACCTTCATCGGGCCGTCGCCCGAGGCCATCGACATGATGGGCAGCAAGACCGCGGCCCGCGCCGAGGCCATGGCCGCCGGCGTGCCCGTCGTGCCGGGCACCCGGGAGGCGCTGGGCCCGGACGTGGCCGACGCCGAGGTGGCGCGCATCGCCGCCGAGGTGGGCTACCCGATCCTCATCAAGGCCGTGGCCGGCGGCGGCGGCAAGGGCATGCGCACCGTCGCCCGGGCGGCTGACCTCCCGGGCGCGCTCCGCGCCGCGCGCTCCGAGGCGCGCTCGTCGTTCGGCGACCCGGCCATCTACGTCGAGCGCCGGCTCCTGCGGCCGCGCCACATCGAGATCCAGCTCCTCGGCGATCACCACGGCGTCGTCGTGCCGTTTGTCGAGCGCGAATGCTCGATCCAGCGCCGCCACCAGAAGGTGGTCGAGGAATCGCCCTCGCCCATCATCACGCCCGAGCTTCGCCGCCGCATGGCCGCCGCCGCCGCCGCCGTGGCCCGGCGCGTGGGGTACCACAACGCCGGGACCATCGAGTTCCTGCTCGACGAGTCGGGCGAGTTCTTCTTCCTCGAGATGAACACGCGGCTCCAGGTCGAGCACCCGATCACGGAGCTGGTGACGGGCACGGATCTCGTGCACTGGCAGATCCGCATCGCCCGCGGCGAGAGGCTCGATCTCGACCCGGAACGCATGCTGGCGCCGGTCGGGCACGCGATCGAGTGCCGCATCTACGCCGAAGACCCGGACAGCGACTTCCTCCCGTCGCCGGGCCTGGTGACCGCGCTTCGCGCGCCGGCGGGACCCGGCATCCGGCGCGACGACGGCGGGGCGGTGGCGGGCGTCGTGGTGCCGGTCTTCTACGACCCGCTCATCGCGAAGCTGGCCGCGTGGGCCGAGACCCGGCCCATGGCCATCTCCAGGATGGCGCGGGCGCTTGACGAGTACGACGTCCGCGGCATCAAGACGACGATCCCGTTCTTCCGCTGGCTGCTGGCCGACCCCGATTTCCAGGCCGGCCGCATCGACACGACGTACATCGACCAGGCGCTCGCCGCGCGGAACGGGCGTCCGTTCCTCGAGATGCCGGAGCACGCCAGCGACATCGCCGCGGCCGCGGCGGCGCTGCAGGCATTCACACGGACGGCGTCGCCCCGGCCAGGGGCGGCCCCGTCCGAGAGCCGCTGGCAGCGGGTGGCGCGAACCGAAGGGCTGCGCTAGGCCCTCTCCCTCGCCCGGAGCAGATGATGCAGCTGCAGCTTGACGTGAACGGCCGCCTCAGGACGGTCGACATCGACCGGAAAGACGGGCTCTACCGCGTCGTGGTCGACGGCGTCGAGCGGTTCGTCGACGCCGCCGCCGTGGACGCGTCCACCTTCTCGCTCATCTGCCCGGCCGAGGGCCGATCCAGCCAGGAGGTGGGGCTCTCGCCGACGGGCCTGCCCGGCGAGATCGCCGTGCACATGGCCGCCGGCGTCGCGTCGGTGAGGGTGCTGACGGGCGCGGCCAGCCGCTTCGGCCGCGGCGCGGGCGCCGCCCAGGCCGCGGGCACGCAGCAGGTGCTCGCGCCGATGCCGGGCAAGGTGGTGAAGCTGCTCGTCCGGGCCGGCGACGAGGTGAAGGCCCGCCAGGGACTCGTCGTCGTCGAAGCCATGAAGATGGAGAACGAACTCCGGTCACCGAAGGACGGCCGCGTGAGCGAGGTGCTCGTGGCCGAAGGGGCGTCGGTCGAGGCCGGGCGCCTGCTCGTGGTGGTGGAGTAGCGTGACGAAGGCATGAGCGCAGCCGAGTGGGCCCGCACCAGTTGGCGACACGCCCGCAGGGCGGGCGTGATCGTCATCGGCATCCTCGCGGCCGGCGTCGTGATGTCGCTCACGGTCGACCTGGCGGGGCTCGTGCCCGCGGTCACCCTCGGCCGCGTGGATCTGCGCCGCAGCGCCGAGCGCGCGCTGGGCGCGCGGCTCGACCGGACGGTCGGCATTGGCGGCCTCTCGCTCCGCGTCTTCGACGGGCGGTTCATCGTCAGGGACCTCACCATTGGCGGCCCGACGCCCGAGGACGCCCCGTTCCTGCAGGCGCGTGAGATCGTCGTCAATGTGCCGCTGTGGTCGCTTGTCCGGGGCGAGCTCAACATCGTGAGCGTCGAGATGTCCGACTGGCGGATGACGGTGGAGACGTTCACCGGCGGCCGCCACACCTTCCCCAGGTTCAGGCGCGAACAGCAGTCCGGAGGCAGGAGCCCGATCACCGTTTCGGTGGCCTACGTCCGGACGCGGCGGGGGGAGTTCGTGTTCCAGGACCACGGCACGCCGTGGGGCACCGTCGTGCGCAACCTGGACGTCACGGTGCTGAAACTGGTCGGCTATCGGGGCTTTTCGACCTCGTCCGGCGGCACGGTGACGGTCCAGTCGTACACGCCGATGGCCGCCGACCTTCGGACGTGGTTCCGGATCGACGGCGGCCAGGTGCTGCTCGACCGCATCGAGCTCGACAGCGACGGCGCGAAGTCGACCATGACGGGCGTGGTCGACATCGCGCGGTGGCCCGAGCAGACCTACGAGATCGACTCGGTGATCGATCTCGCCACGCAGCGCGGCATCTGGTGGGCGCCGTACAACTTCACGCTGTCGGGCGAAGCCGTCTTCAAGGGGCGCTTCCGCTACTTCAAGGGCGGCCGGGAGCTGACCGGCCGCTTCCGCAGCGAGGAGGCGGGGCTCGACTGGCTCCGGTTCCCGCAACTCGAAGGCCACGTGCGCTGGACCCCGGACCGGGTCGAGGTGACCGACGCCGGGTCGAACCTGTACGGCGGGGCCGCGCAGTTCACGTACACGATGTCGATGTTCGGCCGGGACCAGCCCACCGCGGTCCGCTTCGACGCGACGTACGCCGACGTCGACCTGCGCGCCTTCACCGACGCGATGGAGATGCAGGGCCTGCGGCTTGCCGGCACCATGAGCGGGCACAACCTGCTCGAGTGGCGGCTGGGGCACTGGGACGAGCACCACGGGCACGGCACGGTGACGGCCGCGCCGCCGCCAGGCGTGACGCTGCAGGGCCGGGCGCCCGGGCCCGCCCTGCGGTCCGCGTCGTACGCCCACGTGTTCGGCGATCCGTTCCCGCCGCTGGGCGCGGTGCCCATCGGCGGCACGCTCAACTACCAGTTCGGGCCCGAGTGGGTCGATATCGCGCCGAGCCGCATCGCCACCGAGACGACGTTTGTCGAGTTCCAGGGGCGCACGTCCTACGGCGAGCGGTCGGTCATCCCGTTCCATGTCACCAGCTCCGAGTGGCAGGAGAGCGACCGGCTGCTTGCGGGCATCATCACCGCGTTCGGCTCGCCCACCCGCGCGGTGGAGATGGGCGGGGCCGGCACCTTCGATGGCGTGCTGCTGAACGCGTTCCGGGCGCCTCGCATCGAGGGCACGTTCGCCGCCTCGCGCATGCGCGCATGGGACGTCGACTGGGGCCGCGGCGACGCCCGCATCGTCGTCGAGAACGGGTACGTGGACGTCACAGGCGGCGTGGCCCGCAAGGGCAACGGCACGCTGCGCGCGAACGGGCGCTTCTCCCTCGGGTTCCCGCGTAAGGACGGGGGCGAGGAGATTAACGCCGTCGTCACCATCGACGAGTGGATCCTGAAGGACCTCCGCCACGCCTTCATCCTCGACGAGTACCCCTTCGATGGAAACCTGTCGGGCGAGTTCCATCTGTACGGGAAGTACCTCGAGCCGCACGGATTCGGCCGTGTCCGCGTGGCGCCGGCGATCGCGTACGGCGAGACGCTGACCAGCGCGGCGGCCTCGCTGCGGTTTGTCGGGCCCGGGGTGTGGCTCGAGGCCATCGACATCCGCAAGGGCACCACCGGCGTCGTGCGCGGCGTGGCGAACGTCGAGTGGGAGGGGTTCTACTCCTTCAACGTGGACGCGCGGCAGATCCCCGTCGAGTCGATCGACATGCTGGCGTTCCCGGCGGCGCCCCTCACCGGGACCCTCGAGTTCGAGGCCTCCGGCAGCGGGGCCTTCCTCAAGCCCACGTACGACGTCTTTTTCCGGGTGCGCGACCTGTTCGTCAAAGACGAGGGGATCGGCGACGTCGGGAGAGGCGTGCTCGAGCTGCGCAATGACGACATGAACTTCTCGTTCGACGTCGGGTCGAGCCGGTTGCAGGTGTCCGCTGCCGGCAAGGTGACGCTGCTCGGCAGCTACCCCGGCGATGTCACGCTCGTCATCCGGGACACGTCGATTGACCCGTACGCGCGGATGTTCGCCCCCGGGCTGTCCCCGTTCGCCACGGCGGTGGCCTCGGGCGTGCTGCGCATGAGCGGCGCGCTGGCCAGCCGCGAGAACATCGTGGCCCGGATGCAGGTGGACCGCCTGGACCTGACGCTGTTCGACTACCGCCTGAGCAACGACGGGCAGATCGAGGCCTCTCTCGAGCAGGGCGTCATGCGCGTCGGGCGCCTGAAGCTCGGCGGCGAGGACACGCAGCTCTCCGTGGCCGGGAACGTGGACGTGATGCAGGGCGTCCTGGGACTGAGGGCCGAAGGCTCGGCGAACCTGGGCATCCTCCAGGCGTTTCTGAGAGACATCCGGGGGAGCGGGCGGGCGCAAGTCACCGCCGACTTCACCGGCACGATGGAGAAGCCCCAGCTGAGCGGCAGCGCGGTGATCGAGGGCGGCCGGCTGCGCCACATGTGGCTGCCGCATGCCATCGACGCGATCAACGGCCGCGTCACCTTCACCGGGTCCAGCGTGCGGTTCGACGACGTCGCGGCGACCATCGGCCGCGGGGACGCGCGGTTCGGCGGGCGGATCGGCCTCGCGGGGCTGCAGCCATCGCTGCTCGATCTCACCTTCAGCGGCGAAGGCATGGAGCTGCGGTATCCCGCCGGCTTCCGCTCGGTCGTCGACGCCGATCTCAGCCTGCGCGGCAGCCTCGACAATCCGACGCTGGGCGGCACGGTGCTCGTGAAGCGCAGCGAGCTGCGGCGCACGGTGGACATCGGCGCGGGCCTGGTCGAACTGGCGGGCAGCGCCGCCGCCGGAGCGCCGGCCGCGGCGCCGGCGGCCCCCGCGGCCTCGCTCCCGCTTCGTTTCGACGTCAGGCTGACGGCCCCCTCCACGTTCGAGATCGACAACAAGCTCGCGCGCCTGACGGCCAGCGCGGACCTGCGCCTGCGGGGCACGTACGACAGGCCCGTGCTGGAGGGGCGCGCCGAAGTGGACCGCGGCGAGGTGTGGTTCGAAGGGCGGCGGTACCTGGTCTCGCGCGGAACGGTGGATTTCTCGAACCCGCTGAAGATCGAGCCGTTCTTCGACGTCGAGGCGGAGACGCGCGTCCGCGCACCCGGGCAGACCCACCAGATCACGCTGCGCGTGACCGGCACGACGGCGAAGCTCGAGTGGGAGCTGCTCTCCGACCCGCCGCTGCCTGAGGTCGAGATCCTGTCGCTGCTGCTCGGCGACGCGCGCTCGACGGAGGACGCCGAGCTGCGCGCCCTCAGGTCGCCGAACAGCGCCGAGCAGAACCTGCTCGTGTCCAGCTCTGCGCGATTGCTGGCCAGCCCGATCTCGAGCAACGTGCAGAAGGTCGTCGAGCAGACCTTCGGCCTCGACTCGGTGCAAATCACCCCGTTCTTCGTCGATCCCAACCAGCAGACCGCGCGCTTCTCGCCCGGCGCCCGGATCACGATCGGCAAACGGATCTCCGATCGCATCTACCTCACCTACTCGCGCAGCCTGACGTCGGCCGCACAGGACCAGGTCATCCTGCTCGAGTACGATCAGAGCGACCGGCTGTCGTGGATCCTGACGCAGAACGAAGACCGGACCTACGCGCTGGATGTCCGCGTGCGGTACGTGTTCAAATGACGCCCCTCCCCCTGCGCCGTCTCGCGCGCGTCACGGTGGCCGTCCTGGCGCTCGGCGCGTCCCCGGCCCTCGGGCAGATGCCGGACCACCTGATCGGCCGCGTGGTGAGCGAGGCGCAGCTGTGGTCGGCCGGACAGGTGGTTCGGGACGCCAGGCTCGAGGGCCTCGTCGAGATCCAGCCCGGCCAGCCGCTCGGGATGGCGGCCGTCCGCGAGACCATTGTCCATCTCATGGGGATGGGCCGGTTCATCGACGTTCAGGTCTCCGCGTTCGAGGACGGTGAGCGCGTGCGGGTGGCGTTCGATCTGGTGCCGCTCCGCCAGTCGCGGCGGGTCGTGTTCACCGGCGAGCTGGGCCTGCCCGAGGACACCCTGCGCGCGTTCGTCGCCGATCGCTTCGGGCCCTCCCCGCTGCCCTCCAGGGCGGCCGACATCGCCAGGGCGCTGGAGGAGCTGCTGGCCGACCACGGGTTCCTTCGTGCCACGGTGGAGCGTCCCGAGCGAGACGCGGCCACGGCGGACGGCGACCTCGTCTTCCGCGTGCTGTCCGGTGTCCGGGCCCTGGTGCGGACGGTGTCGTACCGGGCCGACGACCCGGAGGACGCCCTGGATATGGAGGCGCGGGTGCCGCTTCGCACGGGCTCGTTCCTCGATCGCGCGGGCCTGCGCCGCCGACTCGACGATACCGTCGAGCGGTGGCGGGCGCGAGGCTACTACGAGGCCAGGGCCGACGCCGCCATCGAGGAGTCGGCGACGGGTGACGCGGTCGACGTGACGATCACGTTTGTCCGCGGCCCGAAGGTGACCGTGTCGGTACGTGACAACGCCCTCACCGCGAAGCAGCTCGCCGAGCTCGTGCCGGTGGCGCGCGAAGGATCGGTGGACGAAGACCTCCTGGAGGATTCGGAGGCGCGCATCGAGGAGTCTCTGCGCGCGCAGGGGTACCGGGACGCCGACGCGTCATACGAACGGCTCGCGGACGGCGACCAGCTTCGAATCGTGTACACCGTGAAGTACGGGCCGCTCTACCGTGTGGCCGGCGTGCGGTTCGAGGGGGCGGCCGAGGTGAAGCCCACCGACCTCGCGGCACTGATGAATCTGGTCGAGGGCCAGCCGTTCGTGCAGGCACGTCTCGACGCCGACCTGCGCGTGCTGCTCGCCGAATACCGGCGGCGCGGGTTCGGCGACGCGTCCATCCGGCCGGCGGTCGAGCCCGTGCCGGGCGCGCGGACCTCACGCGAGGCCCCGGTCATCGTGAGCCTGCGGATCGCCGAAGGGCCGCGCACCATCGTCACCGCCGTGGAGATGGTGGGCAACCGCGCGCTGTCGCGATCCGACCTGGAGACCGGGCTGGCCACCCAAGCCGGCGAGCCGCTGTTCGATCGGGGCGTCGAGGCCGACCGCGATCGCATCCTCGTCCGGTACCTCAACCTGGGCCACCGGCTCGCGCGCATCGACGCCTCCGTCGACGTGTCGGACGACCGGACGGGCGCGCGCGTCCAGTTCGCGATCGACGAGGGGCCGCAGGTGCTGGTGGACCACATCCTCGTGGTGGGCAACGAGCGGGTCGGCGAAGCGACGATCAGGCGCGAGCTGCTGCTCAGGCCGGGCGAGCCGCTCGGCCTCGAGGCGATCGAGGAGAGCCAGCGCAGGCTGGCCGCCCTGGGCGTGTTCCGCCGCGTCACGATCTCCGAGCTGCAGCACGAGGCCGACGACCGGCGCGATGTCCTCGTGACGGTGGAGGAATCGCCGGCCACGACGATCGGCTTCGGCGGCGGCGTGGAGTTCCAGGACGTCGAAACCGTCGAATTCGCCCCGCGCGGGTTCTTCGAGATCGGCCGCCGGAACCTCTGGGGCAAGAACCGGTCGATCAACCTGTTCAGCCGCATCAGCCTCCGGCGCCGCTCCTACACGGAGGTGGCGCCGACGGGAGAGGAAGCCGAGTCGTCCTCGACGACGGTCGAGTACCGGGTGGTTGGCGCGTACCGCGAGCCGAAGTTCGCCGGAACGGCCGCCGACCTGCAGGTGGCCGTGGGGTTCGAGCAGGGGAGCCGCACGAGCTTCAGTTTCCGCTCCGAAACCGCGCGCGTGAACCTCTCCCAGCGCCTGGGCGACACGTGGAGCTTCCAGGGCGAATACGCCATCCAGCGCAACGACATCTTCGAGGACCGCATCAATCCCATCGATCAGCCCCTGATTGACCGCCTCTACCCGCGGGTTCGCATCGGCTCGGCGTCGGCGAGCGCGGTCCGCAGCACCCGCGACGACGCCTTCAACCCGAAGCGGGGCACGCTGGTCGGACTGAACGGGGAGCTGGCGCTCCCGGCGCTGGGTTCGGAGGTCGGCTTCGCCAAGACGTTCCTGCAGGCGTTCTTCTACCGGCAACTGCCGTCGAGTCCGCGCATCGTCCTCGCCGCCGGCGCGCGCCTGGGCCTCGGCACGGGGTTCCCGCGCGACGTGGCGCTCGCCACCGCCGACGGTAACCCGATTCTCGGCCCGGACGGGACGCAGCTGACCGCCGAGGTGCGCGATCTCCCGGCGAGCGAACGCTACTTCGCCGGCGGCGACACGACGGTGCGGGGGTTCCAGCTCGATCGGCTCGGCGAGCCCGACACGTTCGACCGTGACGGCACGCCGATTGGCGGCCACGCGGAGATCATCCTCAATGGGGAGGTCCGCCTGGCGCTGTGGAAGGACCTCGGGCTCGTCGGGTTCCTCGACACCGGCAACGTGTTCGCGACCGTGAACAACGTGTCGTTCGGAGACCTGCGCGCCGGGGCCGGCTTCGGTCTCCGCTACAACTCGCCGGTCGGCCCCATCCGTTTCGACTTCGGGTTCAAGCTCGGCACGCTGCGGGCCTACGGGCCCAGGCGGGAAGACCGGTTCGCGCTCCATATCAGCATCGGGCAGGCGTTCTGAAGAAGTAGTCAGTAGACAGTAGTCAGTAGACAGTAGGAAGACAGAAGCAAGAAGCCAGAAGACAGAAGCAGGATGCAAGAAGCACGAAGTCGAGGTCGAGGCGTTCCCGCCTTGAGCGGGCGCCACGACGGACAATCAGCAGGAGCCAGGCGGCGGACCCCGGCGGCGATCGCGCTGATGGCGTTGATGGTGTCGCTGGGCATGCCGGTGCTCGGGGCGCAGGTCATCGACCGCGTGCTGGCTGTCGTCTCGGGAACGGTCATCCTGATGTCCGACGCCCGGGCCGCGATGTCCCTCGGGCTGTTCGACCCCGGGAACGCCGCCGACCCTGTCGAGGCGGCCATGCGGTGGCTCATCGACCGGCAGCTCGTGCTCGACGAAGCGGGGCGGGGCGGGCGCGTCGATGTCGACCAGGCCGCCATCGGCCGGGCGGTCGATCAGGTGAGGCTGCGGTTCCCGTCAGAGGACGAGTATCGCCGCGCCCTGGAAGGGCTCGGGCTCGATGACGCCGGTGTGGGGCGCCTGGTCCGCGAAGCGCTGACGGTCCGGCGGTACGTCGAGGACCGTTTCGATTCGGCGGTGCCGCCTTCCGACGAGGAACTGCGCGAGTACTATGCGAGCCATGCGGATCGGTTCGTGCGGGACGGCCGGCAGCTGGCCTTCGAGGAAGCCCTCGCCGACGTCACGGCTGCCGTCCAGCAGGATCGACGCGCGCAGGCGGTCTCGGCGTGGATGGACCGGCTCCGCCGGCGTGCCGACATCCGCGAAGTCTATCGATCCGCGACACGCAGGATGTGAATCACCGGGCCCGGATGATCGGCCGACGGCATGATCACCGTGGCGGGCCGGGCGCGCGCCAGGATCGGCGCGTAGGCCTCCGGCACCGACGCTGACGCCGCTTCACCCCGGCTCGACGCGCGCGCGCCCCACGCATCCGACGAGAGCACGATCCACTCGACGCCGGAGGCCGCGATCGTCCCGGCATCCCGTGCCGCCACCGACGACACCACCTCGGCTCTGTACCGCTCGGGCGGAAGCTCGAGCCCGCGGGCTTCGGAGAGAATCGACGATCCGGGCCAGATCGACTTCTTCATCCACGCCCAGGCCAGCGCCTGCGTCGTCTCGGTGCCGTGGGCGCGCACGAACGCGATTGAGCCCAGTGCGCCCGGGACGACGAGCAGGAGGAGCGCGACGGCCATCGCGGCTCTGCGCCCGGACCCTGGCACCGGCACGACGGACAGACGGTCGGCGAGCCAGACGCCGGAGATCGCCGCCCAGAGGGCGATGAAGGGCACCGTCGGCAGGGCATAGCGCGCGAACATGAAGCCCCAGCCGTTGATCAGGTAGAAATACACGGCCGGGAACACGAGGAGCAGCGCCCACTTCACGCGATCGGGGCCCGCGAAGGCCCGGTACGCGGCGAGCAGCATGCCGCCGGCGGCCAGCAGCGCCGCCGGCCAGCCCAGGGCCTGCCTCAAGTGCTTCGCGTAGATCATCCAGCTGGCCTCGGAAGAACGCGGCCTGGGCGTGAACGCGGCCGCCTGCGTGCCGAAGCCGTTCAGGAACGCCGGCAGGTCGATGAGGGCGAACGGCGTCGTCGCGAAAAACGCCCCGACGCAGGCCGGGCCGCCGCGAGGAGGGCAGCGACACGAGACAGGCGGCGGCCGCGTTCGGCGGCGAGCGCCGCGAGGAGCGGCATGGAGAAGGCCATCAGGCCGTTGTACTTGATGCCAGCCGCCAGGCCGGCCGCGGCGCCGGCCGCGAGCCACGCGCCGAGCGTGGGACGCTCGGCGGCCCGCAGCGACAGCACCAGGGTGAGGACAACGGCGAAGGTCATCGGCACGTCGGTGAGCACGAAGTGCGACTCGCGGACGTGCATGGGCATCACCGCGAGCACCGCGGCCGCGGCCAGGCCCGCGCGCGGCCCCCACCTGAGCCCCGCCCGGTACACGAGGGCGATCGTCGCCGTGCCGATCGCGGCCGTGACGAATCGGCCCCACAGGTAGAAGTCCGAGGGGCCGACCTGCTCCACCGCCTTCCAGGAGTGCCGCATCGCCCCGACGAGGAAATTCACGATGGCCGTACCGACCTGCACGTAGATGTACCCGGTCGGGTATTCGAAGAAGTGGGGGTTGAAGCTGCCCGACTTCAGGATGCGCACGACGGTCGTCATGATCGCGGGCTCGTCGATGCCGACCGCGAAGGGAATGCCGCTCCCGAGGTTCCAGACGCGCAGCAGGAATCCCGCGGCCATCACGACCGCCAGCGCCGCCACGAAGGGCCGGCCACCGGACTCCAATCCCGCTCTGTCGGTCACGCGCGTCCCCTTCCGGTGCGCAACTCTTCGAAGACGGCCAGCATGCGATCGGCCGAGCGGTCCCACGAGAACTCCGCCTCGACCAGCGCCCGGCCAGCGGCGCCCATTGTAGCGAATTCCTGCCTCGCGCCGATGGCCGTTCGCAGCACGCGCGCGAGCGCGGGCGCGTCCCCGGGCGGCACGAGCCATCCCGTCTCGCCGTCGCGGACCTTGTCGGGCAGTCCGCCGGCGGTCGTGGCGACAACGGGCCGCCGGTGAGACATGGCTTCGAGCGTGACGATCGAACTGCCTTCGTACTGTGTCGGGTGTACGAACAGCGACGCCGCCTCGTACCACGCGTGCAGCGAGGCGTCCTGGAGGCGCCCGGCCATCAGGACCCTGTCCTGCAGGCCGTTCCCGGCGATGCGTGTCTCCAGCGCGCGCCTGAACGGCCCGTCGCCGACCACGACCCATCGCCACGCGAGGTCCTTCAGCGACCCGAGGGCATCGGCCAGCACGTGCAGCCCCTTGCTGCGCTCCAGTCTCGCCACACTCAGAAAGACGATGTCGCCGGCGCCGATGCCGCTGCGCTCGCGAAGCCTGGCGCCGTCGGGCGGCGAGGCGAGCCCGTCCAGGACGCGCAGGTCGACCGCGTTCGGCACCAGCCGCATCCGGTCCGCGCCGACACCGAGCGTGCGCGCGATCATCGGCTCGAGCGCCCGGTCGGTGGCGATGACGCGATCGGCGGCGCCCGCGCAGTAGCGCACCGCGCGGCGCAGCGGTTCGTACCCCAGCCGCTTCGACGGGCGGCCGCCGTACGATCCGTCGCTGCCGCCGAACTCTTCGAGCCCCTGCGGATTCAGGACCAGCGGCACTGTCCTCTCCGGTGCGCGCCGGCGAGCGGCGGCATAGCCGAGCGTGCTCGCGCCGAGGCCGTACACCACGTCGAGTTCACCGGCGGCGGCCAGGACGGCCGCCGCGCGCCCCAGCCGGTACCCGAAGACCGGGTACGCCGTCGATCGATCGATGATGGTCGTGCCCCTGCGGCCGGCCCCCGGGAACGTGCGGTAGGGCACGAAGTGGAAGGTGAGGCGGTCGTCGGTCCACGGTTCGCGCGTCGTGGCGGGGCGGGTGAACAGCGCGACCCGCGCGCCGCGCTCCAGCAGGTGCTGCACCAGGTCGAACGTCGAGCGCTCGAGACCGCCCACGCCGTGCAGCGGCGTCACGGCCCGGGTCAGGACGGCCACGCGGAGCCGGTCCGCGCGCCGGTCAGGCTTTGCGCGGCTGCCCATCGATGAGCTCCCGGTACAGGGCCTCGAAGCGGCCGATGACGCGCCCCGTGTCGAAGTGGGCGTCCATGTGCGCGCGCGCGCGCCGGGCCAGGCTCCCGGCGAGGGCGCGGTCCGACGCGAGGCGCGCCACGTGATCGCCCAGCTCGTCGGGCGTCGACGAGAGCAGGCCGGACACGCCGTGCTCGATGATGTCGCCGGTCCCCCCGGTCCGCATCGCGGCGATGGGGACGCCGATGGCGGCGGCCTCGAGGAGCACGCGGCTCAGCGACTCGGGGCCGTACGACGGGAACACCAGCAGCGATGCGTGCGCCAGCCACGCCATCACCCGGGGCCGGTCGAGCCACCCGAGGAAGCGCACGTCCCGGTTGCGGCGTCGCGCCTCCGCTTCCAGGTCGCCGCGCTGCCGGCCGTCGCCGACCACGACCAGCGGCCACGCGAGGCCCGCACGATCCAGCGCCGGCAGCAGGAACCCGGCACCCTTGTTCTGCTCGAGCTTGCCCACGAAAATCGCGTACGGCCCCTTCACCGGCGGCGCCGCCGCCAGCGCCGCGAGGCGGATGCCGGCCACGTCGACCGGATTCGGAATGACCTCGATCCGCGCCGTGGCCAGCCGCGGGGACCGCTCGCGCAGGTCGCGCGCGATGGCCGAACTGACCGCCACCACGACACTGGCCCCGGCGAGCGCCTGCTGCTTCCGCGCCAGGTTGCCGCGCATGTAAGGGATGAAGGGCAGCGCCAGCGGCCAGGCCGCGCCGGCCCGTGGCCGCACGCACCGCGTCATCATCGATGCCGAGCACGACGGACACAGCCCCGGCGAGGCCGGGTCGTGGATGAGCGTCCCCCAGTAGCAGACAGGCCAGTAGTCGCGCACGGTGCAGACCACAGGCAGGCCGAGGGCCGCGCCGGCGGCGACCGCCGCGGGCGAGGTCAGCACGTGCTGCGCGTGGAGGATGTCGGCCTGCGTGTCGCCGGCCAGGGCGCGCAACCTCGCGGCCGCCTTCGCCCACAGGCGCTCGTTCCTCATGTAGTTGCGGACAAACGGCACCGCCGGCGCGGACTGCTCGATCGCGCGGACGCGGAACCCGTCGTACGACCGGCCGTGTTCGGCCGGCGACCCGGCGTGGGCCTGCACGATCGACACCTCGTGGCCGCGATCGCGCAGGCCGCGGGCCAGCTCGTACGTGCTCCAGCCGCTGCCGCCGCAGACGGGAGGAAAAGCGTCGGTCGCGACCAGGATTCGCATCATTGGCTCCGGCGCTCCATGGCCCGGCGGATCGCATTGTCCAGTCGCCGGCAGTGCGCCGCCCAGCTGAACTGGTCGCAGACGCGGCGGCGGGCCGCCTCGCCCAGGCGGCGGCGCTCGTCCTCGTGGCCGGCCGCGTACGCCAGCGCGTCCGCGAGCGCACGGGGCGCACGGGCGTCGTAGAGCAGGCGCTCGTGCTCCGGCCCGAGGATCCGCGCCAGGCGCGGGAGCGCGGGCGCGACCACCGGGAGGCCGGCCGCCATGTACTCGAACACCTTCAGCGGCGACCAGTAGAAGGCCAGCTGCAGCGGGGGATGGGCCGCGACATCGAACGGCGCGACGCCGATGTCCGAGGCCGCAAGACAGGCCGGCATCAGGTCGTGATCCACGGCTCCTGTGAACGTGACCCCGTCGATCCCCTCGGCCTCGGCCTTCGCCCGGGCAAGCTCAGGGCCGTCGCCGATGAGCACGGCGTCGAGGCCGCCGCACCCGGCGGCGCGCAGGTCGCGCATGGCCCTCACGAAGGAGACCGCGCCGTGCCATGCGCGGAATGCCCCGGCGAAGACCGCCACCAGCGCGCCGGGGCGCCGCGAGAACGGCACGGGCCCTCCCGCTCCGGGCGTGAACCGGTCCGTGTCGGCGCCCCACTCGATCTCGACGATGCGGTCGCGGGGGATGAACGCGGGCAGCACCTCCGCGGCGGGCGTCACGAGGAGATCGGCCATCCGGCATTGCCGGTCGCGCCAGCGGCGCATCGGTTCGACAAGCAGCGCCTTGTCGATCCGCGCTTTCGGCGAGCCGGGATAATCGACAACCGGCGCGTTGACCTCCAGCACGGCCGTCGCGCCGAGCGCCTTTGCCGCGCGCATGCCCTCGCCCCCGAAGTTGTGGTACCGCTCGATGATGACCTCCGCGCCGGCCCGCGCCGCGAACGCGCGGACGGCGTCGGCGCGGAAGACCCGGAGGTGGCGAAGGCCGAGCGGCGGCGCCAGCGCGTGCCAGCGCGCCGGCCCCTCCGGGAACGGCCCCGGTCCCGGCGTCGTCAGGACGTCGACCTCGTGGCCGAGCGCGGCCAGGCCCGCGGCGACGGCGGTGACGTGGACCGATCCGCCCGTCGTGCCCGGCACGCGCTGGTCGAGGGCCGCGTAGACAATCCTCATGGGCGGCCGCTCCCGCTGCCGTCCCGCACGAGCAGGGCGAAGAAGGGGCCCGATCGCACGCGGCCGAACAGGACCAGGTCGAGCTTCATCACCCACGTCACGAGCCGCAGGCCCGCGTAGGCGGGGCCCCGGCGGTTGACGCGGGCCTTGGCGGCGGACCGCGCCTCGCGCGCCGCGTCGTTGGCGTCGAGCGAGCGCCCTTCGGCCGCTCCGCCGCGCGCCGCCCGTTTCGCCATCCAGTGCTCGCCGGCGCGCATGAGGATGTTCTCGACGAAGCCGCCGACCAGCGGCGTGTAGTACCGGATGCGCGCGATGCGGAACCCGGCCGCGGCCACCGTGCGCTCGAGGTCGGGAATGTCGGCCAGCGGATTGAGGTGATCGGACTTGCGCAGGCGCTCGCGGGCCAGGTCCACCAGGCCGCGCCGCTCGAGCCATCGCGCCAGCCGGTTGATCTGCCTGAGGCCGCCGGCCAGCGCCGAGTTGCGCCGCACGTGGCTGTAGACGAACAGCTGGCCGCCGGGTGCGAGCACGCGCGCGGCCTCGCGCAGCACGTCGCCGAGCGCCTCGGGCGACAGGTGCTCGAAGACGTCGAGCGCGGAGGCTTTCGTGAACACGCCGTCGCCGAAGGGGAGCCGGCGCAGATCGCCGAGCACGAGGTCCGCGCCTTCGCATGCTTCGCGCGCGAAGTACGGGCTGACGTCGATGCCCACCTGCGAGGCGCCGAGATCGGCGTTCCAGACAAGCGTCCGCCCGCTGCCGCAGCCCAGGTCCACACAGATGTCACCCGGGCCCGGCGCGAGGAACGACCGCAGCACGTCGTTCCGGATCTTCGCGGCCAGCAGCGGCGGCGTGACGTGCTCGTGGCGTGCGTCGGCGTGCAGCGCTTCGTCGAGGTACTTCGTCTGCTCCGCGAAACCGACGCCCGGGTGCAGCACGAGGTAGTCGGCTGTCGCGGCGAACAGGCGCCCGCAGGCGCCGCAGGCGACACGGGGCGGCGCCCCGCGGATGGCGCCGCCGCAATCCGGGCACCGCACCAGTTCCATCAGCCGCGCAGAAATCACGCCCGCCTCCCCGTCACCGCCTCGAGCAGCGCCTCGATGCGTTCGGCGCGCCTGTCCCAGGTCCACTCCCGCACGTCCTCGCGGGCCCGCGCCGCGAGGCGCGACGCCAGCGCCGCGTCGCCGAGCACCCGCGACAGGCCGGCCGCCAGCGCCCCGGCGCTGCCGGCCTCGACCAGGACCGCGTTCTCCTCCGGCCGCAGGATCTCGCGCAGCGCGGGCAGATCCGACGCCACCATGGGCCGCCCCGACGCCATGTACTCGAACAGCTTCAGCGGCGACGTGTACGCGGCCGACACGCGGCCCGGTGTGTTGGGCAGCGCCAGCACGTCGGCCTGCCGCAGCAGTCCCGCGACCCGGGGCGGATCCACCTGCCCGGCGAACGTCACGCGTCCCGGCGCCATGCGGGCGGCCAGCGCGCGGACGCGCTCGAGATCCGGCTCGCCCGCGAGCCCGCCGACGATGAGCGCGTGAACACCCGGCAGGCGCTCGATGGCCGCGACGAGCACATCGGGCCCCTTCCACGGGTACAGATGCCCAGCGTATCCCACGACGGGGCCGCCCGTCCCGGTGGTCCGGCGCAGCCCGACATCCTCCACGGCCGGCACGCGCGCGCCATCGGGCACGACCGCCAGCCGGGCGCGGGGGCCGAAACGCCCTTCGAGTTCGCGGGCCAGCGCCGCCGTGATGGTGATGTACCCGCCGGCGCGCGTCCACACCAGGCGCTCCCGGGCCTCGAGGCGCCGGCGCTTCGCCGGCGACAGGCCCCTGGCCGTCGAGAGCATCTGCGGGAGGTCTTCCCCCACCGCCGGCGCGAAGCCGTGCGACTCGTAGACCACCGGCGCCCGCGCGGCGGGAGGCAGGCGAACCAGCAGGCCGGCGATGGTCAGGTCTCGCGTGAGGACGACGTCGGCGCGCGAGCGGCCGAGCGACCGCCACACGCTGTGCGCCACGTAGGCGGCCCGCCGCGCGGCCGGCGGCGCCGGCACCCGCACGCGCTCGATCGTGAGCGCGCCGACTGGTGCGAGCCCGTAGTAGGCCCACGGGTCCCGCGGCGGCGCGGCGCTGTCGGGGCGGACCACCAGGTGCACCTCGTGGCCCCGGCACGCCAGCGCGTGGCAGGTCTCCATCGTCTGCACGCCGTTGGCGCGATCGAGCGGAAACCGGATGTCGGCGAAGTACCTGATGCGCAAGAGGCGACCCCGCGGGGTTACGACGGCCCGCCCGGCGGCGCGTGGCGAAAGAAACTGCCCCGATCGAACACGTACCGGTACGCGAGGCCCGGCAGGCGTCGGGGGACCTCGACGAACGTATTGTAGGCGTTGCGCGGCAGATCGAGACGCTGGCGGTCCATCAGGCCCGCGCCGAACTGCACCATCAGCCCGAGGTTCCACCATACGCACAGGCCCGCGACAACGGCCGCGGGCACCCTGGCGCGCGAGCGGGCCAGGTGCGCGCCGAGCACCGAGAGCCCGATGACACACGGCGCCGTCATCGCCACGAACCGGCGCTGCCCGAAGGCGCCGGCCACCGTCCAGCTCTCGACCGACCCGGCGACATACACCTGGAGCAGCACGATGGCCAGCAGGCCGACGCCGAT
>Ga0105096_10000163_pt1 | contig 18820 bp, 14 predicted proteins | sample PPLLak3cmMay2015_FD_87036 | JGI IMG/M metagenome (GOLD analysis project Ga0105096, IMG submission 87036) | Freshwater sediment microbial communities from Prairie Pothole Lake near Jamestown, North Dakota, USA - PPLs Lake P7 Core (1) Depth... | ecosystem: Environmental > Aquatic > Freshwater >... | reverse complement strand
TGCTATGACGAGGGTAATTGGGCAAGCTCTGCAAACACTTCAGGTGGCACGCCAGGCACTTGGAACCAAGCAGAAAAACCTTTTATTGATCGTGATAGCAAACTTTTGGGTGTACGCTGGCAAGATGAATTTACCGTGAAGTTAGTGTTTAATCAGGGTTTAGATAAAATCCACAAACCAAAAATAACAGCTACAGCGCCTATTCAAAATGTGAGGTACAATTTTGCCCAACCGAATGTAGCCACTGTTCAATTCGCTCAGGCTATCGGCAGCGCGCCCATTTCTGTTTTTATAGAAAATTCCCAGTCGTGCTCGGGTATTTATACGGCTGATACCATCACTTTTTCAGCACCACAACTGCTCCAAAAAGGCGATGTGGTTTTAAACGAGATTCTCTTTAACCCCGCTGGCGATGTGCAAGATTTTGTGGAAATCTGGAACACCTCCCAAAAAACAATTTTACTTGGCGATTTGCGCCTCGCCAACCTAGACGAAAGTGGAAACCCCACAAGCCTTTTTGCGTTGGGCCACGATAGCACGGTGCTACTGCCCGGTCAGTTTTTGGTTGTTACTGCCGATGTTGCTTCACTTTGCGAAAAGTACGATTGCCCAAAAATTCGGTTTTTTAGCGAAGCTGCCACACCCAGTATGCCCGATGCCGGAGCGCATATCGCCCTTGTGCGACCAAATTTAGCCGTGTTAGAAAGCGTAAATTTTTCAGACGACTGGCACAATCCGCTTATCAGCAACCCCGAAATGGTTTCGCTAGAGCGCGTAAACCCAAATCTAAAAAGTGCCGAAAACAGCAGTTGGCACAGTGCAAGTACCCAAAGCGGCTATGCAACACCGGGTCGCATGAACAGCCAGTTTTTAAGCAGCGAAGCACAGCAAGCCAACTTTTGGTTGAGCACAGAAACGCTCTCGCCAAACAACGATGGGTTTAACGATTTGGTGATGATTAATTATGATTTGCCTCAAGGCAGCCTGCTTACTTTGCAGGTGTTTAGCCTGAATGGCATAGCCCAAAAAACCTTGGCTGATAATGAATTGGCAGAACCCAACGGCACCATTATTTGGGATGGAACCACAACAACAGGCAACGTTGCCGCCACCGGTATTTACATCATTTTTGCCACTTGGTTTACGCCAGATGGGCAAACTGGTAACGCCAAACTTAACCTTGCGGTAAGCCGCTGATAAACGATTTTTATGAGCAAAAAAGAACACATCGCCAACTTCGACCCCAATGGCTTGGCCATGAATGATCATATTTATGGGTTGCCCTTTACCGCAGATGATGCCGAAGTTATTGTGCTGCCCGTGCCGTGGGAAGTTACCGTGAGCTATGCGGCAGGCACCGCTAAAGGTCCGGCTGCCATGCGCGAAGCAAGTTGGCAAGTTGATTTGTACGACCCGCGCGCAGAAAATGCGTGGCAACTTGGCATTTACATGCGCGAGGAAAATGAAAGCCTCAGCAAACGCAGCAACAGGTTGCGCAAGCGTGCCAAAAAATACATCAACGCATTAGCCAAAGGCGAAGACGCCAAGTATGCCGAAGATTTGGCAGAGATAAATGATGCATGCACCAAGATGGTAGAATGGGTAAAAGAAGAAGCCCTGCACATCCTAAACAAGGGCAAACTATTGGCGCTTTTGGGTGGCGACCACAGCACCCCGCTCGGCTATTTGCAAGCGTTGGGCGAGAAGTACACACAATTTGGCATTTTACAGATTGATGCCCATGCCGATTTACGCATTGCCTATGAGGGTTTTACATATAGCCACGCAAGCATTATGTACAACGCCCTCAGCATTCCGCAGGTAAACAAATTGGTGCAAGTGGGCATCCGCGATTATTGCCAAGAAGAAGTGGATGTGATGGCCGCCAACGGAGAGCGGGTAAAAACTTTTTTTGACCGCGACCTTAAGCATGGCCGCTATGCCGGCAAAACATGGAAGGAACAAGTGGCCGAAATAATTGCCGAACTACCCAACTTTGTTTACCTAAGCTTTGATATTGATGGCCTTGACCCCAAACTTTGTCCCAACACCGGCACACCCGTAGCGGGTGGCTTTGAGGTAGAAGAGGTTCTTTTTTTGGTAGAAGAATTAGTAAAAAGCGGCAAAAAAATCATCGGCTTTGATTTGAACGAAGTAGCCCCGGGCGAGGATGAATGGGATGCCAACGTGGGCGCACGTTTGTTGTATTACCTGTGCAATTTGATGGGGAAGAGTAATGGAAAAATTTAAATTCCCCTCACGGGCAAATTGTACTTTTGGCCCCTAAATAAACAGAAATGAAATTTGGTGTTGTAACCTTTCCCGGCAGTAACTGCGACCAAGACATGGTGTATGCCTTGCGCAACCAACTTGGTATGGAAACCGTAGAACTTTGGCACAAAGACCGCGACCTTAAAGGTGTTGATATGGTGGTTTTGCCTGGTGGCTTTAGCTATGGCGACTATTTGCGCAGCGGTGCCATTGCGCGCTTCTCGCCCATTATGGAAGAAGTGATTGCCTTTGCCAACAAAGGTGGCTATGTGTTGGGCGTATGCAACGGTTTTCAAATACTTACAGAAAGCCACTTGTTGCCGGGCGCTTTGCTGCACAACGCCAACCACCAGTTTATTTGTAAAAACGTGTACCTAAAAACGCAAACGCTAAACAGCGCCATTACTGCCGATTTAGATTTGGAGCGCGCCTACAAAATACCCATTGCCCATGGCGAAGGCCGCTTTTTTGCCAGCGATGATGTGCTTAAAAAGTTGAATGACAACGACCAAATTCTCTTCCGCTATTGCGATGCAGATGGAAATATTACTGATGCCGCAAACCCCAATGGTACCAGCCAAAATATTGCCGGTATAACCAATGCTACACGCAACGTGTTTGGCATGATGCCCCACCCTGAACGCGCTGCCGATAGCAACTTGGGCAATACCGATGGCATGGCCATGTTTGAAAGCTTGCTAAACCACATGGTTGGCGCTTAGCAAAAAACTCCCCCTTAAAACAAAAAGGCCTCGAAAAAATCGGGGCCTTTTTGTTTTTAATAGGGTAAAAAGCTATTCAACTGTTACGCTCTTGGCAAGGTTGCGAGGCTGATCTACATTACAACCGCGCATTACAGCAATGTGATAGCTTAGCAACTGCAAAGGCACGGTGGTAAGCAGCGGAGTAAAAGCATCCAAGGTGTCAGGCACCTGCAAGGTAAACTCTGCCATTTCGCTAATTTCCGTATCGCCTTCGCTAACAATGGCGATAATGCGGCCATTGCGGGCCTTTACCTCTTGTATGTTACTCACAATTTTATCGTAGTGGCCACTGCGGGGGGCAATAACTACCACCGGCATGTTCTCGTCAATCAAGGCGATAGGGCCGTGTTTCATTTCGGCAGCCGGGTAGCCTTCTGCGTGTATGTAGCTAATCTCTTTTAGTTTTAATGCGCCCTCTAAAGCCACCGGGAAGTTGTATCCGCGGCCTAGATACAAGAAGTTGGGGGCATCTTTATAGGTTTCGCTGATGTATTTTACCTGGGTGTCGCTATGCAACATTTTTTCAATTTTCTTCGGTATTTGGCTCAATTCTAAAATCAACTGGTGGTAGCGCGAATTTGGAATAGTACCACGCTCTTTGCCCAATTGCAAAGCCAACATGGTGAGCACGGTAACCTGTGCCGTAAACGCTTTGGTGCTGGCTACGCCAATTTCTGGTCCGGCATGGGTGTAGGCACCGGCATGCGTTTCTCGCGCTATGCTGCTACCCACCACGTTGCAAACACCAAAAATGGTGGCACCCTGGCTTTTGGCTAGTTTTATTGCAGCAAGGGTATCCGCGGTTTCGCCACTCTGCGAAATCGCAATAACAACATCGTTCTTGTTTATAATCGGGTTGCGATATCTAAACTCAGATGCATATTCAACTTCTACCGGAACCCGCGCTAAATCTTCAAAAAGGTATTCGCCAACCAAACCAGCATGCCAGCTTGTGCCGCATCCAACAATGATTATGCGATCGGCATTTACAAACCGCTCTTTGTATTCTTCAAAACCAGCCATTCTAATCAAGCCTTGTTCGGGCAATAAACGGCCACGGTAGGTGTCTTCTATAGCTTTTGGTTGCTCATAAATTTCTTTGAGCATAAAATGTTCGTAGCCGCCTTTTTCAATGGCTGCCAAATCCAACTGCAACTGCTGTATATATGGGTCGATGCTCACATTATCTTTAATGCGCATCACTTTAAAACCGTGCACCAAATCAATAACAGCCATTTCGCCATCTTCTAAGTAAACCGCTTTTTTGGTATACTCTAAAAAAGGTGTGGCATCGCTGGCTACAAAATATTCTCCATCGCCAATGCCAACTACCAGCGGGCTGCCCATTTTTGCAAGCACGATTTGGTTTTCGTTTTCTTGGCTAAACACCGCTATAGCATATGCACCAACCACTTGGTTTAAGGCTACGCGAACAGCTTCTTCAAGCGACAATTTTTCCGTGCGCTTAATATCTTCAATCAGGTTTACCAAAACCTCGGTATCGGTATCGCTATAAAAAACGAAACCGCGATTTAGCAACGCTTCTTTAAGCGATGCATAATTCTCGATAATGCCATTATGAATAAGCACCAACTCGCCATTGTTGCTGCGATGCGGATGGCTGTTAACATCATTCGGTACGCCATGGGTTGCCCAGCGTGTGTGGGCTATGCCTGTGTTACCGGCTAACTTCTTTCCATCAATCAGCGCTTCTAAATCGGCTACTTTGCCTTTGCATTTAAAAAGGCTTATTTCTTTTTGCTGAAATAATGCAATACCTGCTGAATCATAGCCTCGGTATTCTAGCCTTTTTAGGCCATTAATTAATATGGGATAAGCTTCTTGTTTGCCGAGATAACCAACGATGCCGCACATAGATTTACTTTTTGGTTTTGGTGTAATAGATATTGAACTCCATGGGTTCATAAGGATCGTGAAGTCCGTTCAATACAACCCTCCATCCTTGCGAAGCCGAGGAGGCGGGAATAAGTATCAACGGATAAAGAGTGTCAGTAGAATTAATATGTTGGTTAACCAAGCGGGTAATTAAAAAGGTGTATTTCTTACCCCGAAGTTCTCCATATACCATTGCACCACCTGTGGGGCTGCCATAAAACTGTCCGTTGTAAAATCTTCGGTTTTCAACCAGTTGCTTTACATCGCCCTTATCTTCTAATAACAGGAGCTGATTTGGTGGCAAAAAGCGCCCAACCGAACCTTCTCGCACCGGCACAATTAACTCAGCTTTATTAATAATAAACCCCGAATCTGCGTACATCTTCATATCGGGCAATTTTAATCGCGCACACACACCGCCCATGGCCTGCACATACAAAGTGGCCTCGCCATTTATGGTGTCTTGCATGTTTAGATCAAAACTTGCTATGCTATGATCTTGCTCAAAACTGTTAACAGAAACGTAGTTGCCTGAGCTAAATATGCCGTAATACATTTCATAGCTTTTTGCTACAGTGTCGGCAGCGCTTTCACGGTAATACACCCTTACCAGCGAGTTTAAGTTGGCAATATCAAAATAACTCAATCCACTTCCGAAGCCTTCTGTGCTCAATTGGAAGCCGTACATGTGGGTAATAAACTCTTCATTGGTGCCAAAAAATTGCTTGGCTAAGCGTGAGGCATTAATGAGTTGATTCTGGAAATATGATTTATCCAACTTCAGTTTTAAAGACGGACTCACCAATTTTCCTCGGTCATATACTTTTGTGTTTGGGCGAGGTATGGTTGTAACTCGGCCCAATTCTACGCCCAAATCAAAAACATAATTACTGTGGTAGGTTGTGTCAGGGTCTAGAAATTCTCCGAGCTCATTTACAACAAATGTTACCGGTGCGCTGGTATCTGCATAATAGCCATCATACGCAATTAACATTACTACCGAGTCGCAGATTGGCGCATCGCCAAAATCAGGATCGAGCAAACTGAGTAATAAGTGTGTGTTAAAAGCAGCTTTTACTTTACCAAAAACAGGATCGATATAAGCCCCCGAAATTTCGCGCGCGGCTCCTTTCGTTACAATTGAATCAAAAGGGGCTGTGTACGCCAAAATCTGTACGTTTTTTTTAATTCCTAAAAACGCCTTGCTATCTATAACCTCTTCGAGGCCTAATTCTCCGGTACTCTTTTCACACGCTGTAAAAATGAAAGAAGCCATTACAAGAATGGCTCTAATCATCAATGGCAGTACGCCAAAACTTATCGGTTTATCCATGCGTCACGAACTAGGCAACCTCCTCGGGCGCAAGCACCTCATTGTATACCTCAAGTATTTTTTCGGGGTTGTCAATCAAGTCAGAGCCGTCAAAATAGAACACGCCTTTTTCGCTAATGTAGCTTTCAATTTCAGGGCTAATTTCTGCATTGCCTTTTACAACAGCATCTGCAAAGTCAATAGCCGCTTTGTTAAGGTCAACGTAAGATGGCTTGTCTAGCCAATTCAAATGCTCTTCAGGCACTTCGTCAAAAGTCAAACTGTTCTTTACATTTTCACCCAAATTTCCTTCAAAGCCTTGACTATAAATTGAATACACAATTTTAGAATCAGCAAAAAGCGGGTTATCGTGGTTAAAGAGTTTTAGGTATAAGGGCACTAAACTGGGCATCCAGCCATGGATGTGTATGATGTCAGGCTTCCATCCAAGCTTCTTTACCGTTTCTATTATTCCTTTTGAAAAGAACACCGTGCGCTCGTCATTGTCATCAAACAACTTGCGGCTCTCATCATAAACCGTGGCTTTGCGCTTAAAATAATCGTCATTATCAATAAAATAAACCTGCATGCGTGCTTGCGGCACTGATGCAACTTTGATGATAAGCGGCATATCAATATCATTCACCACAATGTTTATCCCGCTTAGGCGAATAACCTCGTGTAACTGATGCCTGCGCTCATTAATAACCCCAAAACGAGGCATAAAAACGCGAACGTGATTGCCGAGTTCATTCATCTTTTTAGGAAGTGCAAGTGCCGTGCGGGATATTGTGTTTTCTGGTAGGTAGGGGTGAATTTCTTGTGAAATGTAAAGTATCCGCTTATTCTCCATTTAGATCAATAATTGCATTAAAAAAGGTTGGCAAAGGTACTATTTAATTAGGAACCTTTCAATAAACGTATAGCTTTGCGCCTTGGTATGCCCCATTGTTTATGCACACGTACACTACCCAAACCGCACTGCGTCAAAAAATTACGGAATTACTAAAGGTTAACAAAACCATAGGTTTTGTGCCAACCATGGGTGCCTTGCACAGCGGGCATCTATCGCTTGTAAAGAAAGCACTCGCTGAAAACGATGTTGTTGTAAGCAGCGTTTTTGTAAATCCAACACAATTTAATAGCCAAACAGACCTCCGTGCCTACCCGCGGGTGCCTGAGCAAGACGCCAAACTTTTAGAGCAAGCAGGCTGTCATGTTTTATATATGCCTGAAGCAAGCGATTTATATCCCGAAGGTTTACAAAGCGAAGTTTTTGATTTTGGCCCGTTGGGCGAAGTGATGGAAGGCAAATATCGCCACGGCCATTTTGCCGGAATGGCCACCGTTGTAAAACGCCTTTTTAATGCGGTTACACCAACTCGTGCCTATTTTGGCGAAAAAGATTTTCAGCAATTGGCTATAATACGCCAACTTGTGAAGAAAGAAAACCTCCCCATTGAAGTTGTGGGTTGCAGCATAGCGCGCGAGGCAGACGGCCTTGCCATGAGCAGCCGCAACCTGCGCCTTAATGCCCCGCAACGCGTTGCAGCAAGTGTAATTTTTGAAAGCCTGCAACAGCTTAAGGAAATGGTGGGCGTAAAAGAATTGGCCAAAGCACGCATAAAAACAATTGAAAACCTTACTGCGCATCCAGAATTAGCCGTGGAGTATCTTGAAATTGCAGATTCTGAAACGTTGCAACCCATCTCACGTTGGGAAGAATCAAAATTTCCACGTGCATTTGTAGCCGTGTTTTGTGGCGAAGTACGCCTGATTGACAACATCGCGCTGTATTAACCCGCGGATACAGCCGAACTTAATCGCGTTTATCTTGTTTTAAAAAAACTTTAGCTATTGATTTTCAACAAATTATGCCGTTAAAGTTAAGTGTTCAATATTTTTACTTTTGCCGCCATGCAAATTGAGGTTGTTAAAAGCAAAATCCACAGAGTTAAAGTCACCGGTGCCGACCTGAACTACATCGGCAGCATTACTATTGACGAAGATTTGATGGATGCTGCCAACATTATAGAAGGCGAGCGCGTGTATATTGTTAACATTAACAATGGTGAGCGCCTAGATACATACGTTATTACCGGCAAGCGTGGCAGTGGTGAGATAAACCTAAACGGCCCCGCAGCACGCAGGGTTCAGCGTGGCGACCTCATCATTATTATTAGTTATGCGCATATGCCGTTTGAAGACGCGAAGCACTTTAAGCCATCCATCATTTTTCCCAACGAGGCAACCAATCGTCTTGATTAAATCGCTTTGAATCCTCGCGTTAAAAACCTCCTTAAATACTCCATTTTTATTGGTTTAGCCGTTTTGTTGGTGTACTTAGCGTTTAGCAAAAGTGACCCCGCAAAACTTTGGGCAGACATACTACAGGCTGATTATTGGTGGGTTTTGCTCGGAGCATTTTTAGGCTATACTGCTTTAATTAGCCGCGGTTATCGCTGGCTTATTTTGCTAGAACCTATGGGCTACAAACCCAAAGCCTGGAACAGCGTGCACAGTGTGGCCGTGCTATATATTGTTAATATGGCGGTGCCCCGTGCCGGTGAGGTTGCGCGCTGCACATCATTAAACCAAGTAGAAGATATTCCGGTGGACAAACTTTTTGGCACCGTAATTTTAGAGCGCGTTGTAGATTTTGTTATGCTCTTTGCCATTATGCTTTTTACCTTTTTTATGTACGTGGATGAGCTTCTTCAGTTTTTTGCCCTTGCACTGGGCAACTCCGAAGCAGGCAGCCCATCAAGCAATACGAAGTTTGTTTTGTTGGGCGTGGCTGCGGTATTTGGCGTGTTGTTTCTTGTTTTTAGAAAACGCATTATCAATCACCCAAAATTTGAACTGGTGCGAAATTTTTGGAATGGCATGAAAGAAGGCCTGAAAACCATTAAAACCATGCGCAGAAAACGAGCATTCATTTTGCACACGCTATATATCTGGAGCACCTACTTTTTAATGGTTTACGTGGCATTTTATGCAATGCCCACCACGAGCCATTTAGCATGGCACGATGCTTTTTTTGTGTTTGTTGCAGCAAGCCTTGGCATTGTGGTGCCAACGCCAGGCGGCATCGGTGCGTATCACTATTTGGTTATGCTTGCCTTAACAATTCTCGGCCTCAGCGAAACGGATGGCCTTGCCTACGCAACTATTGTGCATAGCAGCCAAACGCTGATGTTGCTTATTGCGGGCGCCTTCGGCTTTCTTTTTCTCTATCTTGAACGCAGAAAAAAAGACACGAATGCAGCACCTATCAGCGCTAAACGCTAAACTTACCACCCGCGAAAAGCTCGCCAAAACCATTGCTGCCAAACATTTGTACGGCCACGAAATTGTGTTTACCAATGGGTGTTTTGATTTGTTGCACCCCGGCCACATCCGCTATTTAGCGCAAGCGCGAGATTTAGGCGACTTTTTAGTAATCGGCCTTAATAGCGATGCTTCTGTTAGGCGGCTAAAAGGCCCTGAGCGGCCCATACAATCTGAACATGTGCGGGGCGAAATGTTAGCTGCCTTGCACGTTGTAGATGCCATTGTTCTGTTTGATGAAGACACTCCGCTTGAACTGATAACCGCCTTAAAACCAGATGTTTTGGTTAAAGGTGGCGATTACACGCCCAACACCGTTGTTGGTGCTGATGTGGTTGAAGCCCATGGCGGCCGCGTTGAAATCATCCCTTTTGAAACGGGTTTTAGCACCACCGATTTGATTGCAAAAATTCGCCATGGCAAAGGTTAAAAAGGCGTTTATCTGCCAAAATTGCGGGGCAAACTTTGCCCAATGGATGGGACAATGCAAAAGTTGCAATGAGTGGAATACGCTTGTTGAAGAAGTGCTGCACCACGAAAAAATAGAAGCGCCTTGGCAAACAGCCAGCGGCAAAAAACGCAGCGCCAAAGCCGAAAAAATTGGCGCCATTGATTACAATGAGGGCACACGCATAAAAGCTCCCGGCAAAGAACTAAACCGCGTTTTGGGTGGCGGCATTGTGCCTGGTTCCGCTGTTTTGCTAGGTGGCGAACCTGGCATTGGCAAGAGCACACTGCTGCTTCAACTCGCGCTACGCTTGCCTTTTAAGGTGGCTTACATCAGTGGTGAGGAAAGTGAGCAGCAAATAAAAATGCGTGCAGAACGCATCGGCATTCGCAATGAAGATTGCTACATTATTACAGAAACCAACACCGATATTATTTTTGGTTTGCTGCGCGATTTAGAACCGCTGTTGGTTATTGTAGATTCCATCCAAACCATGCAGGCCGCGGCCATAGAAAGCAGCCCCGGCAGCATTAGCCAAATACGCGAAACGGCTTCGCAGTTTATCAAATTCGCAAAAGACACCAACACACCGGTGTTTCTTATCGGCCATATAACCAAGGACGGAAACCTGGCCGGCCCCAAAGTTTTAGAGCACATGGTAGATGTGGTTTTGCAATTTGAAGGCGACCAACACTACCTCTACCGCCTTATCCGCGCGCATAAAAACCGCTTTGGCGCTACGGCCGAAATTGGCATTTACGAAATGGTAAACAGCGGCTTGCGCGAAGTTGAAAACCCGTCTGACATCCTCATCAGTAAAAAAGACGAACAGCTTAGTGGCACCGCCATTGGCGTGATGACGGAAGGTGCACGGCCACTTTTGGTAGAAATTCAGGCGTTGGTAAGCACAGCCGTTTATGGCACGCCACAGCGCAGCAGCACCGGTTTTGATACCCGCAGGTTGAACATGCTTTTGGCGGTTTTAGAAAAACGCTGCGGTTTTAGGCTCGGGGCAAAAGACGTTTTTTTAAACATCACCGGTGGCCTTCGGGTAGAAGACCCCGCGCTAGACCTTGCCGTGGCGGGTGCCATTCTTAGCTCTGATCAAGACATCCCCATAAACCCAAAGGCTTGCCTTGTGGGCGAGGTTGGCCTTACGGGCGAAATAAGGCCAGTTTCTCGGGTTGAGCAGCGCATCCGCGAAGCGGAAAAATTAGGCTTTGAGGCCGTTTACCTCAGCAAATACAACAAAGTAAAACCCGGCCAATACACCATAAAAGTGGTAGAGGTTTCGCGGTTAGAAGAGCTGGTTGGGGCTGTTTTTGGGTAACTGCTACCTAATATTCGTCAATCGTTGAACAAACCTACCCTCGCGGCTAATTAGCTCGACCACAATCACGCCTTGGATATCATTCCAATCACCGGCAGGAATAGAAAACGCTGTGCCTTGTTGGTTACAAGATTGATAAAGGAGTTGACCCGCTGCATTCATAACCTTTATTTCAACTTCAGAAGCAGGAAGGTTATACCTTATTTCAATTCCTGATTCGTTGAGCCAAACTTTTGGGGTATTGATTTGCGCCTCAAATTGTGAGATACCCACCGCTGAAGGATTGATGAGAAGCCAAAACCTATGCGGGTTATCGTTGGGTAGGTAATTTATTGCTGCGTTTGCTTGCCTAAGATCGTACTGCGTGCTGTCTTGCACATTAATCAAGTAAACTTCCCAATTGGTATCAATCGTAGCGGTATCTAACTTCACGCTGAAAAGACCCGCATTTGGTGCCTCTACAAAAACCGGTATAACATAGTTTGTTTCTGCTACGGGCAAGGTGTTTATCGCCAGGATCGTGCTATCAGCACCCTGAAATTCTCCTGAATAAATTAAAGCTGAGGTGATTGGGTTAAACTTTAGTTGATAGGCGTCAAACTGGGAGTCAAAATCGCGGGTTGCTGCTTGCTCAAAGGCTATATACGTTCTGTCTTTTTCTTGATTAGCCAAATTAGTAATGGCTAAAATTACCTGTTCTGGTGCTGTTTTTAAAAACTGTGCTTTAACGGTGGTGCGCATGGTGTTATCAAAATCAAAGGCTGTGCTGCTTGCTGCACCGGTATTGTTTAGTTTTACGTAATAGCCTTGCATGGGCGCAATTTTGCCTCCCAATTCGGCATCACCAATGGTGCCATTGTGGGTTAAATATTTATTCTGGTTAGCATCCCATATGTAGTAGCTGCCGTTTATGTTAGTGGTGCCAAAATCAGCGTGATTGTTTATCACATCCCAATCCAAATTCTCTGGATAAGGATTCGCAATCATGTTCCAACCGTCTTTATCAATACTCACAAAGCTGCCACCTGAGCCATTGTGGTACGCCAACGTATTATTTACAGCGCCATTGTTAGGTACGCCAAACAACCGGCAGGTTAAAGGCATGCTATTAAACACATAGCTATTGCTGCCAACTACGGATGTGCCAAAAAATACGGTATAAGGCGAGGTTGCATCAAATAGGTCATTCTCACTGCTTGGGGCAACCCATTGGCTACTTGCGGCATTCCAACGATATACAGAACCACCTCCATTTGCAATGTTGTATTGGTCTTGCTCTTCTAACAAATCTATGATGGTAGTGTTAACCGGGCTGGCTATATTGCGCCAACCGCTGCTGCCTTGCACTGTGTTTTCAACATAGATATTGCCGCTAACTGAACCCGCCCCATTGTGTATTTGGGCATACGCATTTTTGCCAATATCTGAGGTTGAGTAGAGACGAATCCTGCTGTTGCTGGTAACGGTGCCTGCAGTTAACGAGAGCACATCTTTAATGGATGTTAACCCTTCAGAATTCCCTATGGTTAGGCCGTTTGTATTGTTAAGCTCTGCATGATTAAACACAACATCGCCACAAATGCCTTGGGCTGCGCTGCCGGCAAAAACTGCACTGCCCGTGCCTGTTACCTCAACATTGCCTTCGCTTATTAGGCTGCCGTTTATGGTGAGATCAAATGTTCCTAAATTTATGGTTGCGCCCGCTTTGATTACGATGTTGTCTACACTTAAGTTAGACGTAAGCGCAAGGTTTTCTGTAATCAACACATCAGAAGCAATCGTAGGCACTCCGGCACTCCATATGCCGCTGCTCCATATAGTTGAGAATGTAACTGCGCCTTCTTGTAAACACGAGTACACATCAAAACCAGACATTACCAAAGAGAAGGTTTGGCCTGAGGTGTTGCCGTTTTCATCTTTCAAGGTGCCGCTGTGGCTAACTTCAATTTCATACCAGCCGGCCGGGGCGCTGGCTTTTTTAATTTTCTCGCAGTTATCTACACTATTGGTTCCTGTTGTGGCTACATTGTTCGGGTTGGCGGGGTTTAACACAAATGGGCTAGTTACAAGATTGGTGCTTATCTCCTTAATGGTAATATTTAAGTTGTTTACCAGCATAGGCATTGTGTTATTGAGGTCTGAAGGCCCATAAGTTCTTGTTGCTGGCGTGCCATCAGGATCTGTCCAAGCCAAGGTTGTGGCAACATCTGCCGGTGTGCTTACATAGGCATAATATTTTTTAGTCTGGCCATTGGGCAAATACTCTTCAACAATTTTGTTTGTACCATCTGCATTTATAATCATGTCTGCTGCGCCTTTGGGGTTAATTAGGCCCCACCCGTGTTTGTAATCGGGGCCGGCATTACCGGCTTCAAAAGCGGTTTGTGCCAAGAGTGCTTTTATGGTTGAAGAAAACAACACATAGCCCAAGTTATTGAGGGCAATTTCTTGTAGAAGCACAATACTGCCGCTCACATTTGGCGCAGAAAAGGATGTTCCGCCAGCGCCAGGTGCTACAAAGTCTGGCTTTAAGCGGCCATCATCAGTTGGGCCAAAAGAGGAGAAACTCATCACATTAACATCAGATGGCCCGGTATATCCACCAGCAATATCCGCGCACGCGCCAATGATAAAAGCATTTTTTGCGGTTGTACCTTGGGGTATACAATCAAAACCATCAGAGCCGCCATCTACCTCTGGCACAGGGGTGCTGTAGGTATCAAATGTATATGTTGCGCCATTATCTACCGTTTTGAAGGTTGTAACCGGGGTAGCGCCACTGGCACCACGGTCGTTTCCGGCAGATTTTACAATGCAATGGTACGGGGCGTAGTAGGCGATTAGATCGAGTACGCCATCATCAAACGAATATCTTCCAAAGCCAAAGTCTTCTATTTTGCCTACATTGCTTTCTGACCACCAGTTGACGCTTTGTGTTACACTATTCAATGTTATCGAAATCGGGCTCGTCCGGCCTCTAATTTGGGCATATGAATGATTTGAAACTAGCAAACTAGTGGCAAACTGCGCCAACTCAGATTCTATGTTGCTTACATCCCACGTGTAAATATTAGTAGCTTTTGCAATGCCTAGGCCAGATAAAGGGTCGGTTGAGCCATCACCACCCAAACGCAAAGCCACGTTTGTGGCATGGCTAGATATAGAGCCCACATTGCCAATAAATACCCGTGAGGGAGCTAAACCATTTGTTTGCAAGTTGCCATTGCTCGGATTGGGCAGTGCTCCACCACCGCTTTCAAAAGCTTCCCACATGCCGGCAGGCAGGCCTGCACCAGTCACGTTATATGGCGCACTCCAAAGGTCGTCTCCAAAATAAGATTGTATTTCACCTTGTGTGGTTATACCAACGTAAATCGGCAGATTATTGCTTATACTTTTTAACGTGTATGTTTTCTCTCCTGCGTCAATCAAGAAAGGGAAACCCATTTCTATAGCTTGCAAACTGTCTTTTCGCCATTGCTCGTTTAGTTTTTCAGCCAGCTTTTCTAATGCAGTATGGTTGCCGCTATAACGTTGGGGCAAATCAACGGTTTGCGAAACCGCAATGCTTGATATAAAAAAGGCAAGTAAAAGAAGCAGCTCAGAAATTTTAGTACGCATTGACTGAAAAAATTTTAACGAAAATAAAGCGAAAAATAGTTAACTGGCAGAGTGTGAAATCTTAGAGACGACAAACCCCTCAATTTAGCGGGGTTTGTAAAACTTTATGGGTGATAAATATACATCTTAAGCACCTTTTGGATGCTTGTTTTTGTGGTAACCGCAACCACATGGACACCACTTTGGTTTAAAAAAGTGCTGATTGTCCATTGCCTTTGGCTACCACTTGGCCAGCCACGTTGGTAAAACCTCTTCAGCACAAAAAAACCTGCAGTTTTTTGTTGCAGGTTTCTATTAAAACGGGTTTTATAAAACCCTAAGGCAACACCCACCCAATTGTAATGCTTGCCGCTTGGTAATCTGGGGTAGTGAGGTTGTCTTGTTCAAAAACGGTGTTTAAATCCATTTTGCCGGTAATTTTAAAAGAGCCAAAACCTACTTGCCCCATCAGGCCGTAGCGCCACAAGTTTGTGAAGTTGGATGTGTGCCTTTTTTCTTGCACCTTGTCTCCAATGGGGTCATCATACTCGCGGTTTGTGCTGCTGCCTAAGCGTATGCCGCCATACCCACCAAAAGCTAGGGTTAACCCTTTGTTTGGGCTTTGGCGCATATCAATATCCAGCAAAATCGGCAGGTCTAGGTAGGTGTTGCGGTAGGTGCTTTTTTTGTTGTTCAGGTTGGCCTCTTCAACAAAACTGATACCCATAGTGCCTGGGTCAGTGTTTTTTACCACGATTGTGTTTGCGCGTTGAAAGCGGTAAAAGTGCCAGTTGAACTGGAGCCCATAGCGGATGCCAAGCTTGCCCTCGCCTATGCGGCTGCGGGTACCAAAACCGAAGCCCCACGTCATGCTATTCCAACCATTAAGTTCTGTGGTTTGTGGGTTTGTTGGGTCTATGCTGGCAAAGCCATCGCCATTTCGAAATTGATTCCAGCCAAAGTAAATCTCGAAATACTTGCGGTTTTTGGCGTTAAAAGCTTCTTGGCTTGTCGGGTCCCAATCGGTGTATTCGCTGTTGGCTAAACCAAGCGTAAAGTTGTTAGTTGGTTTGTAAGGCGACAATAAAATGGTTGTTGGGTTTGGGCGTGTTGGCTCTGTTTTACCTTCCGCAGCTATTTGTGTAGCATTGGCTTGGGTTAGGGTGGCCATGGCAAAAATGCCCGCCAGCAAAAGGTTTGTTTTCATGATTTTTTTTTGATTTGGATGTGATTTTTGATTGGTGCAAATGTTAGTCTATCTCTAGTCAACTTCAAATACTACAACCCACTTTTTACGGAAAAACCCATCCTAACGTTAGGCTGCCCACTTGGTAGTCTGGGGTTACTTTATCTTGGCGGAAGAGGTTGTTTAAATCGTATTTCGCGGTTATTTTAAAGGTGCCAAGACCAACTTGTGCCATTAGGCCATAGCGCCATTGGTTGGTGTAGTAGTTGTTAAAGATTCTAACTTCGGTTCTATCATTATTAAAATCGCTGAATTGTTGCCTGTTGCGCGTGCCCATGCGCAGGCCGCCATAGCCACCTGCCGCCAAACTAAAGCCGTTGCTTTTGCCGGGTTTGCTTGCATCCCACTCTAGCAATACGGGGAAATCCCAAAATACAGAGCGCAGCGAAGATTTTTGATAGTTGCGCGTTGGGTCTGGCATAATGGTTATACCATCAATTACTTCATCTTTTACAATGACGTTGTTGCCTCTAAACACATAAAAATGCCAATTAAACTGTGTGCCATAGCGCACGTTTATTTGGCTGCTACCAAAGCGCGTGCGGCCGCCAAAACCAAAACCCCACACCATACTTGGCCAAAAGTCGAGCTCAGTAGTTTGTGGCGTGCCTAAATCGGTAGCCATTCCGTTTTCATTAAACCAATTGTTCCAGCCGAAGTACCATTCAAAATAGCCAATGGTTTGGTTTGCTTTATACTTTTCGCGGGCATCTTTCACTTTGTCAGGATCCCAATCTTCATCAGATTCTATCGTTACGCCATCATCCGTAATAACCACAGTGGTGCCTTTTTTAGGTTCTGGTGCGGCAGGTGCGTTTGGTGGCGTTGGCGGGTCTTTAGCCTCGTACTTCTCTGCATTTGCTTCCCACTGGGCTTTCCAGGCAGCGGGGTCTTCTGCGCTTTCTTCCATCTGTTCGCCATAGCGATCGGCCCAGTTTTCAATTTCGTCACTTAAAATTTCAATGGCATCTTCCATTTTTTCTGTGGCTGCTTCGCGCTGTTCTCCGGCTTGCTCAGCCGTGATTTCGCCTGCTGTTTGTTTGCGATTAATTTCATCTACTTCAGCATTGTACTCAGCCATAATGCGCTGAGTTTCTGCCGTTAGGCGTTGAATAATTGCATTAAAATCGGTTTGGCTCAGGTCGTTTACATTATCTGTTAAGATGATGATCTCGTTGCCATTAACGTTTAAACGGAGGGTGTCTTTGGTTTGTGCCCCGGCTACGAGCGTAGCAGCCAAAGCAAGGGTTAGTGCAAGCGTTTTCATTGTGTGTGTTTTAGTTTTTAGGTGAGCGTTTTTGTGTGTTTTAATCTTCTATTCTTTATTCGGTAAAACTTTTTTCAGCGGATTGCCATCTACCCGCAGCGCCACTTTGGGCAGGTCAAACCATTCTTTTGGGGGCGACTGCAGTTTTTCACCTTCCTTAATATTATCAAACTGCGTTGCTGCATACTCCGTAAACGTTGGAGTTTCTTCAACCGCTACAACTTGCTCTTCCTGGGCTTGGGTGGCATACTTTGCCGGATCGATGCGCAACTTCACTTTATAATTGGTTTTGGTTTCTGCAGGCGCAACTTCTACCGCGGCAACCGCGGTTTCTGTTTGCAATTGGGTCTCTAAATTTTCTGCAGCGCTGCCAGCCGGGGTGGTGCTTACCCACCCGCCATTGCCTTTTGGTGCTTTGCGCTTTGCGCGTGGTTGTTCTACAACCAAAGCCTCGGCCTGAGGGATAGCTTTTGGCAACGTTTTCGTGGTGGGTTGCTGCACCGCCACGGGCTGCTCTTCAGTTGGGGCAACAACATTTTGCGGCACGGGGGTATTTACAAATTGAAGCACTTGCCACGCCCCAAACAATACCACCACCGCAGCCGCCACACGCAACCAAGGCGAAAAAAAGTGGCTTGCCGTGCGCTTTTCAATGCGCGGGGCAATTTTTTCGGCAAACAGATTCTTTCGAGGTTTTACCTCTATATCTGCCAGGTTCTTCTTAAAATATTCATCTATCGGGTTGTTCATTGCTTTGCTAAATATTGTTTTTGTGCGATTTGCTCTTGTAAAAATCTGCGTGCTTTGCTCAGTTGGCTCTTGCTGGTATTCTCGTTTATGCCTAGCATTTCGCCAATTTCTTTGTGTGCATACCCCTCAATGGCGTAAAGGTTAAACACGGTTTTGTACCCCAGCGGCAAGGTTTCAATAAGCTGCATGAGCGCTTCTGCAGCAATGCCTTCTTGTATGGGGCTATGGCCTATTTCAGGTATCCATTCGGGTTCCATCTCTACAAAAATGTTGCGCTGGTAGCGGATGTAGTTTATGCTTTCGCGCACCATAATTCTGCGCACCCAGCCCTCAAAACTGCCCTCATCGCGAAAGCTGTCTATCTTATTAAACACCTTTACAAACCCATTGCTCAGCACTTCTTCAGCCTCTTCAATACTCTTTACGTACCTGCGGCAAACCCCCAGCATTTTGGGGCCTAGCATTTCGTAGAGGGCGTATTGCGCTTTGCTGTCGTTTTTGCGGCAGCGCTCAACAAGCGTTTCTAGGGTAGGTTTTAAGCGTATCACTTTCACATTTAGGAGGCTTACAAAAGATAAGACACTCGTTCGGTAGCCAAAGGTTGCC
>Ga0105096_10000162_pt1 | contig 18860 bp, 18 predicted proteins | sample PPLLak3cmMay2015_FD_87036 | JGI IMG/M metagenome (GOLD analysis project Ga0105096, IMG submission 87036) | Freshwater sediment microbial communities from Prairie Pothole Lake near Jamestown, North Dakota, USA - PPLs Lake P7 Core (1) Depth... | ecosystem: Environmental > Aquatic > Freshwater >... | reverse complement strand
TGGGCAACAAGACCTTCAACGCCCTTAAATGACTCGGGAACAATAACCGCCCCTGCCAGGGTTTTGTCCAATTTTTTTAAAAAATGAACATCACCGACAAGGGTAATATCATGGGGACTTGAATCTTCAAAAGGCGCCACACCCGTAATAATTTTTCCGGTATCACCCAAAAGATTACTTCCAAGGTATTGTGCGATCTGTCCTGTTGATTTTCTTATGTTGCTCTTCATATTTAAATCATCACTGTCTTTGTAGTTTTGGTCCGTAACCGGCATTGGTTTCCGATAAAAAGATTCTAATTTCCACCTTTGCCGGTCTTTTTATTGTAACCCTTTATAATTTGATCCGTAATATCCATGGAATTGAGGAAATATACCGCCCCGCTCTCACGCCTTTCAAGGATCAGTTGGTAACCTTCTTTGGCCCCTATCTCCCTTACCAATTCCATAACCTCGTTTTGAATTTTTTGGACCAAATCCCTTTCAGCCTCCCGGAAGGTCTGCATATGTTTATTCTGGATGGCTCTCAGATCACTGACCTTGATTCTAAGTTCTCGCTCTTTTTCCTCCCTGGCCTCTCGACTCATCACAAGGGCCTCCCGCTCTAGATTGTTTTTAAGCGCCTCAACCTCCTCTCCCATCTTTCTGATTTCACCTTCCATGGTCTCGCCTTTTTTATTGATTTCCGCTTGTGCTGCTTTTCCCGCAGTGGAATTATCAAGTACTTTCTGAAAGTCTACCAGGCCGATCTTGGCCGGATCAGCCGCTTGAAGGTTAACGAAAGCACATAAAACAAACAACATGGAAAAAAAGGTAATTTTCAAATATTCTTTCATTTGATTCCCTCCCTGAATTACCGGATATATTTTTTTAGTTTTTGAAAAAATATTCAGTGGCATTAAATTTATCGGTTTAAATTATTAATTTAAATAACAGACTTGTCGATTGTTTTATTAAAATGCAGCGCCCATGGAAAATTCCCATTGCCCGCTGCCTTCATCCGTGTCCTTTTGATCCAGAATATAGCCGTATTCAAGGCGAATAGGCCCTAAGGGAGAATACCATCTAAAGCCCGCCCCAGCGCTTTGCCTCAAGCTCCCAAGATCGACACTTTCATCCTTACCATAGACATTTCCGGTGTCATAAAATACAACACCCACTAGCCCCGCCTTTTTAACCAGAGGGAATATATACTCCAGGTTTAATTGAACATACTTATGCCCGCCGGTTTTTGCGCCGTCTTCATCCGGTATGTAAATATCGCGCCAATCAAAACCCCGAAGAGAATTAATGCCTCCAAGGTAAAATTTTTCATAATCCGGAAGCAGTTTACCTGAAACATCATTAATATAACCGCCTTCAGTATGAATAAAACCAACCGTTTCCCAGAACAAAGGAAAGTAAACACCAAGTTCGGCGATATATTTTGTAAATCCGATATCACCCCCAAGCCCCGAATATTGAACAGTAAAAGCATGATTTTGTCCTTCTGTCGGGTTAAAAAGCTTATCTCTCGTATCATACCGGATAGCTGCAGATATAGCGCTTTCGGTATTTGTCCCGGCCAGTTCCTTGATAGATTTTGAGGCGTCCTCGTCTATGTCATCGATTTTTGCAGTTTCATATTTATAATACGTGTAGAAGCGAGTATGATCGAATATTGGATAAGAAAATCGGATCACACCTCCCCTGGCATCCTTATCATACTCGTCATAATCCCTTTTCCAGTCATATAAATCAAAACCGGAAGAAAGCGGGATATCAAAAAGCCAAGGCTCGGTAAAACTGAGTGTGTATCTTGTGGATTCACCACCCAGTGACGCTTTCAGTTCTAAAATCTGTCCACGGCCAAAAAGATTTCTTTGAGAGACGGAACCTATGACAAACATACTTTCCACACTGCTGTAACCACCACCGAAACTGAATGCACCAGTGGGTTTTTCCTTGACATCGATTCTAAGAATCATGGAGTCGTCGCTACTGCCTTTTTGCGAATCCACCTTGACATCTTCAAAGTAATCAAGCCGGAAAAGGTTTCTAACTCCTTCCTTTAGCAATTGACCACTGTAAATTTCGTGCTCATGAACTTTTAATTCACGCCGGATTACCTTATCCCTGGTCTTGGTATTTCCTGTAATAATAATTTTTTCAAAATGGACTTGCTGATTTTTGTTGATATTATAGACAATATCTACGGTGAGGGTTTCATCGTTTTTTTCGATAAGCGGAGCAATATCGGCATAAGCATACCCTTCATCGGAATAAATATCAGTGAGCGCCAGAACATCATTCCGCACAACTTCACGATTATAGTATGTTTCTTTGGTTATCTGGATTTTTTCCATCAGTTGTTCTTTGGAAAGCACCAGGTCTCCTTTCATATCCACTGTCCCGACCTTAAACTGGGGACCCTCGTCAATTTTAATCGTAATCTTGATTAGGTCTTCCAGAAAATCAACTTGGGGTTCACCTACTCTGGCCTGAATGAAGCCATTGTTTTGGTAGAAACCTTGAAGCCTGGCAACGTCCTGGCTCAAGTCTTCTCTTTTTAGGTCTCCGGAAGATGTCAACCATGAAAAAAATCCCTTTTCGGAAGTTTTCATCAAGCCTTTAAGCTTTTTATCACTATATGTATTGTTTCCTTCGAAAACGATGCTCCTGATTCTGATTTTTTCTCCCTCATCTATTGTAAATGTTAAGTCTGCCTGGTTGTTTTCCAGCTCTTCGATTTCATATGACACTTTAACGTTGTGGTAGTTTTTTTCTTTGTAGATGGTTTCGATACGCTCAATATTGCTGTTGATCCGGAAAAGATTTAGAATTGAGCCGGTGCGTATATCCAAATTTTCCCGAAGTTCATCATCATTGAAAACATTGTTTCCTTTTAGCTTTATGAGGCGTACCGTAGACTTCTCCTTTACCTTGAATATGATTACCTTCCCGTCGGCCCTGTCTTCAGACTCCACACGGACATCTTCGAAAAACCCCATGTCGAATACTCTTTTTATATCCTGGGAAAGGTTTTTGGCAAAAAATATCTCTCCCGGCTTGGTCAATATCTGTCTTTTGATCGCATCTGCTTCAATACGGCTGTTTCCTTCCACAAGGACATCGGCCACTCTTTGCTGTTTGAAAAGTTTAAGACTGATTTCCTCGGAAAGTTTTTGTAATTTAAGAGATAAATCAGCAGGCCCTTCTCCTTCTTGATAAAAAATTTCAGGTGCTTTCTCGGAAAAAGTTTCCTGCATTTTTACATCAAGGCTGAATTTATTTCCAATCCACGTCAGACTTCCCCAAATTAAGTGATCGGCTCCGCTTGCCAGGCCCAATTCCCGGATATCTTCAATTTGTCCAATAGGTTCAGGATAAGAAACTCCGTCGGGCAGTCGGACAATTTCAGCCCCTGCTTCTGCAAGTTGCTTTCCAAGAACAGAGGGAATTTCATCCTTAAGTTGGGATCGATCCTGAACAGAAAAAATCTCAAATGGAAAAATCAGCACCCGCGTTTTTTCCAATGAATAGGCCAAGGATGGAAAACTTAAAGCCAGCACCAGTAAAAAGGTAATATAACGTTTTTTCATAACAAAACCTCACGCCATTTCAGCCATTTGTCCATCCAAAATCGTCACACGCCTGGACATCAACGATGCAAGTTCCATATTATGCGTGACAACAACCAAGACCATTCCTAACTCTTCATTCAAAGAAAGAAGAAGATTGTGGACCTGTTCGCTATTTTTTTTATCTAGGTTACCGGTAGGCTCGTCGGCCAACAGTACCGAAGGATTTAGTACCAAAGCACGTGCAAGCGCAACCCTCTGTTGTTCCCCTCCGGACAGGTCCGTGACACGATGATGTAAACGGTTTTCCAATCCCACACGAACTAAAATACGCTCGGCAGCTTCCATGGCCCTTTCTTTACTTATCCCTTGGATTAGACAGGGCATCATGGCATTCTCCCGGGCGCTGAATTCAGGAAGAAGATGATGAAATTGGAAAACGAAACCGATAGATTCATTCCGGAATTTTGCAAGTTTTTCATTGTCGAACTGAAAAACATTTTCACCTTGAAATAAAACACTGCCCTGGTCCGGACGATCCAGTGTGCCTAAAAGATTTAAAAAAGTGGATTTGCCGATACCGGAGGGTCCGACAATGGCCAAGGTTTCTGCCGAGGCAATTTGAAAATCGGCACCTTTTAGAATATCGATGCGGGCTTTTTTATCGTCAAAACCTTTCCACAGATCTCTAACTTCGATAAAAGCACGGGAAAAATTACCAACATCTTTTTCACCGTTTTCTTTTGAGTTTCTTTCCTGTTGATCAACCATAACGAATCGCCTCAACCGGGTTTAACTTGGAAGCTTGACGAGCCGGGTAAAGCGTAGCCAGAAAACAAATGACAATAGCGGCTGTTGCAATCAGAACAATATCCAGTAGTTCCATTCGCACAGGCAGTGTCGTTATGTAGTAAACATCACCCGGAAGTTCTATAAATTTATATTTTTCCAAAAGTTTACACAAAACAAAACCAAGGGTTACCCCGATGAATGTTCCAATAGCGCCGATAACAACTCCTTTGATCACAAAAATTTTCCCGATACTTTTATCCGTAGCTCCCATAGCTTTTAAAATGGCAATATCTCGGGTTTTTTCCATAACCATCATAATTAAAGTACTGGCAATATTAAACGCAGCCACCAGAATAATCAGCGCCAGAATAATAAACATCACTGTTTTTTCAAGTTTTAACGCCGCAAACAGGTTCTGGTTCATTTGCGTCCAATCTCTAGCCCAATATGGGAAACCCAGTTCGCTAACAATTTTCTCTGCAATATCTCCGGCTTTATAAATATCTTTGACACGTACTTCAATGCCGGTTACCGAGTCTCCCATACGTAAAATTTTCTGAGCATCCTCTAAATGTATAAAAGCCAAAGATCCGTCATATTCATACATGCCCGATTCGAAAATATCGGATACCTGAAACCGTTTCATGGCCGGGACATGGCCGATCGGAGATAAAATGCCTGCAGGCGATATCAAATAAACCGTATCACTTTTGGTCACCCCCAAACGCCTGGCAAGTTCCTTTCCCAGCACTATTGAGGGCACGTCATTGTCTTGCTCCCCTTCTATCTTATCATGTTTTTGCGGAGGAACAACATCTTTGAATACATTGATCACATCCTTGACGGAATCCGGATCGATTCCTCGCAAAACAGCACCGGAAACACCCGAGGCGGAACGTAGCATAGTTTGAGTATAAATAAATGGGGTGGCGGCTATTACTCCTTCATGGGAACCCACATTTTTGAGGGTTTCCTGATAATCGGTCATATGACCGCCATGGCGCATAATCACCAAATGGGATTCTATCCCCAGAATGCGTGATTTCAGATCGGATTCAAATCCGGCCATCACCGCGATAACCACAATGAGGGCCATCACTCCAACGGTTACACCAGCTATGGAGAGGATAGTGATCAGAGAAATAAACGTCTCTTTTTGTTTAGCCCTCAGATAACGGGTTCCGACGAAAATTTCAAAAGACATAACATCAGGCCCTATCAATGGATTTCATGTGCGGGAAAAAAATGACTTCCCGAATGCTTGCCGAATCGGTAAATAGCATCACCAGGCGGTCGATGCCGATCCCCTCGCCCGCTGTCGGAGGCATTCCGTATTCCAGGGCTTCTATGTAGTCTTCATCCATAAAATGGGCCTCTTGATCTCCGGCTTCACGGTCCGCAACCTGCTGAAGAAAACGTTCTCGTTGATCTTCAGGGTCGTTTAATTCGGAAAACCCGTTGGCCAATTCTCGCCCGGCTATAAATAATTCGAAGCGATCGGTCAAATCCGGGAATTGATCACTTTTCCTTGAAAGGGGAGAAACTTCCACGGGATAACCGGTAATGAACGTAGGCTGGATCAATTTCGGCTCCACAAGAACATCGAACATTTTTGTGATGATTTTTCCTAACCGTCTCGTTTTGGTTACTTTAATCCCTTTTTCAGCCGATAACCCCAAAAGCGCTTCCTTATCCTTGAGCATCCCGGGTTTAACACCTCCAAGGTCTTCTAAAGCCTGAGCAAGTGTTAATCGACGCCACGGGCCGGAAAAGTCTATAACATTTCCCTGATAAATCACCTGCTCGGTGCCGGTTATCTGTCCGGCTACGTATCGAATCATTTTTTCCGTCAAATCCATCAAATCCTGATAATCGGCATATGCCTGGTAAAACTCAAGCATGGTAAATTCCGGGTTATGCTGGGTAGAAACCCCTTCATTTCGGAAATTTCTGTTAATTTCAAACACACGTTCAAACCCCCCCACCACCAAGCGCTTTAAATAAAGCTCAGGCGCAATCCGAAGATAAAGATCCATATCCAAAGCATTGTGATGCGTCCTAAACGGGGTGGCATCCGCACCACCTGGAATAAGTTGCATCATGGGGGTTTCAACTTCTAAAAAATCCCTTGCTTTTAAAAACTCCCTGATACCGTTGACGATTTTTGACCGGACCAGAAATTTATCACGCACGTCACTATTCATGATCAGATCCAAATAACGCTGCCGGTAGCGCTTTTCAGGGTCCCGAAGTCCATGAAATTTTTCCGGAAGAGGCTTGTATGATTTGCTCAGAAGTCGAAAATTCTTTGCCGACACAGTCCATTCACCGGTTTTTGTTTGAAACATTTCACCGCTTAATCCGATGAAATCTCCCACATCAAGCTGCTTGAACAATGCATAAGCATCATCTCCCACCAAATCCTTGCGAACATAGGCCTGAAGCTGTCCGGTACGGTCTCTGAATCGAATAAAGGAGGCTTTCCCGAAGCGGTTGACAGCCATCATTCGTCCCGCAACGGTAAAAGACTCAACAGGCTTTGCCGCGGTAGTCTCAAGAGATGATTCGACCATGTCCAGGATCTCTTTTATTGTATGAGTAACTTTGAAATCATTGGGAAACAGCGTAATATTTTGATCTTTGAGCTGCTGAATTTTCTCTTTTCGTTTTTCCAAAATCGTGCCTTCTTTTTCCATTTTCAACTCTACTTTATTAATCAAACTTGAAAAAGTTGCCTCGCTGCCCTACCGACAGATAAAATCCAAGGTGCGAGAATAAAAACCGCCTGTTTTCCATAAACTTAGGATCAAACTGAATTTGCTAACGTATTTAATCGAAGGTGTCAAGCTTAAGTTGGAGGTTCTATTTTCTTTATACTCAACATCATTTTTGACTCACATTCCGGAAATATAATCCTTGTGAATGGAAATGCGATCCTGACAGGTTTTTCCTTTTCCGAAAAGTGATACATAACTAAAAGAAAATAGAGAAAGAAGAAACAAAATACGAAAATAAACAGCCCATACATCAACTATCCTGTGATGGCACCCGCCATCTTAAATATCGGCAAATACATGGCCACAACAAGGCCGCCGATAGTCAAGCCCATAAAAACCAGCATGAAAGGCTCTATCAATGATGTCAAATTATCGACAGCCTGATCCACCTGTTCTTCATAAAAGTCGGCAATTTTTTCCAACATTGAATCCAATGCTCCGGTAGATTCACCCACAGCAATCATTTGACAGACCATGGCCGGAAAAACCCCGCTTTCGGCCAGCGGATCCGACACGGTTCGTCCTTCGGCAATAGCATTCCTTACATTGTAGATGGCTTTTTCAATAGTCATATTACCGGCGGTTCGGGCAACAATATCCAACGCTTCCAAAATTGCCACGCCGCTTGCCAGCATTGTGCCCATGGTCCGAGTAAATTTTGCAACAGCCACTTTACGTAGTAACAATCCGAAAACAGGCAGATTTAAAACATTCCTATCTATGATGGCGCGCCATTTTTCGGTTTTATAAAATCTTTTTACGGCATAAAAAAATAAGACAACTGCGCCGACGATATAAAAAATGTTGGATGTTACAAAATCACTCACATTAATAACAAGTTGAGTAAATACAGGAAGTTCACTTCCAAAACCGGCGAACATTTCTTGAAAAACCGGTATAACGAACACAAGAATAACAGCCACAACAATGACTGCAATAATCATTGTGACGACCGGATAGGTCATGGCCCCTTTAACACGGGATTTGAGCTTTGCAGCTTTCTCCAAATAATTTGAAAGACGTTTCAGGATGGTATCCAAAATACCGCCGGCCTCACCCGCCGAAACCATATTGACAAAAAGATTATTGAATTGATCCGGATATTTTTTCAAGGCATCTGCAAGGGTGGACCCGCTTTCCACGAAATCCTTGATTTCTTTCAGCATCTTTTTAAATGTCTTGTTCTCCTGCTGAGAATAAAGAATGTCCAGGCACTGTATAATTGGAAGCCCTGCATCAATCATCGTGGAAAATTGGCGGCAAAATAAGATGACATCGGTCTCTTTGACTTTTGGCTGGAGAAATGCAACATTTTCTAGCAGGTCCTTGGGTTTTTTCTTAATCTTGGTGGGCGAAATTTTTAACCTGTTCAAAGCGGCGCGTATTATTAAATCGTTGGCGGCTTCCATCTCTCCTTTTTGAACCTCACCCATTCTGTTTTTTCCTTCCCACATATAAACCGCCATCGAATATCCTCCATTATCCTTTGGTCCCGTAAAAATCCGCTCCATATCCCAGCCTAACCCAATGCCCAATGCCTTAAGAATTTAGCAAATAACATGCCAATAAATTTACCTGGAAAATAAATACAATATTTGCTTATTTTTTCTTCGGAAATATTCCCTTCAAAAATTAAATCTTGAAAAAATGCTCTTATCTAAACATTCAGTCCGGTTAATTTTTTGAAGAACCCGTCCCAAACGACATCTTTTGTATGTCAAAATACAAAGCATGTATGATAAAAAAAATGGGCTATCTAAAACCTTGCTAACGGTTTAAATCTGTGCGAAATTTCCACCGGCCGTCTAACGATTCAGTTATTTTTGGATGCCGATGGAAATCTTTGGAAATATTAGAAATGGCCCTTTCACCATAGGAACTAAAAAAATTGACAAATTCCGATATTTATCAAAAAAAAGACGTGACTGTCATTACCACTCATATCAATGCCGATTTCGATGCAGTGGCCTCTTTATTGGCCGCACAGAAGCTATACCCTGATTCAGTGGTGGTTTTTCCGGGGTCTCAGGAACAAACTCTGAGAAATTTTTTTATCAATTCCATGGTTTACCTGTTCAACATGGCAGATATGAACTCTATTGATTTTTCTAAAATTTGCCGCCTGGTTCTTGTAGATACCCGACAGCCCGGCAGAATTGGAAAGCTGGCATCCCTGGCAAGCAGAGACGATGTGGAAATCCATATTTACGATCATCACCCTTCCATGCCCAACGACATTAAAGGGCATTTTGAGGTGCTTTCTTCCACCGGGGCAACAGTGACTCTGTTAACTGAAATTCTTGAGGAAAAGGGAATCGATATCGGACCGGATGAAGCCACCATTATGATATTGGGAATTTATGAAGATACAGGCTCTTTTACTTTCCCGTCAACAACCGGGCGGGATTTTAATGCCGCCGCCGTGCTCTTGTCCAAGGGAGCTAATTTAAACACGGTGTCGGACCTGATCGCACGGGAAATCAGCCCTGAACAAGTGGGTCTTTTAAACGATATGATTCAAGGAGCCATTCATTTTAACATCCATGGTATTGATGTAGTGGTCACCACCGTCAATACGGACAACTATGTGTCCGACTTTGCCTTTCTTGTTCATAAAATGGTTCGGATGGAAAATCTCAGTGCCATTTTTGCCTTGGCCGGTATGGGAAATAAAATTTACATCGTAGCCCGAAGCCGTGTTCCCGAAGTCGATGTGGGTGCTATCCTAAAAAACATCGGGGGAGGTGGACATTCATTTGCAGCCGCCGGCACCATTCGCGGCAAAACCCTTGTTCAGGCTCAACATGAACTTGTGGATATGCTTTATAAAAAAATTCGGTCCCGCCATCTGGCTGCCGACCTGATGACCTCTCCAGCCATCATTGCACCGGCTGATATTACCTGCCTAAAAGCCAATGAGCTTCTCACCCGTTATAACATCAATGCTCTGGTTGTGGCCCACAACGTCAAAGGCAAGGATCAACTGGAAGGTTATATCACGCGGCAGGTGATCGAAAAGGCTCTTTATCACAAACTGGATCATCTTCAAATCAAAGAGTATATGACTACTGATGTGAAAACCGTTATGCCGGAATCCGACATATCCGAAATTCAGGAAAAAATTATCGAAAATAAGCAACGAGTACTTCCGGTAGTGGAAAAAGGTATTATTTGCGGGGTCATTACACGAACGGATCTTCTCAATCATCTGGTAAGAAAATCACAATTGACTGCCAACAACATGCCGGATCCCATTAAAAATGACATTCGCGCCAGAACCCGGAATGTAAAAAAGTTTCTCCAAGAACGTCATTCTCCAAAGATTATGAACGTTTTAAAGAGTATCGGTGAAACAGCCGGCGAAATGCAGCTCAATGTGTATGCCATCGGAGGATTTGTCCGGGATCTTTTCCTTTACCGTTCCAACGAAGATATCGACATTGTTATCGAAGGTGAAGCCATTGCATTTGCAAAAAAATATGCCGAAAAGGTTAACGCAAGAGTTCATACATACCGAAAATTCGGTACGGCCGTCGTGATTTTCGAAGATGGCTTCAAAGTGGATATTGCCGCGGCAAGAATGGAATATTACCGTTTTCCAGCAGATCTTCCCACTGTGGAGATGAGTTCTCTCAAACTCGACTTGTTCCGGAGAGATTTTACCATCAACACTCTCGCCATTCATTTAAATCCTGAAAATTTCGGCACTCTCATAGATTTTTTTATCGGACTTAAAGACATCAAGGAAAAAACAATTCGCGTATTGCACAACTTAAGCTTTGTGGAGGACCCCACTAGAGTATTCAGAGCCATTCGTTTTGAGCAACGCTTTGATTTTACTATCGGAAAACTCACGGAAGGCTTGATTAAAAATGCAGTCAAGATGGAATTTTTCAAACGCTTGAGCGGACGCAGGGTTTTTAATGAAATCAGGTCGATTTTAGAGGAAGAAACCCCTGCTCCGGCCATTATTCGCATGAATGATTACAATCTTCTCAAAGTCATCCATCCATCCCTGGTACTTGACAAGAACCTGATCAGTCTGCTTGAATCCGCCAAAAAGGTGATTGACTGGTTTGATTTGCTTTTTCTTGAAGAATCCCATATGAGATGGATCGTTTATTTTCTGATTTTGACCCGGCACGCGGATAAGCAAATTTCCAACGAGATTTGCAAACGTCTTGAACTGCCTCCCCGTTACAACAAAATCTTTTGCAATGATCGGTTCGAAGCGGACAAATGCATTCATTGGCTGGAACAAAACCTTCCGATTGATAACAGTATCTTGTATAAACGCCTTTGGGAATTTAGAACCGAATTAATCCTTTACATAATGGCCGCATCGGAACAAGAAAAGGTCAAAAAAGCCATATCCCATTTTTTTACAAAATTACGCTATATTCACACTTCTATTAAAGGTGATGATCTGATACAGATGGGCCTGAAACCAGGCCCCATGTTTCGTGAAATATTTGAGGCGGTTCGGGATGCAAAACTGGATGGACGGATCAGGTATCGAGAGGATGAAATTCATTTCGCAAAACAATTTGCCCGGAATGCGGAACCGGATTCCGGTAACACATGATAAAAACAATTTAATTAAAATATACAGGAGATTTTGAATGGCTGTTAAAAAGAGAATTCTCAGCGGAATGCGACCCACAGGGCCCCTGCATCTTGGCAACCTTCACGGCGCCTTGTTAAACTGGGTGCAAATGCAAGATCAATATGATTGCTTTTATTTTATCGCCGATTGGCACGCACTGACCAGCGATTATGAAAATACGGATAAAATAACCGGGTATGTCCGGGAGATGATGATCGACTGGTTGAGCGTCGGACTTTCACCTGAAAAAAGTACATTGTTTGTTCAATCGCATATAAAAGAACATGCGGAACTTTTTCTTTTACTCTCCATGATCACACCGGTCCCATGGTTGGAACGTAATCCAACATACAAAGACCAGATCGTACAGCTTTCCAACAAGGATTTGTCCACATTCGGCTTTTTGGGATATCCCGTGCTTCAAGCCGCGGACATTATCATGTACAAGGCAAACGGAGTTCCCGTGGGCATCGACCAGGTACCCCATGTGGAAATCACCCGAGAGATTGCTCGAAGATTCAACTACCTTTACGGTGAGGTTTTCCCCGAACCCGATTCTATTCTGACAAAAACACCGAAAATTTTAGGCACCGACCGCCGAAAAATGAGCAAAAGCTATAATAACGCCATATACTTGGGCGACAGCCCCGAAAATATTCGAAAGACAGTCGCCACCATGATAACGGATCCCCAAAGAGCCAGAAAATCCGACCCGGGAAACCCGGAGGTCTGTAATGTTTTTGAATTTCATAAAATTTACACGGATATAGACACACAACAAAGAATCGACAAAGATTGCCGATCAGCGCAAATCGGTTGTGTGGAATGTAAAAAAATTATGGCCGAGAACCTGATTAAAGCATTGGAGTCTATCCGGGAAAAACGCATTTTTTACATGGACCAGCCCGAACTGGTCGAAGAAATCATCAAAACCGGAAGCGACAAAGCACGTGCGGTGGCATCCCGGACCATGGAGGAAGTGCGTGCAGCCATCAAAATATGATCCGCAAACAACATGACCGAAGATATCTATAAAGTAAAATTGGAAAATATTTTCGAGGGTCCCATGGACCTTCTGATTCATCTGATTAAAAAAAATGAGGTGGATATCTACGATATCCCTGTGGCTTTTATCACGGATCAATACCTGGAATACCTGGAATGGATGCAAGCCATGAATCTGGATCTGGCCGGTGATTTTCTTCTCATGGCTTCCACTTTGGCTCATATCAAATCCAGGATGCTTCTACCTGTTCACGGGGAAGAGAATGACGAGGAAGATCCGCGGATGGAACTTGCTCGGCCCCTGGTGGAATATATGAAAGTGAAATCGGTTGCCGAGGAACTGGCAGGACGCTATATTCTCGGAGAGCATATTTTCACCCGAAAAACAGGTGATCCCGAATTTAATTCAAAATCAAGGGAGACTTTTGTCCACATCGGGCTTTTCGAACTTGTGGAGGCTTTTAAAAGGCTTTTGGACAACACCTCAGCCGCACATCGAGTGGATTTTACCGAGGATCAAATTTCCGTAAAAGATCGTATGGCTGAAATTGTGGAAATTTTGGAACAACGAGGCTCCATAACTTTTTTGGAACTTTTTTTTCCGGATAGCGACCGAAGCATGATCGTCATTACATTCCTGGCGATGCTCGAAATGGTCAAATCAGCTATCGTGCGGGTGGTTCAAAATACCCAGACCGGCTCCATCAGACTTTTTTACATATGACTGATAACCTGAAAAATATTATCGAAAGTCTCATTTTTGTCTCGGATACCCCCCTTCCCCTCGACCGTATCCAAAAGACCGTTCCCCATGCCGATATTCATGAAATCCGCTCTGCTGTCGAAATCCTTATCCAGGAACACGAATGCCGGAAAGGAGGCTTTTTGTTAAAAGAAGTCGCCGGTGGATATCAATTCAGAACACGGCCTGAATACCATGAATGGATCAAAAATCTGATCCAGCCCAATCCGGTTCGCCTGAGCAAGGCAGCCCTCGAAACCCTTGCCATCGTTGCCTATAAACAACCAATCATTCGAAACGATATCGAACACATTCGAGGCGTGGACTGCGGAGGAATTATCAGAACACTCATGGAACGAAAACTGGTCAGGATTCTGGGTCGAAAAGACATTCCGGGAAGACCTTTGATCTATGCCACCACCAAATATTTCCTTGAATTTTTTGATTTAAAAGATTTAAAAGATCTTCCAACCCCAAAAGAAATCGAGGCGATGGAAAATCTTTCTGAACCAACGGTCGAGGAAAATGCAATTTCCCATGAATCCATAAGCGAAGAACGAAAAAAAACTTGACTTACCAAACGCCCGAATCTATAAGAATATTTAAATCCCAATCCAAGGGCGGTTAACTCAGCGGGAGAGTGCTACCTTCACACGGTAGAAGTCACAGGTTCAAATCCTGTACCGCCCACCAGAAAAAAGCAGCAAATACAGGGGGGTTTCCAAATTAAATGGAAACCCTTTCTTTTTGAAAAGTCCCAATTCGTGCCTATTTAAAAGACTCCTCCTAAAGCCATGCCGCCGATTCAGGGTTTTGCCTTTCATCAGATGGGAATATACATTCAAACTCACGATATGCCGTTGTTCATCTTTCACTGCCAAAAACAAGCGTTTTCACCATTTTCGACCGTATTGCCCAGGCGGTTACGGAAACCCGACAGTTAATACCCCACTACATTTCAGAACATCCGGATTTTCGCGATTTCGGTGAACGCATTATGGCAGCATGGGATGAAGGGCTTAAAGGGCTGGTTAATCGATAACCGGCCATTTCGGATTCGCATTCCCCACCCGGAAAATCAAAATATCAACAACCTGGAGCCGGGCTTACCGGTGTTTCAGAAAACAATTCTATAATTTTTCAAAAAGTCGGAGTCAGATCATTCCTTTATCGGCAGCACATGAATAGCTTTTATAACCAGTTCGACCTGATCACCCGTTTTCAGATCCAGATCTTTGAGGGACTCCGTGGTTAAAACAGATGCCATTTCACAAGGCGTTGTCACGTCAAATTTTACCAGAGACATGATATCGCCGATTTTAAGGGATTTTACTTTTGCATTGATTGTATTTCTTGCGCCATATTTCATGGTATTTCCTCCTTTATCGATTGCTGCAAAGTGTTTGCCCATAATTCATTGGATATGATGAAATTTATGAATATTCTTTTCTGAGCATTTTTGCCGCCTGAACAATGGATTTAATTTTTTTTGTGGCCACTTCTTCCACATTCACGCATCGGTTGGCAAAACATCCAAAACCGCAATCCGTGTTCAGGAAAATCTGATCGGGCCGGAAATACGCCAGGGCAAGCCGGGTCTTGTTTACAATCTCTTCCGGTGTCTCAGCCTCCGAGGTCCTGGGATTGACAACGCCCAGCCCCAATTCCCTGGGTATGTCGGTTCCCGGAATATTTCCGGACAAGGCCTCTCCAACAACCTTGATATCCCCTGCCCTTGGAGTGGCGTATTCAAGCACGAACTGTTGCACTTTCATCTTGGTCAGAGCAGGCAGAAGTGGAGTATAGTCTCCGGTAAGCAAAACATCCTCTCGGGTACTCCAGTTGCCCCGGCAGATATGGATCCCAATGCGGGGACCTTTTATACCTTCAATAATCCTGTTGATTAATTCGGCAGCGTAATCCAGTTCAACACCCACATCACGGCGGGTGGCCAGGGTAGCTCACATAAAGGTGCGTCTTCCACATTCCTGGGACATGACAATCTCAGTCAGAACCGGTTCATCAAACTGAACAAACTCACAGCCTGCATCTGCCAATTCCTTAAGCTCCTGACGGAGAATACGAACAATATCATCGCCCATTTTAAACTGGTTTTTGTAAGCCTTTTTGGTATAACCGGAAACCCACATGGACCGGGAAAGCAGGTAGGGCCCAGGAAGGGTAATCTTTACCGGTTTGCGGGTAAGGGTTTTTACGAACAGAAAATCATTCAGGGCCAGGGGTTCACGTCGCTCAAGTCTTCCCACGCAGGTAGGATTGCGAATGGCTGAAGCCGGAACATCCAGTGTGTCGAGCATTTCCTCAAATCCTGATTTGTCCTCGACCTCATCCAGCATTTCCGCCAGAGACATGAGTTTTGTGCCCTCCACTTTGTCGGTGATAAAGGAATAAAAACTATCCCGGCGATGCTCGCCATCCACAACAATATCCAACCCGGCCTCCTCCTGAATCCTGACAGTCCTTCGCACTTCCTCATCAGCAATGCGGTTGAAATCCTGTCCGGACATTTTGCCCAGGCGATTATCCCTGAGAGCTTTGAGCATCCTTTTAGAACGTGGCCAGCTGCCCACCTGTGTCGTTGTAAACATTGTCATACCACCATAAGCTTAATATTTAATTCCACCGCTCCGGCCAGGGTTGCGGCCAGAGGAGACCGCCTGACCGTTCTTTCCCAGGCCTTTTGGACCTTGCTTTCATCGTCCATGGTTGATGCAAAACATTTTACTTCGATGCCGGCAAAACCAGGGTTTCCTTCCTCAACTCCCATATGGGCAAGAACATTTATCAATTTTCCGCGCACTGTAATTTCAATATCATCGATTTCCAGGCCATCACGAGAGCATTCCGTAGCATAACCCGACGCCAGTGCGGAACCAAAAGCGCCCAAAAAAGCCTCAATGGAGCTGGGGTGTGCGTCTTTTTCCTCAAAACTGACAGGCTGGCCGATATTCCATGAAAAATTGCGGCAATAAACAGTGCTTTGTTGATGCCCGGTGGAACGGATTCTTACCCGCCACTCATATTCTTTGGCCTGCTGCTTGTCCTTTTCCAACGCCTGTTCTTCGGATTCAACAGAACCCTCGTCGGTTTTTGCCTCACCGCGACGGATAAAGTACCTCACACAACCGTCACCTTCTGCTTGTCCAAGATAATCGTGATGAACCATCCGGCACCAGGGAGGAAGATCATCACCTACGGTTGGTTCCCGGCTGCGCATTTCCAGAATTCCACCTACCGGCACTTTGATCATATTTTCTCTGATCAGCAAAATGAGCCCCGATCCGCAGTCCAGATCCCCTCCGTCAAAGACTCGATCCGGATCAATTTTTTCCACATCTATCATATTTGATTTGTTTGACATGAAAATCCTCTGGTAATTATTCACCCGTCCGGCGACCGAAGAATCTTTGGGCCCAAGACGGCACAGAGATTCTTCGTCGGCCGGAAAATTGGTGCCGACCGACATACGGTATGGTCGGCCTCCTCAAAATAACGATTTAAATCAGTACGCCACACAGGGTGACCCGGAGGCAAGCCATTCCACGAGGGCTGCTCCACCTGCAGGAGTGGCACCTTCAATCAGGTCGTTTTCTGTCAGACCCCGTTTTTTCATACAAGGAGTGCATACCCAGATCTTTCCGCCCGCATTGACAAACTTGTTAATCAATTCCTTGAGAGGGGCAAAAGGCTCACCCTCATTAATCTTTTCGGCTTCACCTTTAGCCGCACAGTAAACTCCGTCACAACTTAAAAAAACCATGGTTTCCTTCTCGCTTCCCTGGGCCGCGTTGGCTACGACAAAGCCAAGAGTTGCTTTGTCTCCGTCAGTCCTGCAGTGGGTAATTGTCACGCAAAATGTGTTTGCCATGGGTTACTCCTTTTTCAGTTGGGGTTTATATTCAATAAGATAATATGGATGGACCATGTCCAGTAGAGCATTCTGGGTCATACGGCACCATGCCGGAAACTCAATGGGAGCCGCGGGATCCTTTGAAATGAGAAGAATTCTGTATCCCGGAGGCATGGGTTTCAGATACGTGTACAGGTTTATGATTACCCTTCCGCATGTTTCTTCACCGCCGTCAAATTCGTCATCGAATTCCCAGTGAGCAGGATATGATACACTCATTGCCTATTGCACCATTGATTACCGGATCTTTCGAAATCTTAATTCATTCCAAGTATGAATAATTATCAAGGCATTAACATATATTATCAGGAGCAATGGGGCAAATAGGTAATAATAATCGAATGGTTTGGTAGCTATTGATATTATCAATAGGTTGATGGAAAAAAAATTGTGCCACAACAAGATTGACCCTTCTGATCCGGCAGATAAGGATATGTGTTTTGATCCCTTAGCTCCCGGGTATGCTGAAGTTTCATATCGCATTGTTCGCAATTTGTTTTAACAAGCTCGATATTGGGAGCAAATATGACCGACAATTTATTTATCACCATGAACCATAACCAATTTCCCTTCAAAGAAGGCGGGGTCAATCCGCTCAGGGGTCAGAACAATGTGCAGGGCGATTGCGATATGGGGGCCCTTCCCAATGTCTTTTCCGGATATCAATTCGTCACCGACAAAAATGTGGTAAAAACCATGGAAACAGCCTGGAAAGTAGAAGGAATTCCTTCACGGATAGGGGATACCGTGACCGTCATGCTCCCACGGGCATTTGAAGGGAGTCTGAAAGATTTGGTCACCCCGGAATGTTTTGTGGAAATTTCCATCGAGGATGCCCAAACTTATGGTATCAAGGCCGATTCCCGCCTGAGAGTTACCTCTCGAAGGGGCAAAATCAATTTTAAGGAAATTACCGGTATTCGATTATTCATGCATAAACTATGGGAGAAAAAAACGTAAAAAATATCATTGTGGGCATTGCCGGTCATGTGGGGCACGGAAAAACAACCCTTGCCGAGATGCTGACCGGCATTAAAAACAAACCGGAGCTTTCGGATAAAAACCGTCAACGCACAGTGGAATCAAACATTCTTCCCCTTGGCCTTCACGAGAATTTTTCCATAACCATCATAGACGTTCCGGGTCACGGCCGTTATCTCAAAAATACCATCCGGGGGCTAAACGGCGTGGATATGGCCATTTTGGTGGTGGCGGCCGATGACGGGGTTATGCCCAGAACAGTGGAACATCTGCAGATGCTTGAATTTCTGGGAGTCAGCCACGGGTTTGTGGTACTTTCCAAATGCGATCTTGTGGATGACGAAACCATTTGCTAACTCCCAGATTAATAGGCCCTGAGAGTATCAGAATAAAGTAACCCGCCGTTAACTCGCCGGCAGATTTTTATCCCGCTATCCCGCATAAAAAGTAAAAAAAATATCCCGCCC